>Ga0180220_1000521_pt1 | contig 41121 bp, 27 predicted proteins | sample eDN5th37CBELigBY_FD_151335 | JGI IMG/M metagenome (GOLD analysis project Ga0180220, IMG submission 151335) | Enriched backyard soil microbial communities from Emeryville, California, USA - eDNA 5th pass 37_C BE-Lig BY (version 2) (version 2) | ecosystem: Environmental > Terrestrial > Soil >... | reverse complement strand
ACCGGGCCATCGACCTGCTTCGGGCCCGCCACGGCCGCTACGAAGGGCTCGACGAGGACGTGCTCGCCGCCCTGGCCGACGCCTGGCCCGACCCCGCCGACGGCTGGAGTCGTCGGCGCGAGGCGCTGGCGCGCTGCATGACCGAGTTGACGCCGAACAACCGCGAGATCCTTAAGCTCCGCTATTTCGAGGGGCGCTCCGGGCGCGAGGTCGCCGAGGCCCTCGGCCGCAAGGTCGAGACGGTCTACCAGGCCCTCGCCCGGATCCACAAGGCTCTCGGCCAGTGCATCTCGCTGCGGCTGGCGGCGGAGGGCGACCCATGAACGACCTCGAATTCCTCGAACGCGCGATTCGGTTCCAAGACGGGGCGGCCTCCCCCGACGAGGCCGACGCCTTCCAAGCCGAACTGCGATCCGACCCCGACAAGCTCCGCGCCTTCGCCGACCTCCAGATCCAAACGACCCTCGTCCGCGAACTGACTCGCCGCCAAGCCTATCAGCGCGAGGCCCAGCCGGTCGCCTCCGCCAAGCCCGTCCGCCGGACGCTCCCCCTCGTCGCGGCGGCCGCGGCCCTGATCGCGGCGCTCCTGGGCGCGGCGCTGCGCTGGATGGACAGCCGCCCCGTCAAGCGGGACGACGCGGTTCGGCTCGCCGGCTCCTCGCGAGCCCGGTTCCTCGGCCAGGCCGTCCCCGGCGTCGGCGAGGCGCTGGAGCGAGGGGCCGATTACATGCTTACCGAGGGACTCGTCGAACTGATCTTTCCGACGGGGGCCTCGGCCGTGCTGGAGGCGCCGGCCTCGTTCCGAGTGGAGGGCCCCGAAGCCCTAGCCTTGGAGATCGGCCGTTGCTCGGTTTACGCCCCGGAGCACGCCGCCGGGTTCCGCGTGGAGACGCCGGCGACCCGCGTGGTCGACCGCGGCACCCGGTTCCTCGTCAACGTCCATGAGACGAACGAGACCGTGGTGCAGGTCGTCGAGGGCGCCGCCGACGTCTACCGACGGCCCGACGACAAGAACGAGCCGGTTTCGCGGACGAGGCTCGTCGAGAACCAGGCGCGGCGGTTCGCCGCCGAGGCCGGGAGCGCCTCGGCGATCGGCTTCCGGCCCGAGTTGTACCGTCCCCACCTGCCGGATCGCGTCGTCTCCTACCGGGCCGAGCCCCGCGCCGACGGTGGCGCGGGACGGCTGCGGTCGGTTACCGTCCAGCGCGGGGGCGCGAACCAGACCTACCCGATCGAGCGGCTGATCCCCGCCGAGCTGACCTGGTTCCGCGCCGACCCGGGCCGCGACCCCAACGGCCATCTCGCCAGCCACACCGCCCTGCCCGCCCACCGTCGCGACCTCCTCTCGGACGACGCCCTGGACACCGGCGTCATCAACCCGGGAGGGAGTCGCGAACCGCTTCAATCCGACCCGATCCTCTCCGCCGGCGCGGAGGGGACGCCCGGCATGGCCGTCCGGTTCGCCGAACCCGTGGTCAACGGACCGGGGCCGGACGTGGTCGTGTTCGAGCTGCAATGCCTGGCGAACCCGCTGAACGGCGACGCCTTCCACGTCTCACCGCTGTCGTTCGAGGGGGGACGGCGGGCGCGCACGATCCGCGCGTGGGATCTGACGATGAACTCGCCGGAGGCCCTGCGCGCGGCGGGGTTCCACCTGTATCGCTCCCCCGAACCGATCCACGGCCTGGACGATTTGGAGGGCTCCCCGCTGATCCGGACCAGGATCCGCGGCGGCTTCCGAGCGCTGGCCGTGGGGATCGACCTCTCCGACATGGGCTTCGCCGAGGGCGAATCCATCCAAGACCTCTTCATCCAGGACGCGGCCGACGACGACCAGCGCGTCGATCCGGTCATGATCATCGGCCTGCCGCACGGAGTCACCGAATGACCCCGCCCACTCCACGATCCCGCCCACGGCTCTTCGCTCTCGTCGTCGCCTGCTTCGCCCTCGCCGGCGCGGGCCCCGACGACCCTCCCCCGGCGTTCCTCTGGACGTTCGACGCCGAGGAATCGACCCCCTTGAAGCCCCACGGCGAGGTCCATCGCGACGTCCCCGGGCCCCGGCCCCCGACCTACCCGGACTTCTCCCCGAACAACACGGCCGTGAAATTCGGCGGCCGGGGCGCGCGCTTCACATTCGCCGACCCCGGCCCCGAGAGCCCTCTCGATTTCACGAAGGGAGACGCGATCACGCTGGAGGCCTGGGTCCAGGTCGACGACCTGAACCCAGGCGAGGCCTCCTACATCATCGGCAAGGGAAGGACCGGCGAGCCCGGCTTCCAGGCCGACAACCAGAACTGGGCGCTCCGCGTCCGCGAGGGGGGCGGCCAAGTTCGCTTGAACTTCCTGTTCGCCTCGGCGAAGCGGCCGGGGAAGGCGGGCGACGCCCACTGGCATCGCTGGACCTCGAAGACCGGCTTCCAGCCCGGGAAAGCCTGGCGCCACATCGCCGTGTCCCACCGATTCGGCGAACCCGACAGCATTCGGGGCTGGATCGACGGCGTCCGCGTCGAGGGGACCTGGGACATGGGAGGGCCGACGGACGAGGGTCCGGTGGTCGACGACGCTCCCGTCTGGATCGGATCCTCAATGGGCGGAGCCGCCAGCGCGAGTCTTCGAGGCGCCGTCGACTCCGTCGCCATCCACCGCCGGGCGTTCGACGACGCCGCGATCAAGACGCGATTCCATCGCGTGGGAGAGGATCTGGCCGACCTCCCCGCCCCCGAGGTCGCGCCCGACCTCGGCCCGATCCCCGACGGCCGCGTTCTGGTCACGATCCATGAAGGGATGCCGGCGCATCACCGATGGTTCCTCAACGGCGAATCTCCTCCGGTGGAATCGGCGCGATTCACGGCCGAATCGTTCCTCATCGATCGCATCCTTCACCCCTACGACGACTGGGGCGTCCGCCGGGCCTGGAAGTCGCCGGTCCTCGTCCGGATCGCGGCTGATGTCGAGCTGGGAACGGGGCGTCGCGAGCTCTTGGCGAGGGTTCGGGGGCTGAGCCGGCTCTGGGTCGACGGCGTCGTCGTCGCCCGCGGCAAGGCGCTGACGGGCTCGCCCGACGGCGAGGAGCCGATCACGCCGCCTTCCCCGCCACCCCATCCCGGGCTCCGGCCGGCCGAGCATCGCCAGCAGGAGATCAGGGCCAACGTCGATCCCGCCTCCGGGGGGACGCGCCGGGTTATCCTGGAAACCATCGTCGGCGGCAAGTCGTTCAAGCCCGATCCGGGCGAGACGTGCGTGGCCGTTGAATCCGAGGACGGGCGGACGTTCCACGTCCTGGCGCCGGTCGGCGGCCCGTCCGTGGAACTGACCGACGCGGACGTCGAACCGGCCCTGACCCGCCTGGAGGCGTCGCTCCGCGACCTCGAAGACCAGACGAGGCGAGCCGAAGCGGCGAACCGCGAGCCGTACTGGGAGAAGCGCCGGGAGGCCGCCCGCGCGTGGCTCGACGCCCATCCCGGCCCCGAGCCCCCGGCCGGCGCCGACCACCCGATCGACGCCTTCCTGAACGCCCACGTTGAGCGGGCTCGCGAACGGATCGCCAAGGACGCCGACGACGACGGCCGGTTCCAGACGACGATCCTCCCCATCCTCCGCGAACGCTGCCAGCGCTGCCACGGCGAGAAGTCGAAAGGCGGGCTGAAGCTCGACTCCCTGGCCGCCGCCCTGCAAGGGGGCAATTCGGGAGAGCCGGCGATCACGCCCGGCGACCCCGAAGAGGGCGAACTACTGTGGCGGCTCCGCTCGGACGACGAGGGAGAACGGATGCCCCCCGGCCCCGAACCACTGCCGGACGCCGAGATCCAGGCCATCGCGGATTGGATCCGCGACGGCGCCGCCTGGCCCGCGCCGCCGGTCGCCGAAGAGGCCCTGACGTCCCCGCCGGTCCTCGACGACGCGGCCTTTCTGCGCCGGCTCACTCTCGACGTCATCGGCGTCCCCCCGACCGAGGCCGAGGTCCGCGCCTTCCTCGCCGACGCCGCTCCCGACAAGCGGACGCGGGCCGTCGACCGGCTCTTGGCCGACCCGCGATGGGCCGACGCCTGGATGGGATACTGGCAAGACGCGCTGGCGGAAAATCCGACGCTCATCAACGCCAGCCTCAACACCACCGGCCCGTTTCGCTGGTTCCTGCACGAGGCGCTCCGCGACGACAAGCCGATCGATCGCATGGTCTCGGAATTGATCCAGTTGCGCGGAACCTCCGCCGAGGGGGGCGCGGCCGGCTTCGGAATCGCCGGGAACAACGACGCTCCGTTCGCCGCCAAGGGGCAGATCGTCGCCTCCGCGTTCCTGGGCGTCGAGCTGCAATGTGCCCGATGCCACGACTCCCCCTATCACAGCACCCTCCAGCGCGACCTTTACTCGCTGTCGGCCATGTTCACGGGCAAGCCCGTGATCGTCCCGGAGAGCAGCCGAGTTCCCCTCGGCTTCTTCGAGAACCAGACCCGCGAGCCGCTCATCCAGGTCACGCTCCGTCCCGACGAACCGGTCGCGCCGGATTGGCCCTTTGAGGAGATCGTCTCGGCGTCCGAGGCCCTCGCCGCCGCGCCGGTCGAGGATCCGAATAGCGCCCGCGAACGCCTCTCGGCGCTGGTGACGTCGCCGGCCGACCAGCGGTTCGCCCAGGTGATGGTCAACCGGGTCTGGCGGCGCTACCTGGGCGCGGGGATCGTGGAGCCTCCCGACGACTGGGAGGGCCGCGTCCCCAGCCATCCGGAGCTGCTGAACTGGCTGGCGCGTCGGTTCGTGGCGGACGGCTACAGCCTCAAGGCGCTCGCCCGGCTGATCCTGACGTCCGACGTCTACCAGCGCCAGGCGACCGGGGCGAACCGAACGGCCCCGCCGGAGTCTCGGTTCTTCACGGCGCCGGATCGTCGTCGGCTCTCGGCCGAACAGGTGGTCGATTCGTTGTTCGCGGCGGCGGGAAGGCCGATGGACGTGGAGGAATTGACGTTCGACCCCGACGGCCGCCGCGCCTCGGGATCGCGCGTGAGCCTCGGCCGACCGGAGCGGGCCTGGATGCTGGCGAACCTCGCCAACGAGCGCGACCGCCCAAGCCTCGCGCTGCCCAACGCCCAAACCATCGTCGACGTAATGGAGGCGTTCGGCTGGACCGGCGCTCGGCAGAATCCCCGAACCGATCGGGACCTTTCCCCCAACGTCCTCCAGCCGGGGGCGCTGGCGAACGGCGTCGCGGCGACCCGAGCAACCCGCGTCGCCGCCGGCGGCGGCCTGGCCGAACTGGCCCTCGCGGCGACGTCTCCCGACGCCCTGGTCGACTCGATCTTCCTCCGCTATCTGGGCCGCTTTCCGACCGACGGCGAACGCGCGCCGCTGGCCTCCGCGCTGGCCGAAGGCTTCGCCGACCGCCGGACGCCCTCGGGCGAGATTCGCCCCGTCGAGCCGCCGCCGCCCTTGCCGACGGTGACCTGGTCGAACCACCTGCGGTCGGAGGCGAACCTCGCCATTTTGGAGCGGGAGCGCCGCGTCCGCTCCGGCCCTCCCGCCGACCCTCGGCTCCGCGACGCCTGGCGCGAGCGGTTCGAGGACGTCGTCTGGAGCGTCGTGAACCTGCCCGAATTCGTCTGGAGCCCGTGACCTCCGCGACTTGCTTTGCCGAAGAAGCGATGGCCCATGCCGGGATTTTGGTGATGGGACCGCCCCTCGATACGGAGATACCCAAATATGAACCGACGTCGATTTCTGGAAACCGCGGCGACGGCCGCGGCCGCCGCCGCGATCGCCCCCCGCGAAGCCTCGGCCGACCCTTTGATTCGGGGCAAGGCCGAGCACGTCATCATGATCTGGCTGGGCGGCGGCATGGGGGCCATCGACACCTTCGACCCCAAGCGCAGAGGGGACCCGGCCTCCAAGAAGGCGGGGTCGTACTATGATTCGATTGAAACGTCGGTCCCCGGCGTCCGCGTCTGCGAGCATCTGCCCCGCGTCGCGCCCTTGATGGACCGGATCACCGTCGTCAGAGCCCTGCATCACGACGTCATCGACGAGCACGCCGCGGCCACCAACCGGATGCACACCGGCCGACCGGTCAGCGGCACGGTCGTTTATCCTTCGATCGGTTCGATGATCGCCCACGAACGGGGGGCCGCGAACGACGGGGCTCCGCCGTACGTGGTGATCGGCTATCCGAACGTCACGCGAGGGCCGGGCTTTCTGGGGGCTCGCCACGGCTACCTTTACCTGACCGACACCACCCAGGGGCCGGCCGGCCTCGCTCGGCCGGAGAACATTGGGGACGAACGGTTGAAGCGTCGCGGCGAGCTGCTGACGGCGCTCCGATCCGCGGGTCGGGCCGACGCCGACCCGGGCGTCCGCGACTACGCCGAGGCCCTGGACCGCGGCCTGAAGTTGAGCGGGCCCGAGTTCCTCTCGGCCTTCCACGTCGACGACGAGCCGGCCGACCTGCTCGCCTCGTACGGCGGGGAGTTCGGTCGTCGCTGTCTGCTGGCCCGCCGCCTCACCGAACGCGGGGTGCGATTCATTGAGGTCTCGCACAACCTCAACTTCCTCAACGGCGCCGGCTGGGACGTCCACAACGGCGGCATCCTTCAACAGCACGCCCTGATCCGCGAGCTGGACACCGCGCTGGCCGCCCTGATCAGCGACTTGGAAGCGCGGCGTCGGCTGGACTCGACGCTGATCATCGTGGCCACCGAGTTCGGCCGCCCCCCCGAGTTCGACGGCGGCGGCGGTCGCGGCCACCAGGGATCGGCCTTCAGTTGCGTCCTGGCCGGCGGCGGCCTGCGCCACCGGGGAGCCTTCGGCGAGACCGACGACCTGGGCAAGAAGATCGTGGCCGACTCGGTGAGCGTCCCCGACTTCTTCGCCACCATCCAGGCCGCCGTGGGCGTGGACTACACCAAGAGCCTCTACGAAGGCGACCGCCCCATCCCCATGACCGACGGCGGACGGCCCATCGCCGCGCTCTTCGGATGACCAAGCTTCGTTCCCTCATCGCCGCGCGTCGCAAGCTCGCGGCGAGAGGGCAACCTGGACCATCCCCGCCCGCCCCGGATCTTGGGGCGGAATGGCGATTGAGCCGCTCCGCCGGGCTCCGCCAGCCGTGGCGGGCTCTCGCCACGGCTGGATTCCACCGGAGACAAAAGGAATTTGGCCCGGCGTCTCGATTATTCGGAGACGCCTTGTTCCAGCGTCACCGGGATTTCCCAAGTCGGGGCCGGGTGAGCCTTGAACCCGCGACCGTCGCGTTTCGTCAACACGCGGGTTTGTCCCTCCACCTCTTCGACCCCGACGATGGGATACGCTCGACGAACGCCCCGATCGATCGCGAAGAAGGTTTGACCGTCCAGTCGCCGATCCTTGGGCAACTCGGCGTCGACGACGAAATAGGAGTCGTCGCGCTCGCCTCCCACCTCGACGATCTTTCCGCCGAAGGCCGCGACCGGGGATTTCAGGCTGAACCCGGCCGCGTCAAGTCGCGAGCCCCCCACGAGGGTCGCCCATGACGGCTTGCCGCCCTGGGAAACGATGGCGGCGAACCGGCCGTCGGTGGCCACCTCTTCTCCATCGAACGCCGCCGTGACGCGATCCGAGTTCAACGCGGTTTTGCTGACGATCAGATCCTTGCCGTCCGTCGTGTCGACCTCCACGGCGACGGCGTCTCCCGTCACGGGCGCCAGCCGGACACCCTTGACGAGCCGTTTGTTCGACGCGCTTCCCTCGAAGATCGTGACGAACGCATCAGCGCGCCCTTCGCCCAAGCGGCGGCGAACGACGTAGGGTAGCGTGGCGCCCCGATCCTTGTTGGTGTGGTCGCGTTGTCCCCAGCCCTGGCCCAAGGCGACGGTCTCGCCTGGATCTCCCGGCGACAGGGCCCGGAATTCATAACCGTCCGCCAACGTCCAACGGATGCTCCAGGGCGAGTCGCCGGCCGCCGTCTCGAGCTTCTCAAGCGGCAGCGAATGGAGGGCCGAGCCCGATGGGGCCGGAACGAGCGCGAGATCCTCCACCCGATACGCGTTCCCGGGGCCGTGGAAGATGTAATCTCGGGTCGCGCCGCCACTCGCTTCGAAGATGTCGAGAACGTAGGAGCCCGCCGGACCGTGATCCACCAGCGCGCTCGTCCGTTGATAAAGCGATGTGGGGCCGTAGGCGTGGGACGACGCCCGCATGACTTTGACGCGGGACGTGGTGGCGAAGAGGTCAAAGCTTCCGCCGCGCCCGGTTGTTTGCTGGTCGCGGCCGTCGATCATCACCAGGTTGTGCGCGAACGTCCGGGCGGTCTGGCTTTTGTCGGGATGGTCCCACAAGTATCCCAGGTCGGTCAGCAGCTCATGACCGTCTTTCCAGAGGTAGAGGTTGAGGCTGTCGCGATGGTGATGACCACCCCAATCGCTGGCGTTGAGCATCAACAGCCCATCGCGACCGGTCTCGCCGGTTCGCGCGTAGCCTTGGGCGAGGAAGGGGAACACCATGTCGGGCAGTCGCAACGGCGGCGCCTCGCGCTGTTCCAGACCGGGCTCCCGGTAAAAGAGGGCGTCGCGCGCCGCGCTTCGGCTCGGGACGTCGCCGGCCGTCTCTTTGAGCAGGGCGATATGTTCATCGGTCGGATACGCCACGGCGAGCAGTTCGGCGAATCTCGGGCCGATGCTGGTGGAACGATACGAGTCGGCCGAGGGCGGGAAGCGAAGGTCTCCTTGAAGCGTCCAGATCAAGGCTTGCCAGCAATCGCCAAATTTCGAGCCGCGTCCGGCGTCGAAGTTGTCGAACCGGAAGCCGTCGGCCCCTTGGTAACCCGCCGGATCGGAATAATTCCGGAGCGCCAAGGCGAAGGGCCGGAGGCCGGCCATGGTCATGATGGCGTAGGCGGGGGATTCCGACGTGCCGCCGTCGGGCAAAAACCAGTTGTTCACCGCCTCTTGGAAGCCCTCCACGCCGAACCGGACCAACCCCGGCTCCCCGACGCAGATCCCGACCACCGCCGCCCCCGCGCGGTTGCCGACGGACTTGTTGTTGATGTCCGGATCGCAAAGGGCCAGATAGGCGCTTTCCAGAAGCAGGTCGCGCTCGATCCGCAGCTTCTCGTCCTCGGAGTAGACTGGCTCGCCGTTCTCTTCGGCCATGCAGGTCAAGTCATAGGCCACGGCGATTGAGACGACCCAGCCGCCGTCCATCCCCGAGGTGCCGATCCGGCTGGCCGACCAGTAGCCGGTGTGGAGTTTCCGGTTGGGCTTGTTCGGTGGATAGACCTGTTCATCCTCCGGAAGATCGTTGATGCGCTCGGCCGCCACGTGGGGATCCATCCCGGCGTACTCTCCGTATCCGTACCCGGCGAACACCAGATATTCGGGAAACACGTCGGCGAATCGGCTCAAGATGGCCTTGGCCCCTCGCGCGTACCGAGGCTCGTCGGTCAGAGCGTGCGCCGCGCCGAGTGATTCCAGAAGCCGCGTCATGTACGACACCTTGCGCGCTCGAATGATCCCCGAGAGGCTTGGCCGAGCCTCCGTGTAACCGAAGACCTTGAAGGTCTCGCCGCCCATGAAGGTGAACTTCTGGCCTCGCCCCCATTTGGACTCGACGACGACGGTCTCGGGAAACTCCTCGTTCGGGAAAACGGTCTCGCAAACGACGCACGTCAATTCATCCGGACTCGACGGCGACCATCTCCATTGCCCGCCCGGATGCCAGGCGATCCCCTTGGCGCGACACGCCGGGCAAGGCCCCGTGCAGCCGGGCGTCGCGCGCTCAATCATCTTTTCGACATATTCGGGAGTGACCGTCTTTAGAGCCTCGTCCGCCGCCCGTCGAATCCGATCCGCCTCGTCGCGCGCCCACGCGTAACGGTTGATGTTCTCCTTCGCCCTGGCCAGATCCTGGGGTTTCAAGATCGTCGCCGGATGAACCACCGACCCCCGGTGCTTTTCCCAGTCCGACCAATCCGCGGAAACCGGCGGGGGAGCGGCCCAAAGCGACCTCGCTCCCAGGTCGGATCCAGCCCAGGAACAAAGAAGCACCGTCGCGAAAAGGAAGATGTATTGCTTCATGGCTTGATCCCAGCATCCCCTTGAACCGGATGGTTCGGACGAGCGGTGGTCTCGTCGTGGTTTTCAACGCCGTTTGACTTTCCCTCCCACGCAAATGGACCCAAATGGACAACCCATGTCAAGGAACAACCCGCCCCAAACGGCGACGCGAATTCGATGGACTTGCCACAATCGCAACAAAAAAACCAACCTTTTGGAGCGCGGCGATCCGAGGTCGCGAAGGGGATGGCGATGAGAAAGGAGGAGGGCCAAGAGTCACCTCCACCCTTGCGCGGGTTTCACCAATGGTGAGTCTCGGCCTTCCTCCCTCCTCTCCGCCACCCGGCCCCCCACAAGAAATCCCCCGCCCCAAAATCCAGGGTGATCGAAAACACGGTCTCAGAGTCCATCCGGTAAGGCTTGCGGCTCGTAAGCTTCGGCTCCAAGCCGCGCCTGGTCGTCGACGGCAACGGCCCGCCCCTCTCGACGGTGGTGACGGCCGGCGAGGCCCACGAATCGAAGTCGCTGGAGCCGATGCTCGAGGCGGCGCGGATCAAGCGTCCCGGCCGGGGGCGCCCCCGATGTCGCCCGAGGCGGCTGGCCGGGGATAAGGGATTCAGCTACCGGCGTGTCCGCCGCTACTTGCGTCGCCGCATCAAGGCGGTGATCTCGACCCACAAGGCCCAGCGGTGAAACCCGCACTTCGACAAGGAGACGTACCGCAACGGAACGTGGTGGAGCGGTGCGTCGGCTGGTTGAAGGAGCGCCGCCGCCTGGCGATCCAGTTCGACAAGCTGGCGGTGAACTTCCCGGCGATGGTCAAGCCGGCCATGATCCGTCGCTGCTTCAAGGTTTACGATTCACCGGACGGACCCTAAGGATTCCAGCCGTCCCGCGGAGTTGGGACAACATCTGGGATTGGCCTGTTGCCGGATTTCCGCCGGCGCCCTGGCCGACGGCTCTTCAGTCAGGCCAGAAAAGGGCACAGAGTTCGGGCGCTGGATGTCTAAATCCCAGGTCAAGCTGTGGCAAATAGTCGGTGACGGCGGTGAAGCCCTTCTCTCTCACGCCATCCAGCACAGCCGGATCGATTGTGGTGGTGTTGTCAGATCTGCCCATGGATGGAGAGAGTTCGTTGAGGCGTTCCAGGAGACGCCAGTCGACCAAAACTTCGCCAGGCTCGTCGCTCTCGTAGCCGACGATCGCGGAACGGATTGTCCCCCCGCCACCGGTGACGCGATCGGCTATTCGGAAGATAAGCAGGGGATGAGGGAGCCGCGCTCGGGACAGGATCGTCGCGCAGGCCGAAAGTCGCGCCGCCTGCTTCAAAGCCTCATCGACGGCTGGATGGCCCACGCCGAGAACGCGCATCGCCGCGTCTCGCCCCCCCGCATTGCGGTCAAACGTAAGGTTGGAGTACTCCCTGCGAACGCGGGGCTCGGCGCGCCACTTATCCGGAACGCGGAAAGTCAGGCCGCCTTCCTCTTCGCGATACTGCCGCTTGTTTAGTCTTAGCACTCCTTGCAGGAACGGGCGAATTGCTTCGAGTTCGATGCGGGGAAGCCGGGTGGCGGATTGCCCGAAGTCGAACCGAGCGCAGCGGCCGACCAGTTCATGCACCGCGTCGACGGCGTCGCGCCCGCCGAATCGCGCGGTTTTCTGATCGAACCATTGATTGAGGCGGAGGGCGGGGACGGACGAGGCTTCGGAGAAGATCTCTTGAAACAGCGTCGGCGATGTCATGCCGAGCACAAGTTGCATCAGATCTTCGGGCTCGTCCATGGCTCGCCCGAGCGATCTCATGATGGCGTTGACTTTCTCGTCGAGTTTCTCCCAGATGCGAGCCTCAACCGTGTCTGGATTACGAAGAGTCATAACCTCCACGCGCTTGGTTTGGCCATAGCGGTTGAGCCGACCAACCCGCTGGTGAAGTCGCATCGGATTCCAGGGTAGGTCGACGTGGATCAAAGTATGACACCGCTCTTGGAGATCGATGCCCTCCCCCCCCGCTTCCGTGGAGACCAAAAAGCGAACTCGCCCCTCGTTAAACGCCTCGGCGGCGGATGTCCGGTCGCCCGTCAAGACACGGGGACGGCCAGAAGCGTCGACCACTCCCTCAATGCGATCATCACCATTGATAAACGCAACGCATCCATCTCCAAAGTTTCGCTGGAGAGCCGACATCACCAGGGCCTGAGTCGCCTTGTATTCCGTGAATAGGAGAATCGAGCGATCGGCGTATTTCGTGCGGATTAGTTCGATGAGCCGTTCGACCTTTGTCTCTTTGGCCACGGCCTCGGCCTTCGCCACAAGCTCGCGCAGACGGGCCTCTTCGCCCTCGATCAATCGGAGGTCGGTTCTTTCTTGGGCGACGCGCTCGTCGCGAGCGTTCAGCGCGTCTTCGTCCTCGGGATCGGGGGCGCCGCTTGGCCGCTTGTGATGGTCGGCGGCGGCCCTTGCCGATCGAGCGGACTCCATCCTCGCCAATCGTCCCCTCAGCGCGGAGGCAACGGCCGCCACGGAACTTGAGGCAAGCTTCTGCATCGCGATGAGGACGAGCATCACCGCTTGGCCCCGGCTTCGGGCGAGGGTGCCGGCGTAAGCTTTGCCCGAAGCGATGAAATCGGTCAGGGTCGCGTAGAAATGGGCTTCCGCGTCGGAGTAATGATAGGATTCGTTCTCCACCAAGGGAGCCTGGAACAACCGGTTGCCCTCCAAGTCGGTCACGTTCTGCTTGTTGTTGCGGATCACCAGTTGATTGATCCACTCGGCCTGGGGACCGTACGGCTTTCGAGGATCGAACAGGTCGGGCCGCAGCAACTTCATCAAGGCGTAGAATCCGAAGTCCTTCCCCCGGTGCGGCGTGCCGGTGAAGAAGACGACCGATTCGACCTTGTGGGCCTCAATGAGCTTGTCAACAAACTTGTAGCCTAGCGTCGGTCCCGCCTGTTCGTCGGCGTTCAGCCGGTGCGCCTCGTCGACGATCAGCAAGTCCCAGGGCTCGGCCTCTTCGATTCTTCGATGCCGGCCCCCCCGATCCTCGCGCAGGGTCTCCAGGGAGGCGACGACCATCGGATTCGTACCCCAGAAGTCGAGCCGACTCGTATCCAGGTCGGGGTGATAGGCCGTAAGCCTGATGTCGAACATGTTCAGAAGGCGTTGCTGCCACTGCGAAACCAACGACGCCGGGGTCAAAACCAGCAGCCTTCCGACCGTTCCGCGAGCCAGCAGAGGCGTCAGGATCAGACCGGCCTCGATCGTTTTGCCCAGTCCGACATCGTCGGCCACGAGCCACCGCGAGGGCCACCGTTCGAGAACGCGGCGGCAGACCCAGAGCTGGTGGGGGAGCAACTTGACTCGGGACCGGGAAAGAACTCCCCAGGCGTCGTTGACGGAGAGGATCGCCTCGGCCCTTGTCCGCGCGAGCACTTCGGCCGCGGGATCCCAGTCGCCTCGGGCGGCCGCGTCGAGAGGCTCCTTGACGAGCGTCAGATCGGTCTTGTCGCATCCCTCGATTCCGTGCGCGAAGCGCGCCACCGCGGTCGGACCCTCGTCGACTATAACGCGTCCCAGACCATGCTTCAGATGGCCGACGAGATTCCCCGGCTTGAACGTAATCAACCGAATTCCTCCTCTTCAGCATCGAAATCCGTGCTCATCTCGAAGCCATTGCCCAGCACGGCCGAGCGATCTCCGGGGTGGGTGGCCAGCCGCAACAACGGAAGATCGTAGAGCCCCCCGAAGGTGGCGCGATCGCCGAGATTCTCCCTCAAGATCTCGTAAATCCGAGCCGATTGCTCCAGTCGCTCGGCTCCCGTTAGATTCTCGTCAAGCTCTTCGAATCCGAGTTCCCGAAGCAGAACGATCACCCTCCGATAAGGCGGATAGCAGTAGCGAACGAGGCTCGGGCTGGGCTCCAGCGCCCCCGCCCTCACCAGTTCCCGGAGCACGCAGCAGGCCCCATACCCAAGGGTTTGATCGAGCGGAGGCGCATAGACGCCTCCTTGAACCGTTTTCGGCTTGAGGTGGCCGAACAGCGAAAACTTGGGATCCACCACCGAATCGAGCCGCAGGAAGAGTTCCTTGTAGTCGTTGAGCCAGCGGGAAAGCTGGTAGATTCGAACGAACTGGCCCATCCAGTGGTAGTACTCGAAGTCCTGGATCGGGTCTTCGAGATACCTCTCCAAGAGCCTCATCCATTCCTCGGTGTGATCGCGCGGGTCCATGGCGAAGACGTCCAAGTACCGCCGTCTCGCGCAGAATTCAAGAAAGCCAGCGTCCTGGCCGGCGCTTCTCCGCCCCATCGTATGGAGCGCGCCGTGAATCAGGAGAATCAGCCAAGCCTTACACTGCTCGATGGGATTGTTCGACTCATCCTCGGACCAATCGGGACGTCGACCATCTGGATAGGTCGCACGCTCATATTTCTCTATTATGAATTTGCGATTCGCTTCCGACCACTCGTGGATCTTATCGAGCGCCGCGCCGCGCGAGAGCCGGGGTGGGATCCGTCGAATCGGAATAGACGAATCGGATGAGACATCCCAGTGCAAGAGGCCCAGACCGCCAAGAAGCGATAGCCGGTCGCCGATTTCCATGTCGCCGAACCACGACGAATCGGCTTGCAGGTCGCGGATCCAGCCATCGCGACCAGAGTCGATCTGCTTTCGGATTTCGTTTTGAATTTTGCCGCTTAACTCAAAACCCCCACAAAGGTACTCGAGCACAAAGGGTCGCCTGGATTCCTCCGCTTCCCAGGCCCATTGAATCAGACGGTCGACGGGGGCGCTCATGCGCTGTGCCGGCCTGCAAGCTCGCGCGAACTCCCGACCCGGCTCGTCGTACTCCTCGGCGAGCACGGATCCGGGAGGAGCGAATCGAGCGCGGACGAGTTCCTCCTCATGGTCGTTCGCGGTGTCGGGGATGAGCAACTCGCCCGCGGGTCGCCATTGACCGTCCGAGGCGCGAAACTCCGCGCCACGGAGAGTCTTCTCCAGCGCCTCGTGGTCATCGACGGCCGCCGAACCGAATGATTGAACGAAGCTGACGTCGACGACCGCCCTAAGACGCTTCGCCAAGTGGGAGTCGACCTTTTCAAAAACGCTCTCAAGCTCTTCTCGAATCACGTCGACGAGGCCAATCGTCGGCCAATCGCGATCCAACAGACTCTTCAGGGCCCGCGATTCGCGAGGACCGACCAAACTTCCCGGCTCGCGCGTCTCGCGAAAACGGGGCCACTGAGACGCGGCGTCGAAAGTCTGGGGGACCGCGAGGGCGCCGCCGACCGCGAAGCGAATCCTTCCGACGCGAGTCAAGACCGCGTGCCTCCCGGAGAGGCCGGTTGGCAGGGCGTCACACTCGTTGACGAGGCGGGCGAACCCTCGATTCTCTCCCCAGAGCGTCCTTCGCAGGAGCTTCCCGGCCGGGTCAACTTCGGCAGCGCCGGACGCTATTGAAAGGCCGGCGACCCTCCACAACGATTCCCAGAACTTGGGAAGCTGGGCGCGGGGGTCCAGTCGCATCGCCTCTCGGAGCGTCGACCAGTCGCCGTTCGCGGCGTCGAACAGGTTCACGAGTCTCTCGCCGAGTTGGGCGCCCAGAGACGCCTCCGCGGTCTGGTTGCGTCCCTCCTCTTGAGCGAGAAGGGCTCGCCCGGGGTTGAGATCGAACCGGGCGTTCAGCGCCAGACCGTACCCTTTCCGCTCGCGGAGAGGGGCGGTCACCCAAACAGAGGGAAGCTCTTGAGGAAGCGAAACAAAACCATGATTATTCATCCCCAAGAGCAAGGCGCCGGGCCCGTCGCTCTCGCGAATGACGAGCGCGTTGGTCTCGTGGCCCGCTCTTTCCGCGAGCGGCAACAGCCGACCAATAGAAGCGTTCTTCGTCCCGGGGAGCGCTTCTTCCCTCCATTCCGTCTTTCCGACCGCCGCGCCGGGCGCGGAAACGACGCAGCGGCGGAGCCGCCTGGCGAAGACAACCAGGACGTGAGCGGAGAGGATGAAGCGGTCGACGATGTTGGTCTCCGGGCCGATGTCGCCACGAATCGGCAGATCGATAAGCGTGGCGTCCCCGCCAATTCCTCCCGCGGAGCCCCGTCTAAGATCGCGGTCCAGAACCTCCTCCAGTTCTCGACGGCGATCCGCGCCGATCTCCTTGGGATAGAATCCCGCGACGATCTCAAAACCAAGCCGGCCGCTGAGCGCTCGGGGGGCGTCGCTGATCAAGAACGCGCTCTTGAAGCCGAGGCCGAATTGGCCGGTGACTCCATCTCCCGCGGACTTGTCCGACCAGTTGAGCTGAGTCATCTTGACCAAGTCCTGGTCATATCCGAAACGGCGACCGTCGAAGTCCCCCTTGCGGTGTTGGTTGATCGGTCGGCCGTTGTGGGCGACTCGCACGCTTCCCCCATTGCAAAGTAGGAAGAACTGGTCAACTGATTCGGCCGGCGCCTCGCCGCCGTTCATGCGGACCCACTCGACCGCGGCGTCGTCGGCGTTCTGGAAAAGTTCAAACGGAACCGAGTCACCCTCGTACTCGAACTGATGAATCTTTCCGCGAACCGCTTTGAGAAGCTCTTGAATCGGCTCGTCGCCCTGGGAACCTTCGAGTAATTCCTTCAGGTCCTGGAGGGCGCGGGCCTCAAATTCATCTCCCTTCCTGATCGATCCCTTGGCGTCTCGCCCTTTGGCCCGCTCTCGATCCGCCGCCGCTCGGTGATGTTGGGCCTCCTCCCACATGGACAGGATCTCATGCGTCGAGGCGATTCGGGCGGCTCCGAGGCTTCGCAGGGTTCCCAAAGCGATGCGGAGAATCTGAGACTGCGCCACCGCGACGTCGAGCTGTTCACCTTCGGCGAGCTCGTCCCAAAGCGCTTCGAGCCCCGTCGGATTATCCTGACAGTAGATCTTATCCAGTAGCCTGCGAGTCGTCTCTCGCAGCAGGCGAGCCATCTTCTCGCCGGGGATCGCCCGATCGGGAGTGATCGCCCGAAGTTCAATTCGATGTCTTTGTCCGCCGCACCAGGTCGAGCCGAGCCAGAGATGGTCGAAATCTTGCCGCAGCCGCATCGTAACTCGCCGGCCGAGGAGGTTCATCGCATGAACCTTGTCGGATGAGTTGATTTCGACCAGGAAGCGTTGACCCTTCAAATAGGCGTTCGGATCCCCGCTCACCCGAACCTCGCCGCGGTTCGTTTTCCTCTCCCTCCACCCCAACCGATCGCGGACCCACTCGACGCGGCGGTTTCCGAGGTACTCCTTCGCGCCGTCGACGATCGCCTCATGGTCTCCCAGAAGAGCGAGAAATCCACCGACGGTCTCTGGAGGAAGCCCCGAGGCGGAGGCCCAGATCCGCGCCTGGTCGAGCAGTCGGTTCGCGCTCTCGTTCACCAGGTCGTCGAATTGATCCGCCGTCGGAATCGGCTGGGGCTCCCCATTGCGCTCCGGGTGATCCAGGTATTGAGCCCCGTCTTGGTGAACCTCCACCTTCGGCTTGATTATGTCGGCGTGCTTATGGTCCAGAAGGTGGCGGTCGGCGACGCCGTCCGCCTCCAGGCTTAACTCCTCAGCGGCGCGCCAGTCGCCCTTGCGGGACAGCAAAGGAATCTCCGGAAGTATCTCGCGGAGAAAGGCGGAAGACTCCGTCGCCACCTTCAAATAACGGTTAAACCATTCGCGCGACTCATCGCGGAGGCCACGATCACGACCGGTCTCGTCGGCCAGAAATCGCAGGATCTCGACGCAGCGCCTCGGGCTCAGTTCTCCAAGCAGCGAGGGCAACAGGTTCTTCCTGAATTGGTTGATCTGTCCCTCGCCGCTCGAACCAGTCGACGGCTTCCCCTCGCACAGATGCTCCATCAGTCGCCGGCATGGCATGACCGATTCTTGGGCGCCTCCAAACACGCGCAAGAATGACTGAATATCCTCATCGGAACTCAACGCTCCTTGCCCAGCTTCGAATGGGCCGAGGCGATATCGCTCGTCGGTCGCCAGAAGGCGTCCGAGCCGCTTAAGATCCCGCTCGCGAGCCGTGAAGCGATCTTGGATTGGCTCGGATATGTTCTTATGAAAAAACTCAACCTCATTCAGCTCCGGCTCCAGGTTCAGCAGAGGAACGCAGCGCGGCGCGTCCTCCGCGCCCCGCGCTTCGACCAGAACATCACGGAGCAGTTTCTGGTCATGTGATTGGTTAATCCAAACGACCTCCTCCAGAGACGCCGGCTCGTCGCCCGCGACGGGAAGCCAGGCGGCCCGGCGCAACTGGAGTTTGAGTTCGTCGTCCAGCTTTCCCTTAAGGTGGCGGATCGTCGACACGATCGTCCGCCATCGCAAGGGAGGGTCGGGGCCGTCAAGGATCCAAAGCAGAAGTTCTTTCGCCTCGAACACCTGGGGGTGCATCTTCCGCTGCCGAGACCGCAATTCATCGTCTTTGGCGGGGGCAAGAAGCACGATCCCTTCCGGTATTCCGTCGGGGATCTCGTACTCTCCCTTCCAGTAAGCGTTGTCATCGATCGCGACCAACCGGCCGTCGACCGCGCGATAAATCGGCAGAGCGCGAACGACATCGAAATCGCCCTCGCGACACTCCATGAGCATGGCGCGCCGATCCGCCTCGGAAAGGTCGTCCACGTCGACCGCGCCGGACTTCGCTCCGCGCAGACATCGCGCGGCGACGGTCGGATCAAGTGGAACAATTTTCAGAGGCGCCGCCTTGTCGAGCCCCAGGACGTCCGGGCGGGGGCCGGCGTCCAACCTCCAACCTCCCCCCATCCGCGCGAGAGCCCGTTCCGCGAGCCTTCGCCAGACCGTCGAGACGCCGGGCGCGACGCCGCTGAAGAGTTCCTCATCGGACTCGAAGCGATCAGCCCGGCCGTGGAGAAGATACCTCAGGGCGCGTTTATGGCGATTGATGTCGTCGGCCGGGAGAGCGTCAATCAGCTTTGAGAAAAGCCGCGCTCGCGACTCTCTCGCCTCGATTAGTTTCGGGATCCGATCCAGAACACGAAGGCAGGCTGGCGCGTCGCACGGGGTTGTCCACCCATCAAGGAGCGCTGTCGAGACGCCCTGGATGTCGATGACGACTCGGCTGGTTAGCGCGGACTGAAGGTCGGCCTCCAGCCCTTGGCCCGAGGCCAGAAACAGGAGCCCGGCATCATGGGCGGCGATGAGCTCGTTGCGGCTCAAGAGGCGTTGGTTCGGTTCGGTCGGGACGCGCCCCAGAAAGAGCGGCTGGTCCGCCCAAGGCCCATTGAACCTTCGCGCGGATGGGCCGATGGCCGATACGAGTTGACTCGCGAGATCCGATTTCCGCTCGATGCTCAGCGATTCGGCCGAGAAGTCAGCGAGGAGCGACAAGAGACGCTCGCCATCCTCGATCGATGGCCGAGCGGTCCCCCGCCTCGCCGGGCCTGTCCCGAACGCTCCGCCCGAGGGAATGACGACCACGCCAAGCCTCGGTTCGAGGCCGGCAATGTCCCTTATCAAACGATCGACGACCTCGGGTTCGATCCCCGAAACGTCGAGTTCCAGTTTCCGACTCTCGCGGATGCGGGCCAGGAAATTGTCGTAAGACCCGGCGAGCTTCGTCAGATTCGATGCTCCGACGTGGCGGAGCGCCTCATGGGCGAGTGATCGGAGCGCCTCCTCCACGCTCGGATCGAAATCATCCGCCTCCTTGACCAGTTCCAGGAACCTCGTCAGGCAATCAAGGTTCGCCGCGTCGCTGAAGACGACTTGAGCCGAGGTCGCGCGGATTATCTCGGCCGCGAGATCGTCCGGCCAGGCGGATAAGCCGGTGGCCGTTGGGTGCGGACGGGGATGCCCATGCGGGGTCGCGTGGCGCCCGGGTCCAAGGACCGTTGCAATGAAGGGGGCGATGCTCTGGACGGCCGGGCCGCCGGGTAGCGGATACACCGGCTCGGCGGCCGGCCTCAACCGCCATCGAGGGGGCTGGTCCTCCAGGCAATACACCCATTGCCTATCGTCGCAGATCGCCCGGCGATTCTCCCTGTAAAGCTCCGACCTCACAAGCCCCGACGTGAGACAATGGATGGTCTCCACCGTCTCGGTCACCGAGAGCCGCTCCAAGGCGTCCAGGATCAGCGGCAGCGTCCCCACGTCGAGAAGTCGCCGGTTCCAGCGGTGAAACACATCCGTGGATTCCGCTCCCGATGCTTGGAGCTTAACCCGGGTTCGGCTTGCGTCTGGAAAGAAATCTCCGTGAAGGACCAATGAGAAATGCGTATGGCCTTCGATGCTGACGGACTCAAGAGGAGAGTCTCCCAGCGGAAGAAACGCGGCGTGGTGGATTTTCAACTTGGGACTGGATTGCGGTCTCGGGTCGCGAGCAAAATACGCGGCGGCGTGTGGCGCTCGACGCACCCTCTTCGCCTCAATGGCGAAGGTGTTCGGGTCGGTGCCGTACGTCACTGGCCAGTGATCATCCCGATGGATCTTGGCCAGCTCAACATCGGCGAAGAGTCCCTCGGCTCCCGAGAACTCAAAGGGCCCCTCTTGGGCGGTGTCAACGGCGATCCGAGCGCGTCCCGACCACGTTCTCCTCAGCGCGTCTTCCGACCGCCATGAGAATTTCTTCAATGGTCGATGGCCTCGCTCCCCCTCGGATAGTTCAACGCCATGCCGGCGAATTGTTTTGGCGCCGTCGTCCTCCCAAATTCGGATCACTCGAAGATTCTTAAGCATGGGTAGAGCAATCGCCAACTCGGCGATGGGGTTGTCCCCGAAAACCGTTTTGAGCCCCTCTTCGGCTCCCAAATCCCCCGGGAATTCCGAGACGATTGGGGCAACGCCCATCTTGAATTGACCATCACGCGAGGCGATGCGCAATGGGAGCCAGAGACAAAACCAAGGGGAGCCTTGAAGCAGCCCCATTCGATCGAGATGGAGGCGCAAGGCGTCGCGTTCCTCCGCGCCGAAGTCTCGCCAGGGCTCGTGCCAACGATCGTCCTCGTGGAACCAAGGGCTGAACGCCAAGTCGGGCCTATCGCGGGCGTCTCTCGGCTCTTGACTCTCGAAAGACTCATGGCCCGAGGAGAGGTGGAAGAACGCCTCGCACCAGTGGAAAAGACTCTTCATCCCAAGACCAAAGCGACCGATGCTCCCGTCATCGGCGTTTCGGTCGCTCGACCCAAGCTTTCGGAGGGCTCTCGCGTTCTTCGCCGTAAAAGGCCCATCGTTGAGCACGATCAACGCGGGACCGCTCGCCAAGAGAGGATTCTTCGCCCCATCGACCGAGGCCGTGGTCCAGACGAACTCCAATCGACTCGCCTGAGCGTCGTCGGCGTTCTGCGCCATCTCCTTCAGCCAAGATTGTTTGCTGTATCCATCAAGAACGCCTCTGATCTGCTGGATGTCGCGGGCAAGGTCGGAATCGTATCCCGAACTCTGATAGTGCTCGGTTTGACCGGCATTGGAGGTCGACCGATCCGCCGATTCATTCTTCCGGCCCCAGAAAATAGATGAAAAATTCGCCAAGGATCAGCCTCGCGGTCTTATGGCCCTTGAGAAGCACTCGCACGACGACCGGCGATGCACAAATGGATGCAATCTGAACGACGGTACCGGCGCTGAGGGCCATAGTCCAGCCCCCAGACCGGCTTCCGTCGGTTCCTTGAGACACTCCTCTTCCCGCGCACCCACGATCCCATGGCATTAAGTCGTCGCGGCAGGTCCCCACCAGGCTTGCCCCGCCGATGCAACCCGCCTGCTCTTGGATGCGACAACCGACTGGCGCGGCCGATTCGCGCCCTCCTGAAGGCGTTCGAGCATATCCGATGGCCGCTCTCGGCTAGAGCCTATCACGCACCGCAAACAACTATTTTGCACTACAAGAACTTGACTAAAGACAAACAAATGACATCAGCACAATGTTTCGCTCAAGCGCTCGTAGTCGCGGGCCAGGCGTCGGAAGCGGCCGAGCCAGCCGAAACTCCGCTCCACGCCCCAGCGGCGAGGCGGCGGGACGAAACCCCGCTTGGCCTCAACGTGTTTGACCACCTCCAGGCGGACGCCTTTGGATTCGGCGGCATTGGCGGCGTCCTCGCCGATGAAGCCTTGGTCGACGAAGGTGATCTCCACCGTCGCGTCGGTGACCTCGCGGATGGCCTTGATAAAATCGGCGACTTGGGCGCGGTCCCGCGCGGCGGCAATCCGCCGCAAGGCGACCGCGTGGTATTCGGGATCAATCTCCCAACCGAGATAACGCTGGGAGAGGCCGACGCAGGCGACCGCGGTGGGCCCAATCCCACCGAACGGGTCGTAGACGAGTTCGCCCGGTCAGTTGTGGGAGACTATCAAGTCGCGACGGGCCCCCTCAATTATGGGTGCCGGAGCCGAAATGCCGTCCCAATCTGAGCCGCCGTGGAGCGAAGACGCTGTTGGGAGCACGCCTCTGGCGAGACGTTCAACAGCCGACAGAGAGACCAGCCGCTGAACCGAGAAGGGCGCGAGCCCTTGAAGGAGGCGAAGGCGCTCCTGGGGAATCACCGCTTGGACGAGAACCACCGCCGTCCGCGCGGCTCGCTGGACCACCAGACTTCGGCGGATTTCGCGGCGGCCTCGATCGAGCCGGGGGTCGCTTCAGCTCCCCCCGGCCGGACCCACAGCGCCCCGCAACCCGCGCTCTTATGACACCAGGATCAAATTTCGGGGGCGGGTCCTACCCCAGTGGTCGGAAAACCGGGGCTACCATAGTCGCGCTCGCCCCAACACTCCATCCGGGGCCCAGATTTGCGCGAATCTCGAATCCCCACGAAGTTCCAATTAGAGACGTCGGCTAATTCGGGACGGTGGAACCACCGCTGGAGAGAGGTCCCGGGCGACCCGCCGCGGGACCTCGACGCTCCGCCGGTCAAATCGACGGCTTGGGCGTCACTTCGCCAGCGGGGTCAGGACGATCTCGCGGAACTCGATGGGGGTTCCCTCGGACTGAAGGCAGATCGCTCCGCGGGTCACGCTGCAATTCGTCGCCTCGTTCACCAGGTCGCCGTTGACTTTCACGCGAATGGTGTCGCCTTGGCAGACGATCTCCATGCGGTTCCATTCGCCCGCCGGCTTCTCCGAGTCGTCGGTCAGGTTCCTGTAACGCCGGTCCGACTTGCGGGTCTGCTCGTCGGGCACATTGAGTTCCGTCCCGATGATCCAGAAGTCGCCCGCGTTGTCCTTGGCGAGTTGCACCTCGATCGACTTCGGCCAAACGCCGATGGCGCGGGGCGTGGAGGCGTGAACGAGCACGCCGCTGTTGCCGCTCGTCGTCCCGGCCGGCCATCGCCATTCGAGGGTGAGCGTGTAGTCACCGAACTCCTCATCGGTCTTGACGTACCCGGCGGGTCGCCCCGTGGACTTGAGCACGCCCTCGGACACGCTCCAGGTTTCGGCTCCGCCGCCCTCCTCGTCGGCCACGATGGACCATCCCGTAAGATCCCGTCCGTTAAAGAGCCGGATCGATTGATCCTCGGAGAACACGGGGGGCGCCGCCACGACGAGAAAAAAGAGGCCGATCAACGCGGATCTCATGGTGACATCCTTAAGAGAGTCGGGTGCCCGGATGGGTTTAGGGCCGAGCGTCTCACGAACGCAATGGCCGTCCGCCACGGATTATAGCCGCCCGGCGAGCCGCACGCGACGGGCCGACGCATGCCCAAGCTTGGACCTCGGCGCGGCGATAAAATGATCAAGAACGTCGATGCTTCGCGATCCAACCTGGCGGGGTTCGATCCGCTCATCCCGATCGCCGTCGACTCGCGAAGTCTAATTCCAGGCGGATCGCCAGTCCGCTCAGGCTCCGGGGGGCAACCAGCCCGATCCACGGTTCATCCCCAACGCGCCGCATGGATGGGGCCGAGCAAATCGCCTTCGATCGAACCGATTCTTGATCCTCGCCAACGAAAAAAAGCGGTTCCACAATCGGGGGTCGCGAAGGACCGGCCCGGTTATGGAACCGCTTGGGGGAGAACGTCGAGTTGTCGAGGCGCGTCATCCGGCGAGGGCCGTTGGCCGCGGGGATTCGGAGGCGGCCATCTTGAGGGTCGCCGGCTCGATCGCGGCGGCGAGCTTGTCGAGGGCCTCGCGCTCGATTTCCTTGAGCCGCTGGACGGAGAGGCGGCACTCGCGCGAGAGATCGCGGTAAGGACGGCCGAGGCGACGGTCGCGGGGCTCGACGCTCCCATCCAGGTAATACAATCGCTTGATGACCCACGCCTCGAACCGGCTCAACCGCTTCAAAGCCGCATACAGCTCCGTCATCGTCTCGATGATTTCCAGTGGAAGCTCGGGGGGCTCCTCGCGGGCCAGAGCGTCGTTGAGCGTCTCGTCCCCGTCGCTGAGCGCGGTTGAATACGACTCGATTCCAAACTCGGCGTCGCGCAGGTTCCCGAGACGCTCCACCTCGACTCCCATCCGGACGGCGACCTCTTCGAGCGTTGGCTCGGACGGGGCTCCGTCGCCCGCCGAACGTCGCTCGTTCAGCATCCGGGCCTTGGTCCTCATGAACCTCCGGCGCAACAGACCAAGATAGTAAGGAATGCGGATCGTCGATCCCCCCTCGGCCAAAACGCGCTGAATGCTCTGGTGGATCATATGAGCGGCGAAGGCCGCGAAGCTCATCGAGCTCGTCTCGGGATCGAACCGCTCGACGGCCACAATGAGGGCGATGTTCCCCTCCTGGATCAGATCGTCGAGATCCATCCCCCGAGGACGGTATTCGCCGGCTATGCTCGCGACCAACCGCAGATTGGCCAGCACCAGTTCCTCCCGCGCCCGGCGATCGCCATCCCGCACGCGGGCCAACAACTCCCGCTCCCGATCGGCCGTCAAGATCGAAACGAACCCAGCCGACTCTTCGCGACGCGCGGTCTTCATCTCGTTATTCCTTCCGAATTTGATGATGCCTTGAAATCAGACGACGCCAAGGGGGTCGCGAAGGCTTGGGAGCCGGCGGCTCGTCAAGACGCGGAATCGTCGCGGACCACTCGAAACGGCGAGGGCTTCGAGACGCGGGGCGCCGGCTCGGCCGGATTGGGGAAGATCACCCGGAACCTCCACGCGCCTCGGGCCACGGCCTCGACGGCCTCGCGGGCGGTGCCGAAGTCGACGCTCCGGAGCGCGCCCCCCACCTCGTCGACCGGTCGAACGTACCAACGCCCCGCCCGATGCCCCGAACGAAACTGCGAATTGAAACGCGGCGTGTAGACCACCAACTCGGCGCCCGTTAGACGATCATGAACGTAAAGGCGGCCGTCGGCCCGCCTGGGCGAAACATGAAGCCGGGGAAGCGGCGATCCGACAAGCGAGGACGCCGAACGGAACCCGATCGCTCGAAACGCGGCGGACATGGGCTTATCTCCTCAGTCATTTCTTGATTCGATGGCTTCTGTACATTTTTTTATATGTCGAATCGCAACTCATCGCCGGCGACGTCGGCGGCCAGCCGCCTGAGCAGCTCGGGTGCGTTGTCGGTCGGGAGCATCGCCCGACCCAGGACGGACACGGCCCAGTCCACGGTCTCGGATTCGCGGAGCAACTCGCGAAGCCAGCCGAAGGGACGCTCGTCCTTCTCGAAGGCGAGATCGACGACGACCGAGACCGCGTCGTCGCGGCAACCGGGATCGCGACGCAGCAGCTCGACGGCGAAGGCGCTCCACCTCCAGTCGATCAGGGCTCCGTCCAACCTCGCCCCGGTCAACCGAACGCCCCGCAAGTCCGCGCCAAGGAACTTCGCCCCGCGAAGGTCCGCCCGACGAAGGTCGGCCTCGCGAAGGTTGGCCCGTCGGAAATTCGCTCGGCGGAGGTTCGAGCCGATCAAGGTCGACCGGACCATGGTCGCCCCCCGAAAATCCGCCGAGCGAAGTTCGGCGAGGGAAAGCTCGGCCTCGTCAAGGTCGGCTCCGCGGAAGTCCACGCCGGGAAGCGAGCACCCGGGAGCGTCGATTCCCTTGAGGTCCGCGTGAACCAACGAGTGCCCCTTTCGCGCGGCCCACTCAAGAGCGCCCGAGGTCCCTTCGGCGACGATCAGCGCGAAGGGGCGGGTCTTCCAACGACGAAACAACGGATGGATCATCATGTTCGTGCTCTTCGCATTAAAATGCGGAATCAACATCCAGTCAAATGAGGATATCCGGCCGACTCCGCCCCGGGCGGCTCGCGCCCGGAGCGGACGATCGATCGATCAGCCGGGACCGATCGGACCGCCGATCGGAGGATCGGGGAAGACGATCGGAGGATCGTTGCCCGGGAACGGCCCTGGGCTCGGCTCGGGAGGAGGCGGAGGATCGCTGGGCGGCAAATCCGGAGGCGCGGGGACGCTCGGGTCGGAGTAGAAGACCGCCGGGTCGGAGTGGAAGAACGTCGACGCGGCTTCCGCGCCCCAAAAGCCGCTCGGGCTCAATCGCGACTCTAGCGGTTCGGTCCCGTTCGACGCGGAGAATTCCAAGACGCTTCGCATGGTTGGCTCCCAATGCTTCGTTGACCACGAAGTCGAGGTCGATGGCGGCCGATCAAGCGGGTCTCAACCGTCCATCCAAAAAGAAGATCAACCGGGCACCCGCGAAAATTTCATGAAAACGCAATTTTTTCCATTTTCGCAAAATTTTCTCGCGGAGGCTTCTTGCATGCCCGCAAATACAAGCCCGGCGCGCGCGACGACGGGGCGACTCGAATTCGACAAGCCGAATCCGAGTCGCCCCGTGAATTTGTGACGATGGCGGGGATCCCGCCTCAAGGCGCGGCGTGTCCGTCCTCTCCCGGATTCGTGGGGAGAGTCCGCCCCCGCCAAATCAGCTTCGGCGAGACGTCACTCGGCCGGCTTGCGCGCCACGGCGAATAGAGAGGTCCCGCAGCCTAGAAGGCCAAGGAGCGCGGGCCCGGCCTCGACGCGAAAGGCGAGATCGATCAGCCACGAGACGGGCCTGGAGGGAGAATTCAAATGGCGCCGATAGATTTGCGCGGGAGTCTCGCCGGGTCGGGCCCGGTTCTTGGCCCGCTGGGCGCGGAGGGCGGGAACAAGCCATCGTCCCCACCAGAAGGTTCGTTCCAGGGAGAGGCCCGAATCCTCGAAGGCGTCGGCGAGAGTATTGGGCAGGTAGCGGCGGCGATGCCCTTGCGCGGCGTCGAACTCGGAGAACAAGTCGGGCAAGGCGGGCGCGCTCACGATCAAGACGCCTCCGGGAGAAACCAGCTCGCCGAGCCGCCTCACCGCCTCGCGGTCGTCGTCCAGATGTTCGATCACATCCAGGGCGAGAACGGCCGGGAAGCGCGGGGCGTCGGTCTTCAGCGGCTTGGTCAGGTCGGCTTGGATGAGGAAACGATCCGGCCGGTCGAGCATTTCCAACGCCCGTCGCGAGATGTCCATCCCCGCGGCCGAATACCCCCGGGCTTCGAGGGCCTCAAGCGTCACTCCCCAGCCGCAACCGGCGTCAAGCACCCGCGATGGGGGACGAACATCCAGGCGTTTGAGGAGCCGAAGCGTCAAGGCCGCCCTGGCCCGCCACCAGGGGTGGCGTCGAACCACGTCGCCCAGGTCGGTCAGAATCTCCTCGGCCATGTTGTCGTCAGGGCTTCCTTGAGACCAACATTCGATCATATGCGATCGTCCTTTGGTTCAAGGACTTCGTCGCCTTTCGTCCGTCCCGAATATTCGCGGACGATGTAGGTGGGCCGCCCTTTGGTTTCCAGGAAGATTAACCGAATGTATTCGCCGATGATTCCCAGACCAAGGAGTTGGATCGAGCCCATGAACAAGACCGTCACGAGCGTGCTGGCCCAGCCTTGGGGCGATCGGCCGTTGGTGATCGCGTCGTGGAAGACCCAGACGAGAAGGATCGCGGCGACGCAGATCGCGGTCAGCCCCAAATAGGTCGCCAACCGCAGGGGACGGCCGCTGAAGCTCACCAGGCCGTCGACCGCCAGCGCGAAGAGTCCGCGAAGGGAGTACTTGGCGTCGCCGGCCTCGCGGGCCGGTCGGTCGTAGACGAGCCCGACTTGGCGAAAGCCGACGAACGACCGCAATCCCCTCACGAACCGCATCCGCTCGGGAAGATGGGCGAGCACGTCGACGACCTTGCGGTCCATCAGGCAGAAGTCGCCGCTGTCGAGCGGGATGTCGAGGTCGCTGATGGCGCTTAGGATCCGGTAAAAGGCGTGATAGCCGAATCGCTTGACCCATCCCTCCCGGCGGCGGCGGCGAACGGCGTAGACAACCTCGTTCCCCTCCCGCCAGAGCCGAACGAGTTCGCCGATCAACTCGGGAGGGTCTTGCAAGTCGCCGTCGAGGACGACCACGGCTTTCCCTCGGGCGTGATCGAGACCAGCGGAGACGGCCGGCTGATGACCGAAGTTGCGGCTCAATTGAAGCGTCGCGACGCGCGGATCGCGGCGACGAAGCTCCTCGATCAACGCGGGCGTCTCGTCCCGGCTTCCGTCGTCGACCAGCAAAAGCTCGTAATCGAGCCCAAGCGCCTCAAGAGCCGCCGTCGTCCGCCGATGCAGCTCGGCCATGTTCGCGCTTTCGTTGTAAAGCGGAACCACGACGCTGAGGGTCGGACGGCCTTCGGGCGAAGTCGGGAGAGGCGAATCGTTCATGAGGCTCGCGTCGGAATCGGGATGGGTTCGGCGGCGCGGTCGCCGCAACGGAGGACTTTGGTTTCAGGACAGTACAAGACGTTCTCGCGCGTGGGCAAGGGGAATCGTGGAACCGACTCTACGCCGGGGCTTCCTCCGGGATCTCCGGGGGAACCCAATCCACCGGCGGCGAGCCGAGGCGGTCGGCGACCCACCTGCCCCCGACCGAGACGGCGACCATCAGATCGCCGGCCTCGGGCGCGCGCGAGCCGACGACGACCACCGGAATCGATCGCGAGGAATCGACGACCAAGGACGCCGGGCCCCCCTCCAACTCGGCGCCGCCGAGCCGAACGGGATGCGCCAGGTAAACCCGATCGGTTCGGTCGGGGATCGCCCCGGCGTCGTGGATCCGGCCAACGAACCGGGGCGCGCCCCGAGAAGCCGGCTCGCCAAGCCCCGGCGCCCGAAGCCGATTCCGGTCGATCCCCGGATCGCGCCGATCGTCCCATCTCAACCGAATCGGTCGGAGCGGATCGCGTTTCATCAAGCCCTCCTCACCGGCGTTATTCGAAGCGGTCGTCAGTCATCGAACCGAACGACCCAGCGCCCGCCGCACGAGTGGGCGATCAACTTGGACCCAACGGGAGGGATCGCGGTTCCCAGATTGTAGACGAAGAGCGATCGCGACGAGTCGGTCCGAAAGGAAACCGCGGCGCCCTCGGTCTCGGGACCGTCGATCGAGACCGGCGAACAGGCGTAAAACGCGCTCGGGGTCGTCGGATAACTGGTTTCGGCCTTGGTTTGGACGAGGATCGCGGCCGAGCCCTCCTCGGCGGCCGAGGCCAGCCGGCTCGTCGCCGCGAGGGCGGCTTCTTGTCGGTCTCGAAGTAGGCGGGCGTCGGGCATGGCGATTTTGTCTCGCTTCCAGGTCGTCGATTTCCGCGCCGTCCCGGCTCGTTAATCCGCCGCTCATCCACCATTCGCGTCGGCGAGTTCGAGGATGGTGACCTGTCGGTCGGCGGTGAAGTCCCAGGTCAAGGCGGAAATGGCGGGGTAAACGGGAGCCTCCCCCTGCCCCGCCCCCAGATTGGTTTGCAAGCCGATGTCGCGACCGTTGATCCGGGCCACGCGGTCGCCAACCCGATAGGCGGTGACGAGACCGGGAATGGTCGCCCCGCCGGTGAGCGGAGGAAGCTCGTGAGCCGCTTGGAGCTGTCGGGCCCAGGTCAACGCGCGGGAGGAGTCGTCGCGGACGATCCTGGGCGTTGAGGTCGGATTGTGCGTCGAGCGAGCCGAGACCACCTCCAAGCCAAAGTGGTCTCGGGCGTCGACCCGGCGACGCCGGGCGTGCGACGTTGGCGAGGCGGGCCGGGCGTCAACCGCCGCGGAGATCATCGAATCGTCGTCGATGACCGTGGTCAATCGCAGGAAGAACCGGCCGTTGGGAGCGGCGGGATTGGCCTGGCTCGTGATCCCCCGAAGTGTTCGGCTCGGCTCTTGGGGGGTGTCGCCGGTGTACTCGCCGATCGGCCAGGCTTCGGGGTCCTCGACGACGATGAAGATCCCCAGACGATCCTCCAGCAGTTCCCATCCTCCGGAAATTGGCTGCCAATTCCCAGAGCCGTCCCAAACCGCCGGCGCGGCGCCCGAATAATCCCGAGAGAAAGCCAGTTCGGCCCTCAACGGTCGTCCGTTGGCGTCTCGCGTGACGAGCCGGGACGAGCCGGGACGCAGCCGCTTCACATAGGATGGTTTGCCGTCGCGACGGTTGGGAAAGACGGGCGAGAGGTCGAGAGCCGAGTTCGACCAGGCGGCCGAGCGATAATCCCAGTGGCCGTCGCCCGCCTCGTTGGCGACGTAGAAGCGGTACTTGCGCCGAGCCTCGTCGGTGGCGGTTGTTAAGTTGGCCCGCAAGTATCGAGCTCGGGCTTCGGCGGCCTCGTCGCCCGGGACGGGCTCGAAGCCGGGGGCGAGGACGATCGAGACCTCGGTTCGCCGCTGACTGGTCTCAACCGTGACCGCGTTGACGATCGCCCGCGAATCGCGCTGAAGACGAAGCCCGCCGACGTTGCATCGCGCGGGGTTCAACTCGGAGCCGACCTCGGAGAGCAGCAGGTCGCGGGCCGCGCCCCCTTCGGCGTCCTTGCGATAAATCTCGATCTCGTTGCGGGGAGAGCCGTCGCCATCCTCGCCGGTGACGAACCTCATGCCGAAGCCCGCCAGGCCAAGCTGCGCGGCGAGGGCTTCGGGCCAGGGAAGGTTGGAGGCGTCGAAATCGCGGATCACCACGTCGGCCGCCGTCGCCTCATTCGAATCAATGAAGGCCGATCCCGGCGCTGGGGTCCTCGATCGCAGCAGTGCGTCGATCCGGTCGAAATCCGGATTCTTTACATATTCTTGATCGTTATAAACACCGAGGATGTGACGGACGAACTTGCCGAGCGTCCAGTAGGAGCGCGGGTCGGGATCGCGGTCCAGATCGGGATCGAGGAAGACCGGGAATTGGATCGAGGCGTTGCCTCGTTCGACGTCGAATCCGTCGGGCGCGCAGTTGGGCTTGCCGTCGGGGTTGAACCGCGTTGGGAGGTCGACGGCCGCCACCTCGCCGTGAAAAGGGTCGTCGGCGTGCCGCTGCCATCGCCCGCCTATCGGTTCGTCCCAACATCGAACGGCCGCCCCAACCGCCAGGAAGCCCACGCGCTGCGAACGAGGGGTGACGTCGACCCGGGGCGACCGCGCGAACCCATCGAACAGAACGCGAAGTTCACCCGAAGGGGTGACGGCCAGCACGACCAAGCGGTCGTCGTCGCGGACGACGTGGGGCCCCGCGGCGTCGAGCGGCCAGAGCCCGCCGAAATCCGACGGCGCGCCGCTCGCTCCTTCCGTTCCGTCGAGAACGTACCGAAACCGGGCCGCGGGAGGCTCGGGCCCTTCGCGATACCGGATCCGCTCGCAGACCACGTTGGGCAAGACCTCAAATCGGCCGGCCCCAACCCTCGCGGGATGATATCGGCAAACCCGAATCATCGCCGCGGGACTCGACAGGGGAACGTCGCGCGGTTCGAAATCAAAGCTTCCGGCCATTCGGCTCCCCTTCACCACTAACTCAACAGCCCCATCGACTTCAAGTCGGCCACGACCGCGTTGAGAAGCTGGGTCGTGTTCTCGGACAACTTCCGCAGATTCTCATAGGCCGCTCTCAGGGCTTCGAGATCGGCGACCTGAGCATAAGGCGTCCCGCCGTCTCCCCCGCCGATGCCGGCGTAGGGCGTGGATATGGCGGCCGGCGAATAAGCCGCGAGGTGGCGGGTGGCGGTCGAGTACGTCGACGTGTAGGCTCCGGGCCGAGCAACGGGCGTCGCGCCCCAAAAGCCGAGCTTCTGGTTCGCCGCGCCCCCGATCTTGGCGCCGGTCGCCGTGCCCAGTTCAACGACCGCCCCATCGGCCAGCGCGCCTCCATCAAGCGGGAGGCAATTCCGGGAGTCGATTCCAACGACCGCGCAAACGAGGCGGTCGTCGGTCACGCTCGCGATCGAGGTCGCGCTGGCGACGACCGTGGCCAAGGGGACGTGCGCCGCGGCCGGATAACCATCCGTTGAAATGGTCAACGCGGCGGCGTCGGTTAGATAAAGCGAGCATGTCTGATTCGGCGGGAGCGCGACGGACGGGGCCCCGGCGAACGCGCCGATGGTTCCGTCGCGCTTCTGAAAGCGTCCCGGCGCGACCTGAACGATCAAGCTCGCGCTGGGGATTTCAGACGGACTGACGCACAGGCCGCCGATTGGAGAGAGGGCGTCGAGCGCGTCGGCGTTGGCGTTGACCGGGATGTTCCAATGGCGATCGGCCACGCCGGGCTTGCCAAGCTTCAAATGATTCGTATAAGTCGTCGCCATGCGGAATTATCTCCGAGTCGAGCGAAGCAAAACGCCGTTGGCTTCAGGCGGGGCTGGGGTTCCACGAGAGCGTCGCCCGGCGGCTGGTCGGGTCATAAGCGTATTTCAGCCTCGTTCCATCGGCGTAAAGGCCGGGGGCCCGAGGCGGCGACTGGACGGCGACCGAGGTTGTGACCGGCTCGCCCTGATTCCCCGCGGCGTCGAACGGAACGACTGCGAACGACCAGACGCCCGAGGCCAATGGAGGACTCGTCCAGCGATATGACGACGCGGCGCGGCCAAAGCCTCCCTGACCGAAGCCTCCGAGCCCAAAGCCGTCGAGGATCGCCCCTCCGGGATACGCCTGGATCTCCGCCAGCGGCTTCGTCATGTCGATCCCAGCGCCCGGCTCGGGTTCGCCGAAGACGCGGAAGCCGCTGAGGTCGTCGTCGGCGGGGGCGAGGAACGTCCCTCCCAACCATTTCAGGTCCACGCGATCCCTGGGGGCGATGGGAAGCATCGACGAGAAGTCTTGCGACGCCTCCCCCGGCCCGACCGCGCCGATGTCGATCCGCGCCCGCGCCCGGGGCATCGTGATCGCCACCCAGCGGCTCGTCCCATGCCAGGCCAGAGCGCGGTCCACGTAGACCTGAAAGACCGTTCCCAATGGGGCGGTCGAAGTCCACGAAACCTGCAGCGCCGAGCCGTCCCAAAACGGGGGCTCGACGCTGGTGATCGTACTTTGATCGAAGGGCATGGCGCGAATTACCTTGTCGATGGCCGAAGGACGGCGGGGCGGGTCGGAATCAGGTCAAGCCGTGGAAGGTGGCGCGGTATGGCAAGGCCCAACCGCCACGGTGGGGAAATGCACCGAGTGGGTCGGGGACGAACTCCCCCTTGAAAACGACGTTGGGCCAAGACCGTCCCCGGGTGTCGACGAGCACGCGAGCCACGCCGTCGGCGTAGTCGGCGAATCGAGCCTCGGCGTCGGCCAGTTCCGCCATCGAAGAGGCGACGAGCAGCCCCCGAATTTGGAACGTCCTCCCACGACCGCCGCCATCGAGAACCCGCGCGCCATTGACTCCGAAATAGGCGTCGACCTGCTGGGCCCTCGGGTTGGCGACGTGCCGGCACCGCGCGGCCAGGCCAAAGATATTCTCGCCGTTGTACGTCATCATTTCAGTAGGTTCCAATTCCCGATCACTCGTCGACTCGTCCCCGGAATCCGCCGGTTCGCGCGCTCAGAGGCTCGGAGGCCGTTGATTCAATTCGATCAACGACCCCCTCCAACCTCGCGGCGAGCCGCGAGAGCCGCGCTTCGATCTCCTCGAACGCCTCCGACGACGAGTCTTCGAGTCGATCGCCCAACGGAACGAATTCCGGGCCGCCATCCCAAACGGGGTCCGATTGTCTCCAGTCGAAACCCGTCGCCGCCGGTCCCACCGAGGGTTCCGAGTGACGGAATCCAAAGCTCGGAGCGGCGGCGGTCGACTCCCGCGGCGGGTTTGATTCCAACCCCGCGGAGAACCAGGGGGACGGGTCGACCAATCCCCCTTCTTCAACCAAGGCGCGGAGAACCTCGCCGCTTTCCTGATTCTCGCGGTTATCGACCCCAGAGGCGCGATCCGGCGGTTGAACGAGAAGGTCCGACGGCGCGACCAGGGCCCGCGGTTCGACGACGGCCATCGCGGCGACCTCGGCGTTGATCACGCGCGACGCCGGCGAGCCCTCGGCGGATTCCGCGTCGAGGAACGGACGCTTCGCGGCGACCGTCGAAAAGGCGCTCAAGTCCTCGTTCATCGAGTTGCGCGCATGAGTGGTTTGAAATCCGTCCTCGCCGATCGCGAGGCGTAACGAGGCTGCGGTGGCCGGGATCACGCCGCTCTCGTCCGGCGTCGAACGCGCTTCATCCGGAATCGGCGGCGACGCCAGAAACTCCTCCAGGCCGCTGGGCCGCCGTGGGACGGAGCGGAGCCGGGATCCGGAGATCAGGAACCCGTCGAGCGGCGCAAGAGACATCGCAAGTTGCTCATCGGCTTTCATGAGGACACTCAAATTGGGTCCAGCGCGGCGGCGACTAAAACAAGGCCTCGCGCGCGGCTTCTTGCGCGCGAAGTTCCAGGGCGTCGACCCATCGCGAGGGCGGGACGGCGCGACCGAGTGAGACCAGCATTTCCGCGGCGCCGATGGCGTCCTCCCAGGAAAGGTCCCGGGTGATCCCGTTCGCGATCAGGGTGTGGCGGAGCCATCGGCTGAAGGTTTTGGGGGCTTACCCATCAACACTTGATTGATTTCCGACCAACGCTCGCGGCATTTGGGGTCGGAGGCGTCCACGACCAGCAGTTCGCGGAGGTCGCGGTCGGTCAAGTGATAGTTGCGGGTCAGAAGCAGGGCGGCCATCCGAAACTGGATCGCCAGCCTGCCGGCCAGATCGTCGGGATCGCTTGCGGTCAGGTCGTCCACCAGGGCTTCGAATTCGGTTCCGAAGCCGACGCCTCCCCCCACGGTGATTTGTCCGTTGGGGTCGCGAACCGGATAGAGCCGCAGCCAGGGCCGGGGAAGTGTCCAGGCCTGGCCATCGCCAAGGACAACCCGGTGGCCTTCGCTAAAGTCGGGCCTCCTGAGCGATGCTTCGTCAAGCATTCCGAGCCTCCGCGACCAGAGTTCCCCGCTCCGTCCCGTCGGGGTGGGAGGCCCAGCCGTAGCGTGGGCGCCCCTGGAGCGGGTGCCCGGCGGGGAACGACAACGTGTCTTGCGGGTCGGCCGTGATGAACAGCCCGCCTCCGGGTTGACGGCGGATGTAGGCTCGTTCCCCGCGCGATCGATCGACCCCCAGGAGCGGCTCGGCAACCCGAAGGATGGAATCGATCCGGTCGAGCTGGGTGTCTCCGCGCTTCCGGGATTCGGGAATAATCAAGGCGTCGAACGTGGAATCCATCGTCAATTTCATCTGTTTTTCGGATCGTCGCGCCGGAGTTTGTTTAGGCCCTGGTGAAACTCAACGGATTGGTGACGCCGTCGGACGAGTAGGCCATCAGGCTCAAGGTCGCCGAGCCGAACTGACCGTGCGCGCCGCTGGTCTCGGCGTTCTCGGCCACGGCGTTGGCCAAAATGTAGAGGATGTCGCCGCCGGTCTCCCCCTTGGCGTCCTTGTGGGTGGCGCTGAAGCTGCCCGTCTCGCCCGGCGCGATCGCCATCACCGCGGCGGTGTCGGCGCTCGTGACCGTGGCGCGGGGTCTGCTCATCAGGTTGACGACCACCGTGGGAAAGTGGTCGCCGTCGCCCGAGTAGGCGGACAAGGTTCCCCCCTGCGTGAAGCTCACCTGGGAGACCCGCGAAATCGGGGCCGAACCGAACGACACGGCCGTCCAGTTAGCTTGAAGCTTGGTCGCCGCCATTCAACATCTCCTTGGCATGAATTAATATTGTAATTCGCATCTCAAAATCTGATTAAGGCGTCGGATCGGCGTCGACTCGGTCTTCGACGAGGTATCGAAATTCGAGCAGAGCCTCGATTCGGCGTTCGGGCGGGGTCGGCTTCCGCCAAGTCCACGAGCGGATCCCGGTCCATTCCGGGAGAGTCCTTCCGGCGAGCGACCGGCCGTCGAGAGCGGCGATGGTCGTTTCCAACAACTGTTCGGCCACCTCGTCGCGCGTCTGGGGATCGTCGTCGCGCGCCATGAGAATGATCGTCGCGCGGGCGGTCATGACCAAGGGGCCGGAAACATCATCCCAACAACTTGACGCCGCGGTTTCGCCCGGCTCGATCGCCGCGGCTCGAAGGTCGCCTCCGCGCTCGCCTCGGTGCTCGGGCGGTCCCGACAAATAAACGCCATCAAACGCGGAGGTCGCGTCCAGGAGGTCTCGGATCACGATCCGGATATCGCGTTCGAAAGGTCCATCCATAATCATTCGCCCCAAGGTTCACGGCGTGAGATCCGGTTCGGCTCGCCGCCGGCCCCGGTTACGCGCAAAATTTGAGTGTGGAGGCCGCGCAAGACCACGAACGGCTCCGCCCGACAAACGGCCCAGCCGGAGTCTCCGGTTTCGACGGTTTCGGTTCCGGATCCGGGTCCGGCTCCTCAGGCCCCTCTGGTCCAGGCCCCTCCGCGAAGAATTGCTCGTTGTAATTGAGCATCGCCCACCAGCGGACGGACTCCTTGTCCTTGGCGGGGGCGGCCGCCAGGTCGGCTCCGCGGAAGGTGTTCGTCCGGTTGTCGGGGCCGCCGAGGGAGCCGTCGCCGGGGCCGGGGAGCTGGCCCCAATACGCGTTCATGCCCCAGCACGCCTCCTGGGGCTTGTCGTCGTTGTCCCGCCACGGCCCCTGGGCGTTGTTGAAGATGGCGATGGCGTCGCCGCCGGAGTGACGCTGGATGAGGTGGTACGAGTCCCGCTCGGCGAGGGCGAAGCAGGGATGGTTGCGGATGTCCCGCATCCGCGCCGTCGCGTCGGCGATGTCCGGGTTGACCGACCCGGAGCCGGCGGCGCGGGGAAGCGAGGCGTCGAGCCCCCCTTCGTAGTGGGTCATCAGCAGCGGGCGTCCCGTCAGGGCGGCGTGCTCGGCGGCGGCGGCCCGGTCGTTCTCCAGGCGGCGGCGGGTCGTCCCCGAGGCGTTGTCGCGGGCCAGGACGAAGGCCCACAGGTCGCACGCGGCCCCGTCGTCGGCCGCGTCCCAGGCGGCGTCGTGCTCCGGCGAACTCCGGGGGTTGATGTACGGGGCGCAGCCCGTCGCGTCCACGTCCACGCCCACGTCGCGGGCCGCCTTGAGGATCGATCCCACGGCCCCCTTCTGCCAGGGCAGGCAGTGCAGAATCTCGTCGCCCCGACCCTCCTCGGCGAAGACCTCGCGGACCAGATCGGCCGCGCGGGCCGACCGAACCGCCCACGACTCCAGCGGGCTGTTCAGGCCGATCAGCCGGGCGTACTCCTCGAACGGCGTGAACCAGGGGAAGCTCCAGTTCCAAACCTCGTTGGCCATCTCGACGATCACCTTGCGGCCGGGCGGGAAGTTGTCCCGAACCCGGCGGGCGATCTCCCGCACGTGCCCGTCCGTCGCGAACCCGGAGATGTTCAGCCAAAGCCACCCCTTGGAGTGGGCGGCGAACTTGGCGACGAGTTCGTAGGGGAAGCTGGCGCGGGGAACGTCGTTGTTCACGACGGCCGGCGGGTCGATCGTCTGGACGCCGACCACGCGGCCCTCGGTTCCGTCCCCCTCGCGGGCGAGCAGGAACTCGTCCGGTCCCGTGACCCGAAGCGCGTAGGCGTAGTCGATGCCGCGCTGCCACCGCCGCGTCGTCCCGTCCTCCGACTCGCACAGAACGCGGTTGGAGAACGTCGTGATCGCCGTCCCCTCGGGCTGGGCCGTCCCCGAATCCCGCTTCTCCACCGTCACCGTCCCGGCGATCGGGTCGGCGGCGTCGATCAACAGGGTCTCGGAGCCAACCAGCATCGACAGGCCGGGGTGGATGTAGTCCCAATCGCCCGGATCCGCCGGCTCGACCTCGAACGTCAGGTCCGACGCGCCCACTTCGGCCGTCAGCGTCAGATTGCGGCGGGCCAGCGGGTTGCAGTCCTTGTTGGTGGTGTTGGAGCTGGTGACGAACCGCTTGAACGTGTGAACGCCGTGCGGGCCGTCCGTGCGGAACTTCAGGTGCAGGTCGGCCGGGCCGCCCGCCTTGGGCGTCAGGACGACCCGCCAGCCCGCCTCGATCGGCCCGGCGGCGTGGGCCTCGGGCGTCGTCCCGTCCGTCCCCCGCTCCACCAGGAACGTCGAGTCGGAGCCGGAGATCACCCGCATCCGCTCCCCGCCGGCCAAGAGCCGGGTTCCCTTCATGATCGCCCCATCCGACGAGACGGAGATCGTCTCCCTCGTTCCCGCCGGGACCGCGTCCAGGGGCGCGTTCAAGGTGGCGGGGTACGTCTCGTGGTTCAGGCCGGGGTAGAAGAAGTAGACCCACTGATCCTCGTAGTCGAATTGCGAGACCTCGACGACCTTCGGCCGAGGGGCGTTGAAGCGCCGCTGCCACGTCTCGGCGTCGAGATCGGGGAGTTGGTCGACCTCGTGGGCGTCGCCGCCGAACGTGCCGCCGGTGGTCGAGTCCATGAACCGCATCACGCCGAGCCCCTGGGCGGAGTGCCGCAGGAACTCCTGGGAAAACTCGTCGGGAGCCACCGAGAAGTAGGGGGCCGGACCCGGCTCGGCGGGAGGCTCCCAATCCTCCGGCGAGAGGATCGTCAGGTCGGAGTAGTGGACCGTCCCCGGAGGTCCGCCGTTGATCCGGCTGAAAATCTGGCCGCCGACGCTGACGGAGCCGAGGATCCCCTCGGCGTCAGCCTCGTGAGCCTTGGCCTCGCCCCGGACGCCCCGGACGCATTCGAGCAGCAGGGGCGGGTTGGCCGTCTTGTCGACGGCCCCCGCGACGATCGTTTCGCCGTCCAACTCCAGAAGCGCGTCGAGGTTGCCGTCGCGGGGGAACGACGACCCGAAGTGGATCGCGTCCAAGGGGATCGTCGTCTGGGTCGCGTCGATCGGCCCGGCGAGCTTCACCGGCCGCCGGTCCCGCTTGACCTCGAAGACGCGGACCTTTTGGATCGTCCCGTCTGGCAGGACGATGTCGTTGCGGTAGCGGTCGTCCTCCGTCGAGACCAGCCGATTGGTGGAGCCGTTGAGCAGGATCTCGCACGGCTGTTCGCCGTTGTTCCCCGCCGCGCCCTTGTCGTGGAAGCTGACGTAATAGAGCCCCAGGGGGATCGGGAACCCGCCCCGCTCCAGTTTCGAGACCGTGGGAACCTCGCGGAGAATCTGCACGGCGATCGCCGTGTTCCGCGTGCCGTCCGGCCGGTACAGGTGGGCCGTCTCCTCGGAGTATTCGTCGGTCGTGCCGTGGCGGAGGTTCCGGGTGTAGTAGTAGGGGGCGTAGTAGGACGCGCCGGGCCGCGTGACGTTGACGCCGACCCGGAACGGCTTGGTCCCCTCGGGCGGGTCGTAGGTGGTCTTGCCCACCCGGTTGCGGACGGGCTCGTCGACGACCTCCTCGCTGGTCCCGGCCGACGTGGCGATCAGACCGAGCGGCGCGCTCCAGGTCACGGAGTCCTCGGGGCCGATCTCGACCCCCTCGGGGAGCAGGAACGCCAGGCCGTCATGGCTCCCATCGGTCCCCACGACGAGCTGGGCGGCGACCGGCGACCCGCCGTTGATTCGGAACGTCGCCTCCCGGTCCTGGTTGTGGATGAGAATCGGCGAGGGGATCAGCTCGTCCTCGCCGGCGACCCGAAACACGGGAACCTCGATCACCCGGCCCGACGACATGGCCGTGGGCTCGCCGAACCGGCTCGCCGCGCCGAGGATCGGCATGTCGACGTAGGAGCCCATGCCCCGGCTCGACCGCTCGACGAGGGCGAGGGCCTCGGTGCCGGTCGAGAGGATGCCGGGGTCGCCCTCCTGGACGGGAGACCCCTCGGGTCCGTCCAGGCTCCAAAGGACCGTCCGGCCGCCCCGGCCCGCGAGCGCCGCCGCGGCGGCCTCGGCCCCCCCGGTGGCCAGCAGGTTCAGCTCGTCGTCGTCGGGGATCGCGTCGACGACCACGAAGGCGTCGTCGATGGTGTACGAGGACGTGAAGCCCTCGCCGAAATACGGGCCGAGGTTCAGGCGGTTGGACGTCGGGCGGACCGGCAGGTCGGACGTGGAGCCGAAGAAGAGCTTGAGGCCGTTGACCGAGATGAACTGTTGGCTCGGATCGTCGGCGTCGTACACCATCGCGATCGCCACGGGAACGCCCCGGGGGATCTTCCGCTGCATGCCGAGCGTGCCCGTCTCCAGCTCGATCCGGAGGTACAGGTTGATGTCGTCGGCGTCGGCCGGCGGTTGGTTGTAGAAGAAGGAGCCGAACGGGCCCAGGTTGAAGATGTAATACTCCCACGACGGCCGGTCGCCCGGATCGTCGAGCCGCAGCCGCAACGACGCCGCGTATTTGCGGACGCCGTCGAAGAGGCCCGTTGGGGAGACGTGGATCCCGTTCATGCCCACGATCTGGATGGCCATGCGAAGCGAGGCTCCCGAATTGTCAAAGAACCAAGGTGAGTGTCGGGCGCGGGCGAGTCGGTCAGGCCGTCGCGGTCGCCGTCAGGCCGTCCACGGGGTCGGGCGGCGTCCCATCGACGGCGATGGTCAGGAAAACGTCGTTGTCCTCCTCCGCCGTCGCGTTGAAGGCTCGGACGGCCACGGCCCACTCGCCGTCGTCGAGGCCGTCGAGCGTCGCGGAGAAGGCGCCGTGGAGGGCTTTGGCGGAGACGGTTAGGGCGGGCTCGTCGTAGTCGGGCGCCGGCGAGCCGACGTAGACGCGGAAGCCGGTCGGCGCGTTCTCGCGGGTTCCGCCGGGGTGGCCCCACTCGGCGACGATCCGCCCGCCGGTCTCGGCGTGGAGCCGTAGCCCGAACGGCGGCGCGGGCCGGTTGGTCACGTCGCGGCCGGCGTCGTCCAGGACGATCAGGACCTCCGCGTCGACGTTCTCCTCCTCCAAGCCGGAGATCGAGCCGAACGCCCGAACGCCGAAGCGGTGCGAGCCGGGGAACGCCAGCGGGGGCGTGGTCCAGTCGAGGCCGTCGACGGCGGCGACGGGCGTCGAGTAGTCGATCGGCCCGCCGTCGCCCGCGTTGGCG
>Ga0180220_1000520_pt1 | contig 41144 bp, 36 predicted proteins | sample eDN5th37CBELigBY_FD_151335 | JGI IMG/M metagenome (GOLD analysis project Ga0180220, IMG submission 151335) | Enriched backyard soil microbial communities from Emeryville, California, USA - eDNA 5th pass 37_C BE-Lig BY (version 2) (version 2) | ecosystem: Environmental > Terrestrial > Soil >... | reverse complement strand
TTCAATGTTATTACGGTGCTTCAGGCAGCCATGTGCTGCTTGGAGCACTTTTTTTGGTTTTTTGAGCAAATCGGGATTTGCCTGATTCGAATGGAACATAATGGTTGACAACGGAATAAACTGAAGCTATAATACAATTAACAAAACGTTAAATGTTAAATAATCAAAAAAGAGAGGCTGACTTCATGTCCAACGAACAAGCGCTCAAACAGTACGACATTAAAAAATACCGAACACCGGACGGTTACACCTCGGACATTGCCGTATTCACGATTTTGAGCGACAAAACCGAAGCGTTCAAGCCGCCCGCCATGAAATTGAACATTATGCTGATCAAGCGGAGTATGACGGACAGCGAAGGGCGGCCGAACATCGAAGCGGGCAAATGGGCTTTGCCCGGGGGATTCGTGGGCGAGACCGAAACGGCGTTTCAATCGGCCCGGCGGGAGTTAAAAGAAGAAACCGGGGTGGACCGGATTCACCTTGAGCATTTCGGGGTCTACGACAAGCCGGGGCGCGATCCGCGCGGCTGGATCATCTCCAACGCCCATTACGCCATCGTGCCGGAGCATCAACTGGCGGGGCGCGTCGCGCAGGACGATGCCAGCGAGGTCGCGCTGTTCCCGGTGGATGAAGTGTTTAGGCTCAGTCTGGCTTTTGACCACGAGACAATCATCCGGGATGCGGTGGAAGTGATCCGCAAGAAGCTGATTGAGACGACGGCGGCGCAAGCATTTTTGCCCGAGGAGTTCACGTACTCCGAGCTGCAGGCGGTTCTATTGACCGTAACCGAAGATTCCGCCATCGCGCTCGATGCCGCATTCGCCCGCAAAATCAAATCGTTGCCTTTCATCGAGGAAATCGCCGGGAAGAAAACGACGCGCACATCCAAGAAACCGACGCAGTTGTACCGTTTTAACGACACCCCGGTGAAAAGTTCCATTTATTACGCGAAAAAATAAGGATCAGGGAGGAATCGTGATGACGAAAACAAATCAAAAGGCGCTGATCAACATTGATTACACCAACGACTTCGTGGCAGCGGACGGGGCATTGACCTGCGGCGAGCCGGGCCAAAAAATTGAGCAGCGCATCGTGCAAATAACGAAAGAATTCGTGGACAATCAGGACTTCGTCGTTTTTGCCGTCGATCTGCATAAGGCCGGGGACACGCTCCATCCCGAAACGAAGCTTTTCCCGCCGCATAACATCGAAGGCACCGAAGGCCGCCATTTATTCGGGGAACTGCAGAGCGTATTTGATCATAACAAAGATTCGGAACATGTCTATTGGATGGATAAAACGAGATATAGCGCCTTTGCGGGCACCGATCTGGAGCTTCGGCTGCGGGCAAGAGGCATTACCGAGCTTCATCTCGTAGGCGTCTGCACCGACATTTGCGTTTTGCACACGGCCGTCGATGCCTACAATAAGGGATTTGATCTGGTGATCCACAAGGATGCGGTGGCGAGCTTCGATGCAGAGGGCCACACGTGGGCATTGCGGCATTTTAAAGGTTCGCTGGGCGCCGAGGTTGTTTAAGCTTTTTTCCGACACTCACACAAGGAGGGGATTTGGATATGACACATCAAACGGTTGGAACGCCTGAAGCGCTTTACCCGGATGACAGCCTGGCGCTGCATACGGACAAATACCAAATCAACATGACGCAAGTGTACTGGCAGGACGGAATTCACGACCGCAAAGCGGTATTCGAAGTTTATTTCCGGAAAATCCCGTTTCAAAACGGTTATGCCGTGTTTGCCGGATTGGAGCGCCTCGTCCGTTATCTCCAGGACTTCCGGTTTACGGACAGCGACCTGGCATATTTGAAAGAAGACGGTTATCCGGACGCTTACCTTGAATATTTGAAATCGCTGCGCTTTACCGGCACGGTCCGCTCGATGAGGGAAGGGGAGCTTGTGTTTGCCAACGAACCGATGCTGCGAATCGAAGCTCCGTTGGCGGAAGCCCAATTGATCGAAACGGCGGTGCTGAACATCGTCAACTTTCAAACGCTGATTGCTACCAAAGCCTCCCGGGTCAAACAGGTTGTCGGGGATGAAACGACGATGGAATTCGGCACCCGCCGTGCGCAGGAATTGGATGCGGCGATTTGGGGCACGAGGGCCGCTTTTCTTGCCGGCTTCGATGCGACGTCGAATGTCCGGGCGGGAAAGCTGTTCGATATCCCGACGGCGGGCACGCATGCCCATGCGATGGTTCAGGCCTACCGCGACGAGTACGCCGCTTTCCGCAAATATGCCGAGTGCCATACCGACTGCGTGTTTCTGGTGGATACGTACGACACGCTCCGGTCAGGGGTTCCGACGGCAATCGAAGTTGCGAAGGAATTCGGCGATCGGATAAAATTTAAGGGAATCCGCCTGGACAGCGGCGACCTCGCATATTTGTCGAAGGAAGCCCGGAGAATGCTGGACGAAGCCGGGTTCACGGAAACGAAAATTTACGCTTCGAACGATCTCGACGAACACACCATCCTGAACTTGAAAGCCCAAGGGGCCAAAATCGACGTATGGGGCATCGGAACGAAGCTGATTACGGCGTTCGATCAACCGGCTTTGGGCGCCGTTTATAAGCTGATCGCCATCGAAGACGAAAACGGGGACATGGTCGACACGATCAAAATCAGTTCGAATCCGGAGAAAATTTCGACGCCGGGCCGCAAACGGGTATTCCGCATCATCAATAAAATAAGCGGCAAATCGGAAGGGGATTATATCGCGCTTGAGCACGAGGAGCCACAGCAGCAGGAACGCCTGAAAATGTTCCATCCGGTTCATACGTACATCGCGAAGTTCGTGACGAACTTCGAAGCGAAGGAGCTTCATCGTACGATCGTGAAAGACGGCAAACTGGTTTATCAGCTCCCTACCCTGCGCGAGATCCAGGCCTTCGTGAAGGAAAATTTGAACGTGTTGTGGGACGAATATAAACGCCTGCTCAATCCGGCGGAATACCCGGTCAACTTGAGCCAGGAATGCTGGGACAACAAAATGAAGCGAATCGAGGAAATTCAGCAAAAAGTGAACCAAAGGGTTCAGGCTTAAGGGGGCTCATATGGCTAAGATCGGGATATACGGCTCGTCCTTCGACCCCGTCACGAACGTGCACTTATGGACCGCAAGCACCGTGGCGCAGCGCTGCAAGCTGGATCGGGTGATCTTTCTTCCCTGTTCGAGCAAAAGAACCGACAAGCAGCTTCATATCAGCGACGAACACCGCTGGAACATGGTGCTGATGGCGATCGAGGGCAACGACAAATTCATTGCGGACGATTACGAAATGAAGCAGGCCGGCTGGGAAATCGCGACGTATTTGACCCTGAAGCATTTTAAGGCCAAGTTTCCGGATGACGAGATCTATTTCATTATGGGGGCCGACCTGCTGCTGGACATCGGGGAGGGAAAATGGAAAAAATCCGAAGAGCTGATTCAGGAAAATAAATTTATCGTGATGGCGAGAGACGGCATCAACATGCTGACGGCCATCAGCAAATCGCCGATTTTGCGCAACGCGGATGACGGGCAAACGTTTCATCTCATTGACAAGGGGCTGGCGATGGAAATCAGCTCGAGTTATATCCGGGACGAATTGAAAATGGGCGGGGAACCCCGCTATCTGGTGCCTGAAAATTGCTACAGGTACATTAAGGCCCACAAGCTGTATACATGATCAAATCAGACAAAAAGGGAGAATGTTGAACGATGAGCATGCAAGAGCAAGTGATGAAAGAACTGCACGTGAAACCGGCGATCGACGCGAAGGAAGAGATCCGGAGACGAGTCGATTTTTTGAAAGCATACTGCAAAAAAGCCGGGGCGAAAGGTTTCGTGTTGGGCATCAGCGGCGGACAGGATTCCACGCTGGCCGGACGCCTTTGCCAGTTGGCTGCCGAAGAACTTCGATCCGAGGGATATGAAGCCTCGTTCTGCGCGGTCCGCCTGCCTTTCGGCACCCAAAAGGATGAAGACGACGCACAAGCGGCGTTGTCGTTTATCAAGCCGGATGAGTCGATCGTTTTTAATATTGAAAGCTCCGTAAACGCTCTGGCCGGTACCTATGAGGAGGCAACGGGAAGCGGCTTGTCGGACTATCATAAAGGCAACGTCAAGGCCAGAATGCGCATGATCGCCCAATACGCGGTTGCCGGCGAGCGCCAGTGCCTCGTGGTGGGAACCGATCATGCGGCCGAGGCGCTAACCGGATTTTTCACCAAATTTGGAGACGGGGGAGCGGACGTGACGCCGCTGACGGGACTGACCAAAGAACAGGGCCGCGAGCTGCTGAAGGAGCTTCATGCCGACGAGCGGCTGTATTTGAAGGTGCCGACGGCCGATTTGCTCGACAACAAACCGCAGCAGGCGGATGAAACGGAGCTGGGCATGAAATATACGGTCATCGACGAATATTTGACGGGGCAGCAGGTCGATGCGGAAGATCGCGAATCAATCGAAAAACGCTATAAAAACACGGAACATAAACGGCAGCTCCCGGTGACGCCATTCGATGAATGGTGGAAGTAGGCAGCGGCTCCCGAAATCACGTAAAGCTCAGCGGATGCTGAGCTTTTTTGGCGCGAACCTGAGGTTGCTTTCGTAAATCGCTCAACTTCGGTCTCATCGCCCGGAAAAGCATAAGCGCCGGGGATACATAAAAACAGCATGCTGAAGATTAACAGTGTAGCGATTCGCAAAATGCACCTCCGTCCCTATTTTCTATATTCAAGTTTAAAACTATGTAGCAGCATCAATGCATGGGCTGGAACTGAATTTAACAAGGTACCTTGCAAAGCACAGTACTAGGTGATATTATATTACCGAAAGGAGCGAACGGATGAATGGAAATGTCGGAATGGACATCGCAGGTTCGCAGGGGCATATTGGAATATTGCATATTGCAGCTGATCGGCCATAAGCCCAGATATGGTTACGAGCTGGTCACGATCTTGGACCAGTGGGAGCCGCTTGCCGTGACGGAAGGGACGCTGTACCCGCTGCTGCGCAGGCTGCTGAAGGATCATTACATCGAGTCGTTTTGGAAAGAATCCGATTCCGGCCCGCCACGAAAGTATTACAGCCTGACCGATTCGGGACGTCAACTGATGGATATGATGTACCTGGAATGGAATAAGATCAGCGGCGCGGTCGAACAAATACAACGATTTGGGGGAGAGAATATTGATTAGCATGTATGGAAGGGAATATTTGGACAAGTTGAACCGTTATTTGGAGAAGCTGCCGGAGCACGAAAGAATGGACGCCGTCATGGAAATCGAAAGCCACATCGCGGAAGGAATCGCCAACGGAGTTCCGGAAGCGGTTATTTTATCGCGCCTTGGCGACCCGCGGAAGCTGGCAAAAGCATACCGAAGCGAGCGCATGAACGGCTTGATGGGCGCGAAATCGTTCAAAGGCGTGCTGTCGATCATCGGGTTTTACTGCACGGCCGGTTTGCTCAGCGTGATGATCGTTCCGGTACTGGCCACGGTTGCTTACGGTTTCGGGTTGTGCACCATTTTGATCGTGATCGCAGGCATCCTCCGCACGCTCGGGGCGAGCTGGATCAATATGAGCATCGGCCCAGGGATGGAAATCGCTACGGAATACAGCATGATTTATGCGCTTGTCGTCGGGGCGATCATCGGAGGGATCGCGTTTGCCAGCTGGATCGGACTGAAAAAATACCTTGCGTTTTTATCCGAGCGTTACAGACGCGTGCTTCCCGGCAAACATGCAATGAATGGTTAAGGGGAAAAACCAAAAATGAATCCCAGAACCTCCTTCAGGTCGAAGGAGGTTTTGTGCTGCAGCAAGGCGAAAACGGTGCGGCATGAGATTATTTACGTTTGGAAAAATATGTGATAAGATGCTATTGTAGTTTCATTATATAACATTTAGTTTCATCTTATGAAACTAAAGCGTTTCTCAATTTATAATCTGCTGCAAGGAGGGGAAGATCATCGAAGATGCCGCTAAAAACCGAGTCCGGCAGCAATTTGCCAAGAACGCCGGAAAATATGTCACAAGCGCAATTCATGCCAAAGGTGATGATTTATCTTTTCTGGTCACCTGTTCCCGGGCGGATCGGAGTATGGACGTTTTGGACATTGCCACCGGAGGCGGGCATGTAGCGAATGCTCTGGCTCCGTTTGTCCGCCGAGTATCGGCCCTTGATTTGACGGAGGAGATGCTGAATACCGCTGCCGAATTCATACGGGGGAACGGTCACGCCAACGTTGAATTTGTGGCAGGGGACGCGGAACAGCTGCCTTTTGCTGACGAAGTTTTCGATCTTGTCACTTGCCGGATCGCCGCTCATCACTTTCCCGACATTCCCGCGTTCGTCCGCGAAGCTTTCCGCGTTGTCAAACCGGGAGGACAACTGCTGTTGATCGACAACGTTGCCCCGGAAAACGACGCTTTTGACGACTTCTATAATGAAATCGAAAAGCAAAGAGATCCAAGCCATGTCCGAGCCTGGAAAAAGACGGAATGGATCAGACTTCTTGAACTCACGGGCTTTCGAACCGAGATGATCGTCCGTTTTCCGAAACGGTTCCATTTCCAGGATTGGTGCGAACGTTCCGGTATGCCTGCTCAAGAACAGGCCGCTTTGGAACATAAGCTGCTGGAGGCTTCCGAGGAAATGAAACGTTACTTTTCGATCGAGACGGACAAATCGGGCGGCGTTGCCAGCTTTACCGGGGAATCCGCATTGTTTCAAGCGATCCGTGAAGTCTGACAAACATGAAAAAATCCTCCTTCGCAAGAAGGAGGATTTTTCATGTCGCACGATGGCAGGTTATTTGGCCAAACGATAGCCGCCGTGGAATACCGGACCGACATATTGGTTGAACTGGTAGCCGCTGCGGATGGCCGCGGATACGAAATCCTTTGCTTTGGCCACGGCTTCGCCCACAGGCAGTCCGTTGGCCAATCCGCCGGTAATGGCTGCGGCGAACGTGCAGCCCGCGCCATGGTTGAACGCGGGTTCAATTTTGTCCGATGTGAGTACGGTGAACTCCGATCCGTCATAAAAGACGTCGATCGCTTTCTCGCCATCCAAAGCTTTGCCGCCTTTCACGACGACGTTTTTGGCGCCGAGCTCGCGAATGCGGCGGGCGGCTTCCTTCAAGTCATCGATGGTTGCAAGCTTTCCGAGCCCCGAAAGGACGCCCGCTTCGAACAGGTTAGGCGTCACCACGGTCGCCAAAGGCAGCAGCAGATCCCGGATCGCTTCGGCGCTTTCCGGGTTCAGCACTTCGTCTTCGCCTTTGCAAACCATGACCGGATCGATGACAACGTTGGTTTGTTTATGTTCTTTGATCGCTTTCTCGGCAACGCGTACAATCTCTACGCTCCCTAGCATACCCGTTTTCATGGCATCGACGGGACCGCCGGCGAACACCGTTTTCAGCTGCTCCGCCACAAGCGCGGCATCAACCGGATATACATGATGGTGCCAGCCATTGTCCGGATCCATCGTCACGATGGTAGTCAATGCGCTAAAGCCGTATGTTCCGTACTCCTCAAACGTTTTGAGGTCGGCTTGAATGCCTGCGCCCCCGCTGGAATCGCTGCCGGCAATCGTTAATGTCTTGATGATTTTGGACACGGTGAAAAACCTCTTTTCCTGCAATGAAATATGAACCGCTTAAGTCGAATTGATTATATCAAAAAACGACAGGCAGGTGAATCATTAGGCTTCGTCATTTTGGATAAATGCTCTCCATGACGGCATCCTCGATCCTCTCCCAAATCGATTGGCCGTTTTCGACCATCGGCTTCGGGGCTGAATCTGTTTGTCCCAAAGAGTCATTATCGGTCAGGCTCCCGGCATTTTGTTGAAGAAATAAGGATTCCACCGCATCATTCGGCTTATCCTCCAATTGCTGAAAAAAATATACATAAAGAGCAAGCACGCTGGCAGCCAAAAACGACAAGACGCCATACATGATCGTTTGAGTTCGTTTCACTTTGTTAAACCTCGCTTTGAAAAATGATTCCAGGACTGATAGTATTAAATAAAATCATGCTGTTCGTGTTTTATTCTCTTTAGACTATAAAATGTGCCCGTGTGGCAAACAATGGAGCAAATCTGATGAAATTATCATTTTTGGTTATGGACGCCCGTTAACAAGGCACGCATAACCGCGGTTAGGAAAGTGGGAGATTTAATCATGCGGGATACTGTAAAAATCATTTTGGATACGGCCGGACAGAAAGGACATGGTTCGTTTCTTTATCTGGAACAGGGGAGAAGCGTGACGATCGGCAGACATACGCACATAAACAGGGATGTGCTGGCGATATATAATCAATTGGTATCGAAACGCCATTGCTGCATACACCGTGTTGGCCAGGAAATATTCGTCGAAGACCTGGGCAGCAAAAACGGTACCGAGTTGAACGGACAACGCTTGATTCCAAATCGAAGATACCTCGTTTCTCCCGGCGACCGGCTGACGCTCGTGAATGGACTTGTCAGGCTGCAGGTGGAATTCGACGGGGATATGGAAGAGACGCGGGAATATTCGGTTTCGGAACTGCTGGAGCGCGAAGTGCAGCTGCATGATCATTTGCAGAGCATTCAGATCGGAAACGAGCAGGTGACATTGTCGAAAAAAGAGTATCTATTGTTTAAGCTGCTTCACAGCCGCCTGGATCATTTCGTCACCAAAGAGGAAATCATGAAGCAGGTGTGGCCGGAGCGCTGCATCGAAAACGCCGAGCTGGTCGGCATCGATGAAGTAAACTCGCTGATCTATCGGACGAACAAAAAACTCGGTTCGAACTTCGTCATCAAATCCGTGTATAAAAAGGGCGTGTACATGAAGCGGGAAGAAAGCTTTGCCGAAATGAACGCGTCAAATTCATAACAAGGGATGCAGCTAAATCCTGAACCTGGAAAGAGCCGCTATTGAAGCGGCTTTTTTTTGCGCGCTTCATTCGGAGGAAGCAGGGAATATTTTGATCGACAATGGAGAAATTACCAAGTAATCATAATCCGAAAGCTAGGCGATAATCCATGAGTCAGTCATCCCAACATGCCTTCTTCAGTTTGGATCAGAATACGAAGTATATTCAAAAGGCGCTGTTCGATACGCATGACCTGAAAATAAAAGATCATCCATTCAAAGATACGCAGGGAGCCCTCATCTATCTGGAATCCCTTGTTGATCCTATATTAATCGAACGAAATATTATAACGCCCATGGGTTTTGGAGAAGGAAAAAGCCTCCCGGAGCTGTTTACGACCCTGAGGATGGAGCGGAATGACGATCTTGAAAAGGGCATACAAGGCTTGATGCAGGGCAGCTGCCTTTATCTTCTTGACGGGAATGACGAATTTTACGTGCTTACGGTACCGGCCAAATACGAGCGGAGCATCACCGAACCGGAAAACGAGGCAATCGTTCGCGGCCCGCATAACGGGTTCATCGAGAATTTAACCGCCAACTTGAATTTGATCCGGCAGCAAATCAATTCTCCGGACCTTACGGTAAGATATCATACCGTCGGCAACACCGTACCGAGAAAGGTTGCGATGCTGTTCGTTCAGAACCTGTGCGACTCCGAACTGGTTCAAAAAGTAGAACAAAGATTAAGCGATATTTCGCTTGACACGGTCATGTCTACGGGTTTCATCCAAGAATTGATGGAGGACAATCCGTATTCGATCTTTCCGCAGCATTTAAATACGGAGCGGCCCGATCGGACATGCGCATATCTTATCGACGGACACATCGCATTGATATTGGATGGCGATCCAACGGCTTTGATCGTGCCCGCTTGCTTTTTTACTTTCTATCAAACGCCCGACGATTACAATAACCGTTGGATGATCGCGTCTTTTATCAGGTTCATCCGGTTCATCAGCTTTATTACGGCGTTCCAGCTGCCCGCGATATACATTGCGACGGTTTCTTTCCATTCCAACGTCCTGCCGATTCAATTATTTTTTACGATACAGGGTTCGTTAACGCGGATTCCTTATCCGCCGATCGTTGAGGCGATGATACTTGAGCTTATTTTCGAGCTTCTGAGGGAAGCCGGGCTGCGGCTTCCGAGCCGCGTTGGCCAAACGATCGGAATCGTTGGAGGTTTGGTGATCGGGGACGCGATCGTCAAGGCCGGGCTGGTTTCGTACACGATGACGATCGTCGTTGCTTTGACGGCCATATCGTCATTCCTCATCCCGTCCAACGAAATGAATTCGGCGCTAAGGATCCTAAGATTCCCGCTGATGATCGCGGCAGCCTTGTTTGGATATATCGGCATTTCATTTGGATTGACGCTGTTGTTTATACACTTGTGCAAGCTCGAATCATTCGGCAAGCCGTATTTTTATCCGGTCGCTCCTCTTAAATTCAAAGGATTAAAGGATGCGTTTTCGAGGTTCCCGGCTTGGAAAGTGCGCAAAAAGGCGCATGGCAACGACAACTGACTTTTAGGCAAGTCGCGGGAAAGGGGGACGTTATGGTTCGGACTGAAAAAAAGATGTCGGCCAGGCAGCTGTTCCTGTTCATCATTCAGGCCCAAATCGGGGTTGGGGTTCTTTCCATCCCATATAAACTAAACGAGACCGCGAAAGGCGGGGCAGGAATAACGGTCCTTATTACGGGCGTCATCACCCAGCTTATCATCTTGATGTATTGGGTGCTGTTGCGCAAATTTCCGGACCTTAATTTGTTCCAAATCTGCCTGCGGCTTGGGGGGCGCGTGTTCGGCAAGCTGCTCATTGCGGGTTATATCGGATATTTCGTGCTGCTCGGCGCCAATATCATGCTCAGTGCCGTCGGCGTGCTGCAGAGGTGGATGATGAATGCGACGCCGACATGGATATTGCTCGCATTGTTTTCGATCATGACCTATTACATGGCGAAGGAAAAACTGACCGTGCTTGCCCGGTTCTATACATTGTCTTCTGCCTTGTTCATCCCGCTGATCATCTTCGTAAGCTATGGGATAACGCAAGCCCACCTGGAATATATGTTTCCGCTGATGGAAGCGGGCATCTGGAACATCCTGAAAGCGACGAAAGACACGACGATCTCCATGTATGGATTTGAGGTGATTCTCATTATTTTTCCCCTGATCGAAGCCTCGGATAAAAAGAAGCTGATGATGGTGAGCATGTCGAATTTGTTCGTCACGCTGTTTTATACCTTTGTGGTCTGTACCTGCCTCATGGTATTTAACACGGAACAGCTTCGCTTGATTCCCGAGCCTGTTCTGTATCTGGTTAAATCGCTGAATTTTTACATCGTCGACCGGGCGGATGTGCTGTTCCTCCCGATTTGGTCCATTACCTTGGTCTGCTCAATCACGAGTTATACGTATTCAGCTTCCGTGGGGCTTGCGCAGTTGACCAATAGAAAAGATCATAAATTGTTTACGCCTTATGTCAATGCGGCAATGTTCCTGATTACACTGATTCCCGCAACGCCGATAGCCATTCATCGATTGGATGTATCCGCGGAATATGCCGCGTATCTGTTCATATTCGTCCTTCCTCTAGCCATGATGACCGTATCGAAATTGTTCAAAAAGAAGGTGGGGCGACCTGCATGAAACGTTCAATCGCCGTGCTCGGCGGCATCCTTTCGGTTGCATTGCTGGCAGGATGCTGGGACCGAGAGTACTTGAAAGATTTGAATCTTGCGTACAGCGCCGGTTTCGATTTGACAAAAGACAAAAAGATTAAGGAGACGGTGGAACTCATCATCCCGCCCGAAGCGGAGCAGTCCGGCACGAAAAACGAAATCCACAGTGCGGTCGGAGAAACGACGCGAGGCGCGAGCAACGAGCTGCGGGTTCGGGTAAGAGGGAATATGCGGGTGATTAAAAACGGCGTGCAAGTCATCGGCAAAGACTTGGCGGTCAATGGCTTGAAACCCCCGATGGACGTTAACTTCAGGGATCCCGACAATCCGAGCTCGAACGTGCGACTGGTCATTGCGGACGGAGAAGCGTCGGAGATCATCAGCCGGAAAGAGGTCGGGGAATTGAAAATCGGGGAATTCCTGGTCCAGAAGATCAACAGCCTGGAGAAAATGAGTCTCTTTTATCCACCCGAGACGATGGATACGGTATTCAAAGCGCTGAAGGATCCGGGACAGGATTTTGCGCTGCCGTACATCGGTTTGGAAGGGGAAGAGATCATTGCAAAAGGGGTCGCGTTGTTTCATGATCAATATTTCAGCGGGTCGCTGAATGCCGAGGATTCGATCATGCTGGTCCTTCTTAAAGGCCGATCGGGGGATAACGCGCGTTTTACCAAAAAGATCGAGGACGGACCGCTTCGCGGAAACATCAGTTTTAACGTCGGCAAAAAAAAGGTGAATCGAAAATTCAAAGTGATGGTTGGAAAAAACGGGGAGATTCACGTTCTGTTGAGCATTAAGCTCAAAGGGTTGATCGAAGAATATACGGGCAGCCTTCCGTTGAACGAAACAACGATCTTGAGAATCAATCAAGAGCTGACCGATATGCTGACAAGGCAAGCGCGTGACGTTGTCCGCAGCCTGCAAAAGGCGAATTGCGATATATTCGGCGTCGGCAGAGAGCTAATTGCATACCATAACCGACTATGGAAACAAAAGGACTGGGCCAAAGATTACCCGGACGTGCAGTTTCATACGAACGTGCAGGTGTCCATCATCAATACAGGGATCATCCAATGACGGAATGATCCCTGTGTAAGCAAGTTACAGCCATTCCCCAAACTTGCGGATATACCATTTCTTCATGAATTGCGTCGTTAGGCAATAACAGGCCAGAATGGCGATCAGCCATGGGAAATAGGATAGGGGCAGAGGCACGAAACCAACACGGGCACCGAAAGGCGTAAATGGAATGCAAATGCCGACCGCTATTATCGCGCTTGTCAAAAGAAGGACCGGACGGCTGGCTCTGCTCTGGATAAACGGAATCTTGTCCGTCCGAATCATGTGAACGATCAGCGTTTGCGACAACAACCCTTCGATAAACCAGCCGGAGTGGAATAGTGATTGCGCATTGATGGAGTCGGCAGAGAATATATACCACATCAGCGCAAAGGTCGCAATGTCAAACATGGAGCTGACAGGCCCGATGAAAATCATGAACCGGCTGATGGACTTGGCGTCCCATTTTTTCGGCGCGCGTAGATAGTCTTGATCCATGCGGTCCCAAGGAATTGAAAGCTGTGAAATATCGTACATCAGGTTTTGAATGAGCAAATGTATCGAAAGCATCGGAAGAAAAGGAAGAAAGGCGCTCGCGACTAGGACGCTGAACATGTTTCCGAAATTCGAGCTGGCCGTCATCTTGATATATTTGATCATGTTCCCGAACGTTTTTCGGCCCTCCATGACGCCTTTTTCCAGCACCATTAAGCTTTTCTCCAACAGGATGATGTCTGCCGATTCTTTGGAGATGTCTACCGCCGTATCCACCGAAATCCCGACATCGGCTTCTTTTAGCGAAATCGCGTCGTTGATTCCGTCTCCCATGAATCCGACCGTGTGTCCGCTTCTTTTCAATACTCGGACGATTCTTGCCTTCTGCAGCGGATTAACTTTCGCAAATACGTCATTTTTTTCGGCGGCTTCCGCAAGCTCTTCGTCGGTCCATTTGTCGATTTTGTTTCCAAGAATCAAATTGTCCGCGCGAAGACCAACGTCTTGGCACACTTTGCGGGTCACGGCCGCATTATCTCCCGTGATGATCTTGATATTCACGCCGCTTTCCTTTAACGCGAGGATGGCCTTCTTTGCCGTATCCTTTGGCGGGTCAAGAAAACCGATGTATCCAACAAGCGTAAGGCTGTGTTCGTCTTTTACGCCATACGGATCGTCATGCCCGGTCAGCCTTTTGATCGCAACGGCAATCACGCGGAGCCCCTCGGCATTCATTCTGCCTGCAAGCTCCAACGCTTTATCCGAAATATTCGATGTCATGGGGATGGTCCGGCCACTATCCTCTACATGGGAGCAAATGCCGATCATTTCCTCCATTGCGCCTTTGCAGATCATGAGATGGGAATCGTCCCGCTGCTTCAACACAACGGACATTCGGCGGCGATCGAAATCGAACGGAATTTCGTCGACCTTGGCATACTTTTGTTCGACACGGTTCAGATGGGCCGACTCCGCGTGTTCCACTATGGCGATGTCGAGCAGATTTTTTAATCCGGTCTGAAAAAAACTGTTCAAATAAGCGAATTTCAGTACTCGGTCATCTTCCCGGCCATGAATATCGAAACTTTTTTCCAGTACGATTTTGTCTTCGGTTAACGTTCCCGTCTTATCCGTGCATAGAATGTCCATGGCGCCGAAGTTTTGAATGGCGCTAAGGCGTTTTACGACGACTTTATGGCGCGACATGGCTGCTGCGCCTTTGGCAAGGTTCCCGGTTACGATGACCGGCAGCATTTCCGGGGTCAAGCCGACGGCAACGGATAAGCCGAACAGCAGGGCATCCAACCAATCTCCCTTGGTAAAGCCGTTAATCAGGAAAATAATAGGGACCATGACCAACATAAAGCGGATGAGAACGTAAGTGATGCTTCTAACGCCTTTGTCGAAACTCGTTAATGGGGGCTTGGCCAACAACGTGCCTGCCATCGATCCGAAATAGGTATTCGAGCCCGTAGAGAGAACGACTCCCGAAGCCGAACCGCTGACGATATGAGTTCCCATATAGCAAATGTTGTTCAATTCCAGAGCGTTGGCGGGTTTCGTACGCACATGTTTGCGGCTCAATTGCTGCACGCCTCGGGGCAACGTATCCATCTTCTCCACGGGCATGGCTTCCCCGGTTAGGGCCGATTCGCCGGCATAAAGATCCTTGGAGGAAATCAGTCTCATATCGGCCGGTACCTTATCGCCTGCGGATAGATGGACGATGTCACCGGGAACCAGCAGTTCCATATCGATTTCTTTTTGTTCGGTCCGGCCGCCGGATCTGCGGCTTACGGTCACCGTGGCCTTAACCAGTTCCTTCAGCTTTTCGGCGGTACGCGCAGAACGGTATTCCTGAATAAATGTTATCAACGTGCTTACAATCACCATGGACGAAATGATGGCTACGGCTTCCAGATCTTTATCGACGAAGTAAGATAAAGCAGCAAGCGACAGCAAAATTAGTATAAAAGGGTTTTTGAAACAGAAAAGGAGCTGCATGTACCAAACGGGCGTCTTGTCGTGCGCAATTTCGTTTTTTCCGAATTGAAGCAGTCTTTTTTTTGCTTCCGTTGCATGGAGGCCTTCCGGGCTTGCCGCCAGATCTTCCATCAAATCTTCTTCCAGCGTGATCGAGGCTTCAATGAGTCGCTCCGCAATTGCCTTGTTCAATTTTTCGTTGTCTTTCTTAAATTGGATCATGTTCGGTTTCCCTCCCGGTATTGGCAACTTCACTTTTGAATCTGCCTTATTTTTGCCTGAACTTTAAGTGAAGTGGACGCAAAAAGGCTCTCCCCGTAACCAGAGAGAGCCTGCGGCCGTACCATGAAGCTACCCGCGGAGCAAGTCAAAAGGCATACTTAAATAAAGCCCGGAAGGCGGACTCAAAAAAAGAAGTATGGGAAACATGCATGAACGGGGCTTTGCGGCATGCTCTCTGTGTTGTTACAGGAATGCGATTTTGCACATATAAACTATGACTCGGTCCACTGTCCATTGAACATGCTCCCCCCTTTATCGTTGGAATATGAAAAGCCCTCTAGAAGACTAGAGGGCTGCATAGGCGTATCAAAAAAACGTCGTTTCCCCCTAGTCGAGTTTTGGCACTATACAACGTAAAGGGACGTTACATCCCTTAGCCACATTATGAAAAGCCTTAATCCGGCAATCCCTGTTCTACCCATGGGCATCTTTCGATATTTCTGGGCAGTGGCCTATGTTCGTATAGGAGCCTCACCTAACGAGGACTATTTAATTACTTCGCAAGCTTAAGCCTATTTTGTTTATTTGTCAAGGAATTAACTGAATATTCTTTTCGATTATACGTTCGACTATGCGTTCGATTATCGTTCGGCAACCGCCAGCCTGGAGCCTTTAGAATCCCAAGATACGATAAAGCCCATTTGCTTCAGCAGGGAGGCGGGGATCATCGTCGCTCCGTTCTCTACGGACACCGGGCTAGGCAGCAGCACTTTTTTGCCGTTGATTTCCGCCTCGTTATAAGAAAGGCGGAAGACAACGGAGGTATCTTTGTAATTAAGCGTATAAATGCCTCCGTTATCAACCGTCGGCGTCTTCAATTCCGCTCCCAGAGCCTTTGCCATATCTTTTAAGGGCACGCTAATCAAGCTATTGGCCATCGTGGCTGGGAAGGAGGAAGCAAAGAGGCCTCCGTTAACCGTAACGGTGATCGGGATTTGAAGCTGCTTCGGAGCATATTCCATGCCGTCCCTCGAATTTCTGGGGACTCCGACCTCGTTCCATTGATTGGCCCCCCAGCCCCATACCTGCCCCTGTGCATCGATGGCCAAAGCATGTTTCGTTCCCGCGAAGACGGCAACGATCCCTTTTAAGCCGTTCACTTTGCCTTCCTTGCCGGCAGGTTTTTTGCCGTAAGTCCAAACCTCGCCCCCTTCGGTTAACAGCACCGCATAGCCGCTGCCCGTCACCTGTTTGAACTTGATGCCGGGATAAAGCTTTATCGGTTTTCCGGAAAGTTTATATGAGGGGGAAGCAGGCGTTAACGACCACTTCCAGGCTGTGCCTGATGGATCGATCCCGTACATTTCGAGGGATGAATCCCCCGTGACCTGCCTCAGGGCAGGGAGGCCAGAAACGCGAACCGGCGGGAGTGCAGTCAATCGATCCGCTTGGCGTTCCGTCCGGATTATCCATAGCGACCCGGCATCGTCGAGCGCATACGCGATATCTCCAGCAGCGCTCAAACTGACATATTTGCCGGCATGCTTAACCTCTATCGGTTGGGTGGATTCCCCGGTATCAACATCCTTCGTCCAAGCCCAAACCGATCCATCCTGCTTAAGGGCAAAGCTGACGGCGTGCTGCGTCGCGACCTGGACAACGCCGCTTAGCATGGGGAGCTGCCGCGGAGGCAGCGTTTCTCGCGAATTTCTGAGATGAGCACCCCATTCCCAGACGGTTCCGTCCTCTTTGACGGCAAGCTGGTATCCCGATCCGCTCGTCGCGATCGATCGGATGCCGGTGAGCCCGTTTAGCCGGACCGGAGCGTTGAAGCTTCCGACCGCGTCTGTGCCGGGCAGCCCCAATTCGCCGTATAAATTGCGGCCCCACGTCCATACCGACCCGTCCGCGCGCAATCCGACGGAATAATAGGTACCTGCCAATACCTGCGTGAAGGCGGTTTCTGCTGCCGGTTTTATGGAAGAAGCAGCAAGCGGGCCGGAAGAAAAACGGGATGTCCCATGGGCTGAAACGTTTGAGGCGTTGGAATTTTCGTTTGCGGCAAGACTGGCACCCGCTCCCGATAATAATAGGGCTGAAGCCATGGCCAGTACGGCCGGCCGCCGAAGTTTCGTTATGGACTTTACGGGATGCATCATGTGAACCTCCATAATAATTTGTCCGAAGTTAGTTCTTGTTTAGTTCATCTCGATGGCGATACGTTCCTCATTCGGCAGCCATTGGACGGTGGCGCCCAGCTTTTCGCTGATCAAACGAAGCGGGAGGTACACCGTTCCGTCGACGGTAAACGGTTTGTTTTCGATCGTGATCGGAGCGTTGTTCAGCGTAACGCTGCCGGTTTTTACGTTCACGGCAATGGAAATGGCCGGTTTGCCGGAGTCTTTGCGTGACACCGTGGCCGACTTGCTTTTTTCGTCATAAGAAACTTCTGCCCCCATTTTTTCGAACACGGAACGCAGCGGCACGAAGTTTTGGTTGTTACGCGTGATGACGCCGCTTCCCATAGGCACGTTTTCCCCGTTTAAGGAAACGGAGATCGGTTTTTGCACGGGTACGGGCGTGTTATGCATAAATTCGTAATCGCCATATCCGAGTTCTGCAGCTTTATTGACGCCCCAGCCCCAAAGGGTGCCGTCTTTTTTCTGCATAATGATGTGGCGCTGGCCGTTTTCGACGGAAACCACGTCCGAAGCGAGCAGCTTAAAGGAGGCGTTGGACGGGATGTTATCCCGCTTGATCGAAGTCGCGTACACTTTGCCGTCGTTCGTGAAAGCGACAATCGAATCTTCGACGATGTAAGCTTCTTTCACGTTTTTCACGCCGGTCAGAAGGACCGGTTTGGCATGATCGGTGTATACCGGGCCGTCCGCATAACCGGTTACGGTCGCCCCCCAGAACCAAAGGCGGGATTGGCCGTCGATGGCGAGCGAGGACCGCTCGTTTTGCCAGATGCTTTTGATATGGTTTAAGGACTGGATTTTCGTTGCGTTCAACGTGCTTGGAAGGCTGCCTGTTCCTTTATAGGTTTTCGGCCAGGTCCAAACGGTACCGTCCTTTTTCAGCGCGATCGTGTCTTCGAGTTGAACGACATCGTCGAGATTTTTGACTGGAGTAAAGTTTTGAGCGGAATCCGTATTCGTCCAGACGGTACCGTCCGATTTCAGGAAAACGCGGCGACCTTCTCCGACTTTGTCGTTGCTTTGGTAAAAGCTTTCGACGTCCGTCACATGATCGATGCCTTTGACAGGTTCGAATTGCGTCAGATCCCAACCTTCATTCGTTTTTACCGATTTGAAGACGTTCCCGCTCTCATCGATGGCAAGCGTCGGTCCGTAACCTTCGATTTTCGCAACGTTACGGATGCCGCTAACAGGTTTTACGGTTACCGCTTTGCTCAGGACCTTGGTTTCCCAAAGCCATACGGAGTGGTCTTTTTTCTCTACCATTCTGTCTCCAAGCATGGAGGTTACGCCGCTAAGTTCCGGGACTTGGGTCGGCACGGGCTGCTGCGGTCCCCAAATCCAGAACGTTCCGTCTTTTTTGACAAGGGAATCCGTTCCAAAAGATGCGATGTTCGAGACGGATTTCGTATCCGCTGCCGCGGCGGATGCTTGTGACGATGCCGCAAGGCCAATTGCAAGCGCCAAGAGTGTAATCGATTTTTTCATGTCCAATATTCTCCCTTCAAAAAGCAAGTCGAAATAATGCAGATTTGTTGTGAAGTCCTGATCGATCAGAGCCTGGATCGGTAGATTCCATTTATTAGACGGTTATCCCTGTAAAATGTTTCTTTTTTCAGCGTAAAAATACGTCCCGATGGCGGCAGTCTGCTTCCGTTACGGGATGATTCGAAGGTGCATCTCGGAGGGGAAAAAGTTCAATGCAACGGACTCGAATTGTCACATTTTCCATGTGAAAGTTTCGATGAGAAAACGGGGCCTTCTGTGTTACAATGAGTTCGTCCATTTTACAAGAGAAGATTCGTACGCATGGGAGAGGGAGTCGGCTTACATGAGAAAAAATACGCCTTTTATCGCCGTCGAGGGGCCAATCGGTGCCGGCAAAACAACGTTGGCCACGATGCTTGGAGAGCATTTCCGGCTTCCGGTCGTGAAGGAAATCGTCGAAGAAAACCCGTTCATCGATAAATTTTATCAAAACATGGACGATTGGAGTTTTCAGCTCGAAATGTTCTTTTTATGCAACCGGTACAAGCAGCTGAAAGAAACGGTCCATGAGTATGTCATGGCAGGGAAGCCGGTGGTTTCGGACTATCATATTTTTAAAAACCTGATATTCAGCCAAAGAACGTTAACCGGCGCGGAACGGGACAAATACGGACAAATCTATCATATTCTGACGGATGATTTGCCCAAGCCCAATATGATCATCTATATCAAAGCCAATTTGGAGACGCTGCTGCACCGAATTGCCAAAAGGGGGCGTTCGTTCGAACAAGGCATGGATCCGGGTTACCTGGAGCAGTTAATCGAGGACTATGAAGCGGCGATGGCGTCGCTTGCGGAACGCGAACCTTCGACGATCATTATGACCATCGACGCCAGCCGGGTCGATTTCGTCCAAAACCAACACCAATTCGAAGAGATTGCCTCTCAGTTAAAGGAGAACTTATCATGAATCCATATCATATCCCGGAAAACGCGATCATTACGGTCGCGGGAACGGTCGGCGTCGGCAAATCCACGCTTACGAAAGCGTTGGCTGCACAGTTAGGCTTTAAAACGTCCATGGAGCAGGTGGAGCATAACCCTTATCTGGAAAAGTTCTACCATGATTTCGAACGGTGGAGCTTCCATTTGCAGATCTATTTTTTGGCCGAGCGGTTTAAAGAACAAAAAAGAATTTTCGAAATGGGGGGAGGGTTCGTTCAGGATCGCTCCATTTATGAAGACACGGGCATTTTCGCCAAAATGCATGCTGACCAGGGGACGATGTCGAAAATCGATTATGAGACGTACACCAGCCTGTTTGAGGCGATGGTTATGACGCCGTATTTTCCGCATCCCGACGTCCTCATTTACCTCGAAGGAAGTTTGCCGTCCATTCTGGCCCGCATCAAGGAGCGGGGACGCGAGATGGAAATTCAAACCGACGTATCCTACTGGGAACATATGCACCAAAGATATTCGGATTGGATCCATGATTTCAAAGCATGCCCGGTGCTTCGTTTGAACATCGACGAATACGACGCGCATGACCCCGAATCGATGTCGGGCATATTGAAGCAGGTAGGAGCAATCATTCGTCCATCCTAATGCAGATACGCAAAATGAAAGCAGGAGGCCTCTAGGGCGCCTGCTTTCGCTTTATTTCCGGGAAAGAAAGGCGTTGCACAGCCTGGAATCGTCCTGCGGACGCATTGTCCGACCGCAAATTCATTGTACATTGGAATGAAAATGGTTGGCAGGGGAAAGCAGGGGAATGAAACCAAACGTCGGGGGCGTATACTGCGTGTTCGTTGAACAGCTTGGGCTCTTTACGGCGAGCCAAGTCACGGGGATCAAGGAAGGAGCGCGCAAGTCGCAGCCGATGGATGGCAGAAGGACGGGTTCAATCGAATGCGATCGCTAGTGCACGGTCTTGATTTGCAGGCACCAATGTTATTGGCGTCTTTTTCATATGCCGGAAAAACGGTTGTTTTGTAAGCGGAACCATTGACACGTTTCGGACACAGGAGTACAATGATTCATGTTAAACAAATGTTCAAAACGATCGTTCAAAACAGTTGTTTATCATTTTGATACCGATATCGTACTCATATTTCATATGTCTTATTTGCCTATCTGCAAGCTGCAGGGTTAGCGTTATCCGTTCAACCGGCCTGGATTTAGGATCACTGCGGCAGCGTTGACGTTGCGGCTGCTAAATGTTAATTTAGTCATACTATGATTTGAACAAATGTTCAAACGGCTGAATGCTAACGACGACAGAAGCAGGCAGGTGATCGACTTGAGTCCCAAAGATGAGATGAATGGGAAAGACGTTAAGGTCGTGATTTTGCAAGCGGCCAAAAAGCTGTTTGCATTAAAAGGTTTTGAAGGAACGACCGTGAGGCAAATATGCGATGAAGCCGGCGTATCGCTCGCGCTTGTGTCGTATCATTTCGGCGGCAAGGAAAACGTCTTTTATGCGCTGTTCGAACCGCTCCGCCATTATTTTGCCAACATGCATTACGAGCTGGCCGATCCGATCGCGGATCTCCGCGGGTTCATTGAGAAGTTCGTGGATTACCGTTATGAGGAACGGCATTTGATCAGCATCCTTCAGCAAGAGCTGATGATGAAAAGCCCGAGGGTGGAAAAGCTGACGTATGCCATCTTCCCGACTTGGGAGCAGCTTCGGAGCATTTTGCAAGCCGGGATGGAGCAGGGGGCGATCCGTTTTCCCTCGCTCGGTTTTGCGGTGAATTTTACGATGGGAGCAATCATTTCCTCCATGCTTGATCCTTATTTGAATCCGATGGAAGGCGAGCGGGAGGTTACGCCGGAAGAGGCGGCGCATCTTACGGTACGGTTTGTATTTAATGGATTAGGCATCGACTTCGATTAATACATCCAAGGAGTGTTGACATCATGAAAGCCGCACATATTTATGGCGTAAAAGACATTCAAGTCCAAGAGGCTGAAGTTCCCGCCCTGCTGCCGGGAACCGTCAAGGTCAAAGTTTCCTATGCCGGAATTTGCGGAAGCGATATGCATGAATATTTGGCCGGTCTTTATCCGATCCGCAAGCAGCCTATACTCGGCCATGAATTTTCCGGCGTGGTGACCGAAATCGGCGAAGGCGTTACCCGCACCAAAGTCGGCGACCGGGTAGCCGTGGAACCATTGATCCCGTGCGGCCGCTGCGCGAATTGCCGAAGAGGCATGGCCAATTTGTGCACCCAATCCGGCGGCTATGGATATTCCTTATCCGGCGGATTCGCGGAGTACGCGGTCGTCAGAGAAGAAAATGCGTTTATTCTTCCCGACTCCATGCCGCTGGAGCTTGGCGCGCTCGTTGAACCGACGGCCGTTGCCGTCCATGCCGTTCGCCAAAGCCAGCTCAACCTGGGCGATTCCGTAGCGATTTTTGGCGCCGGTCCGATTGGGCTTCTGCTGCTGCAGGCGGTTAAGGCTGCGGGTGCAGGCCGGATTTTCGTCGTCGAGGTTTCGGAGGAACGCCGCGAGAAAGCGCTTGAGCTTGGCGCCACCCATGCCCTGAATCCGGTCGAAGTTGACGCGGTAACGCTCATTCGCGAAATGACGAACGGGGGCGTGGACGTCGCCTACGACGCTGCCGGGGTGCAAGCGACTTTCGAATCCGGCATTTACGTCGTTAGACCCGGAGGAGAGTTCAAAATTATCAGCCTTTGGGAAAAGCCCGTTAACTTTAACCCAAGCGTCATCGTGAAAACCGAAGCCAAAATCAGCGGCTCTTATGCCTACAACAACTTGTTCCCCGAAGTCATTCATCTGCTAGCCAGCGGACGGATCGACGGCCATGCCGTAATCACGAGCATGATTGCGCTGGACGATATCGTGGAGCAAGGTTTTGAAAAATTGACCAAAGACCGCAAGCAATGCAAAATTCTCGTTGACCTAAACAAGTAAACATCAATCCTGCGAAGAAGCCGGGAACGGACCATAGGTCCGTTTTCGGCTTTTTTTGTTCCGCTTTAGGGGGAAGAATCGAGGATTGTGACCATTTTCAAGGGCTGTGTCATTTTTGATAGGAAGCTTCGAATCCCCGCCAGACCCGGGGGTTATTCGAATTCAAGAAACACATATATCCTCATTTCGCGTTATGGATTATAATCAAAGTCTGTGGAAAAAGAAGGATAGGAAGGGAGGATCGCGCAAATAGAAAACGCTTCCACTGATATCGCAAACGCTAGTCAGAGAGGTATGCTATGAAGAGAAAGGATGTATTTTTCCGGCTGCTGAAATATATGGGCAAGTATAAACTGCTCTATGCCGGGTTGATCACGACCATGCTGGCGGGAATCGCCTTAGAGCTGTCCGTTGCATGGTTCTTGTCCCTCATCACGAACGCGGCGGTGAAGTTTGATATTGGCATATGGCCGATGCTCATCGCGATCGGGGCGGCCATACTGGTCGGCTCCAGCTTGATCTCATTTTTCGATACATATCTGAAACAAAAGGCATCAGTAAAAGTCAGAAACGACATCCGCTTGGACACGATGGATCATGCGTTGCGGCAGCATCAGGCATACAATGACCAGATCCATAAGGGCGATTTGCTTGCCAGGTTCACGAGCGACAATCAGGCGGTCGGCGATGCGGCGGGCAACATCATCATGGGATTGATCAAAAATCCGCTCCTTGCCTTGTGCGCATTTATCTACCTGCTCAATATTCATTGGCCGCTTGCATTGATCACGATTTGCGTCGGTCCGGCGATGATCCTGACGGGGAAAATGTTCGGCGAATCGATGCGCATCAAAGGAGGACGCCTCCAGGTGGCGATGGGGCGTGGAACCTCGTATTTGCAGGATGTGTTGGGCGCCGGCATACTGTACAAAATTTTCGGCCTTGAAAAAAAGATATCCAAGCAGTATAGCCAATTCAGCTCGGAAATCGCGGAAATCGAGCAAAGCCAAGGCAAAACCCAGGGGGCTGCCGGAGCCGTATCGCAGGGGATTGCGATCTTGACCTTTATGACGGCAATCCTGCTTGCCGGGTATTTTGTCGCCAAAGGCAGCCTGGAAGTCGGCGCGATGCTTGCCTTTATCCAGCTGATGAATTACCTGGTTAACCCGTTTGCTCTGCTGCCGACGTTATGGTCCAGCATGCAGCAGGCATTGGCAGGGGCGGAAAGGATTTTTCAGGTGATCGATGCACCCAAGGAATACGCCGAACTGCCGGCGGCAAGCCGGGCAAAAACGGCATTCGGCGAGCTTGCCGTTTCGTCCGTTGGATTTTCGTACAAGGAGTCGGAGGGCGAATTGGCGCTGAGCAATATCGGGTTCCGCGTGTATGCGGGACAGACGGTGGCCATCGTCGGCGGGAGCGGCGGCGGCAAATCCACGTTATTCAAACTGCTGCTCGGGTTATATCCGCCTACGACGGGCACCATAGGCATCGACGGGAAACCGCTTGGGGAGATCGGCCTCCGGGAATACAGGGATTATTTTTCGCTCGTGCCGCAGGAATCCATTCTGTTCACGGGGACGATCCGGGACAATATTCTGGATGGAAACCCGAATGCGGGTGAGGAGCAAATGATCGCGGCCGCCAAACAGGCAAATGCCTATGATTTCATTTTGAAGCTGCCGGAAGGCTTTGACACCGAAATCGGGGAACGGGGCTCGCGGCTCTCCGGCGGACAAAAGCAGCGGATTGCGATCGCCAGGGCCATCTTGCGGGATGCCCCGATCCTCCTTTTGGATGAAGCGACTGCCGCGCTGGATAACGAATCCGAAAGACTGGTTCAGGATGCGCTTGCGAAGCTGATGGTCGGCAAAACGACGCTGGTCATTGCCCACCGCCTGTCTACCGTGCAGCATGCGGACCTCATTTTGGTGATGGAAAACGGCGAAATCGTGGAAAAAGGGAAGCATCACGCGCTGCTGGCTGCCGGCGGTAGATATCGGGAGCTTTATCAGGCGCAGATTGAGCAAGAGGAGCAACCGACGTTGGTGGAAAGCTGACCATACATTTTGTAAATGACGATCTGGGCTGCTGTATAAGATACGGCAGCCTGTTTGCTTTCTCTCTGACATCGGATCATGGATATAAAACCTGCATGGTATTAGAAATAAATTCCTGTTACAATCATTCAATAATGTGGCACGAAAAAGGAGGGGAAAAGTGAAAAGCATACTGATTTCAATTCTGCTGATTTGCTCCATGGCAGGAGGTTGGCGTTCGACAGCGCCTCATTTGCCATTGAATGAAAAAGAGGTCCGGCAGTTGATGGCGGAACGTATGGATCTAGAAGGCTGGAAAATAATCCGAAAAGGAAATGTTTATACGTTCTGGTCCGTGGAGGCAGCAGCAAATTCCAATGGAATGGGATATGGGGTGAACGCGATGACCGGAACGGTATTTGACTCAGTCTCCGGCAGCCCGTTGTGGAACCTGCTCTACAAAGACGCTCCCGATCTGGAAAAGATAAGCATCGGTGAAATATATCAGCAAGAAGTTTTGAAACTCGCTAATCAGGCGATCAAAGACAGCGGAATGATGCCGGACCGGAAGCAATGGGTATCCGGAGGGTACGGGGATGGCTGCATTTACGGTGATGTCATAAAAGACCAACAAAGAATCTATATTAAGTTGGATGTGTTTACGCAGCAGTGGGAGGAGATCGAAGATCCGTGGAAAAATTGAAATGAAGGTTCGGATAGAAGGAATCAAATAGAAGGAGTCCAAAACCTTTTATGGGAAGCCGCAGAACATGCGGCTTTTTTATCGACATTTTTCGGGCTGGACATATCAGTTGGACATTTATGGTTATTTTACGCAAAGGTGGTTCTCAAGGAAGGCTGATGGTGTTATAATCGATTCAGATTAAGCGCTTAACCAAAATGGGTTATATGTAAAGGGAGGGTGGGATGCTTTTGCAAAATCAAGTCACTGTCGGCGTCATTGGCATGGGGCGGATCGGCAGGCTGCATATCGAGCATTTGAACCGGCATCCGCAGGTTATTCTGAAAGCGGTTGCAGACTTGAGAGCCGAAGATATTGGGGAATGGGCCAGTCAGCAGCGGATTGGGGTCGTCACCCAAGATGCAATGGATGTCATTCGCGACCCGGAGATCGATGCCGTACTGATCTGTTCGTCCACCGATTCGCATGTCGAGCTGATTGCAGCCGCAGCCGAGGCGGGAAAGCATATTTTTTGCGAAAAACCGGTATCGCTCGACTTCAGGAGCACCTATCGCGCCCTGCAAGCTGTTCAGGCGTCGGGCGTAAAATTCCAAATCGGATTCAATCGCAGGTTCGACCCGAACTTCCGGCGAGTGAAAGAAATCGTGGCGGCGGGAGAGATCGGGGAACCGCAGATCATCAAAATTACGTCGCGGGACCCGAATCCTCCGTCCTACGACTACGTCAAGGTTTCCGGCGGCATGTTCATGGATATGGCGATCCATGATTTTGACATGGCCCGGTATCTGGCCGGCAGCGAAGTGACGGAAGTATATGTGAAGGCGGCGGTGCTCGTTGATCCGGTCATCGGAGAGCTTGGCGATGTCGACACCGCGGTCATGACCCTTCAATTCGAAAACGGTGCTCTAGGCGTCATCGATAACTCAAGACAGGCGGCATACGGCTATGACCAACGAGTGGAAGTCTTCGGATCGAAAGGCCAGGTTAACGTGCAAAACGATTTCCCGAACTCGGCGGAACTCAGCACCCGAAACGGAGTGTATAAGGATACTCCCAAACACTTTTTCATGGAAAGGTATGAAACGGCATATCGTTTGGAAATGGAAAGCTTTATCGATGCCGTTCTGAGAGGGGGCGATGTCCTCATCGGCGGGGAAGACGGGTATAAAGCGGAGCTGCTGGCCGCTTGCGCAGCAAAGTCCTGGAAGGAAAAACGGCCGGTCAAGGTTTCCGAAATTTCCGTACCCGCTCCTACTTAAAAGCTTCGACTCATAAAGTTCCTCGTTATGCCCGTTTGATTTCGCTTTAAAGAAAACGTTTGTTGTACAAAGGTTAAGCGATTACTCACGATTCGAAAATTCCAATAGAAAAGGGGGAGTGTTATGGGATTCCTTCGATTAACGATGGCGCAAGCGCTGCTGCGATTTTTGGATCGTCAGTATGTGCATTTCGACGGCGTTGAATACAAATTCGTCAAAGGCGTCATGGGCATCTTCGGCCATGGCAACGTACTGGGAATCGGCGAAGCGTTGGAACGCCAGCCGGGCAGCCTGGAGTTCATTCAAGGGAAAAACGAGCAGGGCATGACTCATGCCGCCGTGGCCTACGCCAAACAGAAAAACAGGCTGGAAATCTATGCTTGCACTTCATCCATCGGCCCGGGCGCCCTGAACATGGTTACCGCCGCGGCGACCGCAACCGTCAATCGGATTCCCGTTTTGCTGCTTCCCGGAGATATTTTTGCGTGCCGACAGCCCGACCCCGTGCTGCAGCAGATCGAACATCCCATGGACTACACCGTCTCGGCCAACGACGCTTTTAAACCCGTAAGCAAGTATTGGGACCGCATTACGAGGCCGGAACAGCTTATGAGCTCGATGATTCAAGCGATGCGGGTGCTGACCGATCCGGCCGAAACGGGAGCCGTCACGATATGCCTGCCCCAGGACGTGCAGACCGAGGCGTATGATTACCCGGAAGATTTTTTTCGGAAACGGGTTCATTACATCGACCGAAAGCCCGTCAGCCCTGCGGCGATCGAAAGGGCGGTCGAACTCATTTCGCGTAAAAAGCATCCGATCGTCATTGCCGGGGGAGGCGTCCATTACTCTTTTGCATATGCCGAATTGCGGCGGTTCGCCGAAACCTTCGGCATTCCCATCGTCGAAACGCAAGCGGGCAAAAGCGCCCTGCCTTGGGATCACCCGCTGCATATGGGCGGAATCGGGGCGACCGGCTCGCTTGCAGGGAATCGGCTTGCCAAAGCAGCCGATGCCGTCATATGCGTGGGAACGCGAATGGGCGATTTTCCGACGGCCTCCAAATCGGCTTTTATGAACCCCGGAGCGGAATTCGTCCAAGTGAACGTGAACGGTTATGACGCCGCCAAGATGAATGCCCTCCAGATCACGGCGGATGCGGCGGAAGCATTGAAGGCTTTAACCGCGGCGCTTGAAGCCAAGGGTTACAAAACGGCTTATTCGCCTGAGGAATTGGCGTTATGGAAAAAGCAATGGAATCAGGAAGTCGACCGATTGTACCGGATTGAAACGAATGAAGGCTTGGCGCAGACCCGGGTGATCGGGGAAATCAACCGTTTCATGAACGGAAGCGAGGTCATCGTGGCCGCGGCAGGGAGTTTGCCGGGAGATCTACACCGGTTGTGGCGCGCCGCGAACCCTAAAACGTACCACATGGAATACGGCTTCTCATGCATGGGTTATGAAATTGCCGGAGCTTTTGGGGCCAAGCTGGCCGCCCCGGACCGGGATGTGTATGCATTGGTCGGGGACGGAAGTTACTTAATGCTCCATTCCGAACTCCTGACCAGCATCCAGGAAGGCGTCAAAATTAACGTCATTTTGCTGGATAATCACGGGTTCCAATGCATTCATCACCTTCAGAAGGAAAACGGAAGCGACGGATTCGGCAATGAATTCAGGCTGCGCAGCGGGAAGACCGGCGGTCTTGCCGGGGAATACGTTCCTGTCGATTATGCGGCTCATGCCGCAAGCATGGGCGTCAAGACCTTCAAGGCCGAGACCGTGGAACAGCTTCAGGATGCCCTCCAAAAGGCTAAGCGGGAACCAAGCTCCACCCTCATTGAGGTAAAAGTTCTCCCCGGAACCCATACGGGAGGGTACGAATCATGGTGGCGCGTGGATGTGCCTGAAGTAACGACAAGCGACGGCGTACGCAGGGCATACAAGGTGACGAACGAAAGGATCGGAAAAGCGTTGAAGTATTAGGCGCGGGCAAAGGGGGAAACAAGAGTGGCGGGTCAATGGGACATGAGCAAACTGGGCATTTCGCCGATCAATTGGGTCAACGAAGACGTGCTGGAGTTGGGGGATCATTATACCTGCGCCGAACTGCTTGAAGATTTTGCGAGCCTCGGCTTTAAGGGAACGGAGAACAGCCGCAAATTCCCGAAGGCACCGGAAACGCTCAAACAGGCGCTAGCCGAAAAGGGGATGTGCCTGACGTCGCAGTGGAAAGGCGTATTGTTCTCCGAACCGCGCCGCCGAGACGCCGAGCTTGCCGCGTACCGGGAGCACGTGGAATTTTTGAAGCTGATGGGCTGCCGTCACGTCGTGACCTGCGAACTAGGAGGGTCGATCATCGGAGATCCGCGCAGACCGAAGGGCGTGCAGGACGTCAAGGAGCTTTCGGACGAGGAATGGCGGCATATGATCGAAGGGCTGCATCAAGCCGGCGACATTTGCCGGAAAAACGGCATGAAGCTGGTGTACCACTATCATGTCGGCACCAACGTCGAACGTCCGGATGAGATCCGCAGGCTGATGGAGTCGACGGACCCGGAGCTTGTTCATTTGCTGCTCGATACGGGGCACGCTTATTACGGCGGCGGAGATCCTCTCGAAATCTATGGGAAATATCAGACGCGCGTTGCTTATATCCATTTGAAAGACGTACGCCGGGACGTGCTGCAGCGGGTGAAAACGGAGCGCATTCCGTTCCAGCAAGCGGTGGTCCAAGGCGTGTTTACGGTACCGGGGGACGGGTGCATTGATTTTTATCCGCTTATGAAGAGTTTTCGGGAGCATGGCTACGACGACTGGATGATCATCGAAGCGGAGCAGGATCCGGGCCAGGCGCCACCTTACGAATATGCGCGCAGGTCGAAAGCGTACATCGAAAACATTTGGCAATCCGTTTGAAGATGAGCAAAGAAAGGAGGGATACGCCATGTCCAAATTTATCGTGCGCAGCGGGGAGCCTGACGAAACAGGCTGCGTGCTCCGGGTTACGCCGGAGTCTGCGGGCTGGAATTACGTCGGTTTTGAGGTTTATCGCCTATCGGCAGGGCAGTCTTTTAAACGCGGCACGGGGAATCAAGAAGTATTGGCCGTTGTGCTCAGCGGCATCGCCAGCATCTTTACGAAGCGTTCAAGCTTCGAAAATATCGGTCGCCGAATGAGCGTGTTCGAGCCGATTCCGCCTTATTCCGTTTACGTGCCGGCCGAAGATCACATCCGGGTCGAAGCGAGGACCGATCTTGAGATTGCTTTATGCGCTGCACCGGCGGATGGCAGGCTTGAAGCCAGGCTGATCGCTCCGGAGCAGGTCGGCGTCGAACGGCGCGGTTCCGGAAATATGGAGCGCATCGTCCGCAATATTTTGCCGGAGCAGGAGCCGGCGGAGCGGCTTCTCGTCGTCGAGGTGTTCACCCCGTCCGGACACTGGTCGAGTTATCCTCCCCATAAACATGACGTCAACAATCTTCCCGACGAATCGCAGCTGGAGGAGACTTATTATCATAAACTGTCCCCGGAGCAGGGTTTTGCCGTGCAGCGCATCTACTCGGATGACCTCGCGCTGGATGAAACCTTGGCCGTTCGCAGCGGCGATGCCGTATTGGTTCCGCGGGGATATCATCCCGTCTCGGCGCCGCCGGGGTACGATTCCTACTATTTGAATGTTATGGCCGGTCCGGTACGCACATGGAAATTCCACAACGACCCGGACCATGCTTGGCTGGCAAGCCAAGGCATGAAGGGGGTGGAGCATGCCAATCCCATTCGTTTTGCCGAAGGACGCACGCTGGATTTCATCGGCCTCGGCAGAGCATGCATCGATCTGAACGCCAATGAAATTCACCGGCCGCTGGAGGAAACGGCGACGTTCACCAAATATGTCGGAGGTTCGCCGGCCAATATCACGATCGCCTTGGCGAAGCTCGGGATGAAAACCGGTTTTATCGGAAGAGTCTCCGATGATGCGCATGGACGTTTTATCGTTCAATACTTGCAAAAATCGAATATCGACACGGATTTTGTCGTAACGGACCGATCTGGCAGCGTGACGGGCCTGACCTTCACGGAAATCAAATCGCCGACGGATTGCAGCATTCTCATGTACCGCGACAATGCCGCGGATTTGAAGCTGGAACCGGCGGACGTCAGCGAAGATTATATCCGGAACTCGAAAGCGCTGCTGATTTCCGGCACGGCGCTGGCCCAAAGCCCGTCCCGCGAGGCGGCGTTCAAGGCGATGGATTTTGCCGCGAAGCATGGCGTCGTCATTTTTTTCGATATCGATTACCGCCCGTATACATGGAAGTCTGCGGAGGAGACGGGCTTGTACTGCAGGCTGGCCGCCGAGAAATCCGATTGCGTGATCGGAGGCAGGGAGGAGTTCGATCTGATCGAAGCGCTGGACGGACCGCTGCTGCAACAGGATGAAGCGACGGCAAAGCGATGGTTCAATCATCGGGCCAAAATTGTCGTCGTGAAGCGGGGCGGCGAAGGAAATACGGTATTTTCGGCTGCGGGAGAACGTTTTGAAGGATTCGTTTTCCCGGCCAAGGTCGTGAAGACGTTCGGAGCGGGAGATTCGTTTGCAGGGGCCTTTATATACGGGCTGATGCAGGGCTGGAGCTTGGATCGTTGCCAGCGGTTCGGCAGCGCTTCAGCATCCATCGTCGTGTCCAGTCACAGCTGTTCGGACGCGATGCCGACGGTACGGCAAATCGAGGACCGGATCGACCTTTACATGAAAGAAAAACGTTAGCGTACATCATCTGAAATAAACATAGGTGGAGGAATTCGCATGAAGGAAAATACGGAAAGACTGTGCAACTATATCGGCGGAGAATGGGTTCCCTCATCGGGCGGGAAGGCGGAGCCGGTGTATAATCCGGCGACCGGAGAAACGATTGCGCTTGTTCCTTTATCCGTTAAGGAAGACCTGGAACAGGCCGTCACCGCTGCCAAGGCGGCGTTCGGAGGGTGGAGCGGAATGCCGGTGCCCCGGCGGGCAAGAATCCTGTTCAAATACCAGCAGCTGCTGACGGAGCATCGGGATGATCTTGCCCGGATGATCACGCTCGAGAACGGCAAAAGTTTGACGGAAGCGGAAGGGGAAGTGCTGCGAGGGATCGAATGCGTGGAATTTGCCGCGGGAGCCCCGACGCTGCTGATGGGCAGCAACCTCCCGAATATCGCATCGGGTTTGGAGTCGTCCTTGTACAGGTATCCGGTCGGCGTCGTCGGCGGGATTACTCCGTTCAACTTCCCCATGATGGTTCCCTGCTGGATGTTCCCGCTTGCGCTTGCGTGCGGCAATACGTTTGTCCTGAAACCTTCCGAACGCACGCCGCTGCTTGCCAACCGCCTCGCGGAGCTGTTGCAGGAAGCGGGGGTTCCGGACGGAGTGTTTAATATCGTGCATGGAGCGCATGACGTCGTGAACGGACTTTTGGAACATCCGGAAGTTCACGCCATTTCGTTCGTCGGATCTCAGCCGGTCGCAGAGTACGTATACAAGACGGCTGCCGCCTTCGGCAAAAGGGTGCAGGCGCTGGGCGGAGCGAAAAACCATTCGATCGTCATGCCGGATGCCGACCTGAAGCTTGCGGTCAAAGAAATGACGAGCGCTGCTTTCGGCTCGGCCGGGGAGCGCTGCATGGCTTGTTCCGTCGTCGTGGCCGTCGGAGGCATCGGCGATGAGCTTGTCCCGATGCTTGCCGAAGCGGCAAAATCGATCAAAGTAGGGAACGGCATGCAAAGGGAGGCATTCCTGGGCCCGGTCATCCGGGACGCCCATAAAAGCCGTACCATTCGGTATATCGAGCAGGGGATCGGCGAAGGCGCGAAGCTCATATTGGACGGAAGGGCGCATCCGCTTGCAGACGGTGACGGTTATTTCCTTGGCCCGACGATTTTCGACCATGCCGATCCGAAGATGAAAATTTGGAAGGACGAAATCTTTGCCCCCGTTTTAACCGTCATCCGCGCCGAAAGTTTGGAAGAGGCCATAAGGATCGCGAATCGGTCCGACTTTGCCAACGGGGCATGCCTCTATACGGACAGCGCGAAAGCGATCAAAACATTCAGGGACAGCATCGATGCGGGCATGCTGGGAATCAATGTCGGCGTCCCTGCGCCGATGGCGTTTTTTCCTTTTTCGGGTTACAAAAAATCCTTCTACGGCGATCTTCATGCGAACGGCAGGGACGGCGTGGAGTTTTATACCCGCAAAAAGATGGTCGTTGCCCGATCCTGAGCTGTCTGATTGCCTGCGGGCGAGATTTTCCAATATACTGAGGATACGAACGAAAATAATGTAGAATTGGGGGAACGTTCATGGCGACGATTTACGACATTGCCAAGGAAGCCGGCGTTTCCATCGCCACCGTATCCAAAGTCATCAACCAGACGGGCCGGATCAGCGATAAAACGAGAAAACGCGTGCAGGACGTCATGAAAAGGATCGATTATCAGCCCAGCGTTGTCGCTTCGGCTTTAACCAAAAAAAGGACGTACACGCTGGGGCTGCTCATACCCGATATCGCCAACCCTTTTTTCGCCGAAGTGGCCCGCAGCATTGAAGACCATGCGCAGTTGATGGGGTACAGCCTTGTCATTTGCAGCACGGACAACGATCCCTCCAAGGAAGAGCGGTATGTGAACGTGCTGAGGCAAAAAAGCGCGGACGGGATCATGATCGCCACGGGAGACCGCAACGACGCTCTCATGAAGCAGCTGCTGAAGCTGAAGGTTCCGATTGCGGTGATTGCGCGCGAAATGCCAGCCTTAGCCGTGGATACCGTGCTGGTGGACGATTATCTGGGCGGTTATTTGGCGGCTTCCCACCTGATCGAGCTGGGGCACCGAAGCATCGCGGCCATTGCCGAGGATTTAAGCGTCATGAGCTCCAGGGAACGGGTCCGCGGTTACAGGCAGGCGCTTGAAGAGCACGGAATCGCATTTGACGAATCGCTTGTGGCGGTCAGTCCTTTCCATGTCGAAGGCGGAAAAAAAACGGCGTTGAACCTGCTTGGAAGGCCGAATCCGCCCAGCGCGGTTTTCGCCTGCAACGACCTGCTGGCCATCGGGGTCGTTCAGGCCGCCCGCGAGCGGGGTTTGTCGGTACCCCGGGACCTGTCGGTCGTCGGGTTCGACAACACGATTATAGCGACGATCATCGATCCCCCATTAACGACGGTAGCGCAGCCGGTGCAGGAGATGGGCAGTCAAATCGTCCAGTTGATCTCGCAGGAAATCGACGGCAACAAGTCGTCCAAACAGCGGATCGTTTTGCTGCCCGAGCTGGTCGTCAGAGGAAGCACGAGCGCCGTATAAACGGCGCCGATCGCTAAAAAATGGTTGCGCTTTCATGCGAGGGTGGATTATAATCGACTAAGGTAAAGCGCTTACCCCGAAATGTTAAGGTTATCCGTAACCATGCAGCGAAAGCCTCCGAATCATTTGCCGGCCAGCCAATATTGCAGCGAGAGCTCCATTGCTATGGCTTCATACCCCGTCGTTGGCCTGCCGTAACTTCCTTTGCCTACATAAGCTTTGGGAACTTATATGGTATCGATACCATGACCGCAGAATACGGAGATCATACTTCTAGGATTTTACAAAACACAATGTCAAGATTGAACCTCCATTAATACTTCCAATCTATCATTAGTTGACGACCACGAATGCCCTAGACAGAAGATGGATACCAAAAAGCGGGGAGGGATGATCAGGCAAACGCAGCCAATGCTGCGGCAATACCCGTTTTGCATCGGTCATATCTGATAAAGAGGGTGATCTCATTCATGCAACCGCAGGTCAAGACCGTGGCTTCCCCTTCGAAGACTTCAAGCAGACTTTGGAAAAACATCCTGCTCCATAAGTATTTATATTTCATGCTGATCCCATGCCTCGTGTTTTTCGTCGTTTTCTCCTATATCCCCATGGTCGGGCTTATTCTCGCGTTCAAGGAATTCAAGTTCAACCAAGGCATCCTCGGCAGCCCATGGGTAGGTTTCAAGTATTTCGAACGTTTTTTCAACGATTACCAAAGCATGACGCTCATCAAAAACACGCTTATCATTTCCTGCATGAAGCTTTTTCTCGGCTTGCCTTTCCCGATCCTCCTCGCGCTGATGTTCAACGAGATCCGAAACCGCTACTTCCGAAGCATCGCGCAAAGCATCGCCTATTTGCCGCATTTTTTATCCTGGGTCGTCGTTGTCGGCTTGGCCCAGCGGCTGCTTGCACCGGACAACGGGCTGATCAACCAGCTGGTCGCTTATTTCGGCGGCGACGGAAGCACCTTTTACATGATGGAGCCGGGGTATTTTTATCAAATCATGTTCGGCAGCCATTTATGGAAAACGATCGGCTGGGATTCCATCATCTATTTGGCGGCCATCGCAGGCGTGAACCCGGACATGTACGAAGCGGCCAAAATCGACGGCGCCAGCAAGTGGAAAGAACACTGGTACATCACGCTCCCGTCCATCCGGCCTACCATTCTCATTTTGTTTATCCTATCGCTTGGAAACATTCTGTCCGCCGGCTTTGATCAATTGTACCTGTTGAGGACGCCGGGGAACATGGAGCTTTCCGAAATTTTGGACACCTACGTCATCCGCATCGGCTTGCAGGGCGGTCAATACGGTTATGCGACGGCCGTGGGGTTGATGCAGGGCGTCATCGGATTGATTCTCGTCATCGCGGCCAACCGAATTTCGCGCAGGGTTTCCGACACCTCATTATGGTAGCGATACCATAAGGGCCTGAACCGGCAAAAGTTTGTGCACGGGCAGTTTCATATCATTGAACGAGAGGGATGATGAAATGCTGAAGAACAAAAAATGGCTCAGATTGCTTTCCATGCCGTTGATTGCCTCCATGCTGCTCGCAGGCTGCGGAGGCAAGGATGACGCTGCCGGCTCCACACAAGGGGATTCTTCAGGCACGGGAACGGAAAACGTGTCGAAGCCGGCAACCTGGATTGCGGACCGCAAAGTGAAAGGGCTTGTCTTCATGGGAACGGACGATTACACGGAAGACATGAATCCGGAAATCAAAGTGAAATTAAAAGAATTGACCGGCATCGATCTGGAAATCGAAATCATGGTGGCCGACCACTCCATCGACGGGCTTATCGCCGGTCTCGCCTCGAACGATTTGCCGGACTTCATCGCTTTTTACTTGAACAACAGCGGTCGCCCCGAAATGCAGGTCGTGCTCAAAGCCGCGCGGGAAGAGATGTTTACGGACCTTGCTCCGCTGATGAAAGAAACGAAAATCTACAGCAAGTATTTGCAGGACGACTATTTGCCGCTCGATACGAAATACGGCGTCATGTTCCGTCCGGAGTTTGACGGTTCCGCCTATTTCGTCCATATGAACATCGCCCGGCAGGGCGGTTACTCCACCCGCAAATATGCCGGCGGACCGTATATTCGGAAGGATATCGCCGACGCATTACACGTGGACCCGCGGACCATCAACACGACGGAGAAACTGTATGAACTGGCCCAAAAAATCAAAGCAGGCAACTTCAAGGACCAAAACGGCAAGGATGTCGTTCCGATCGGTCCGGCTTACTGGGGCGGAAAAGAGGTCGGCGCGCTGTTCAACGACCTGGAATGGGGCAGCGACGACCAGCGGATCAAAGACGACAAAAGCGGCAACATCCTTCATGAAAGCCAAACCGAATACGCCTTGAAAAAAGTGGAGTATGTGCAACGGCTTTTGAGCGAAAAGCTGCTGCATCCCGAATTTTTCACGATCGACGAAAGCCGCGCGACGGAAGGAGCCTTGAACGGAACGTGGGGCATTATCGCAGACATGCATAATTACCAGGAATTCAACAGGGATATGCATTACTTGCCGCTCGGACCGATCGATTACGCGGACCGTCCTTATCAAATGCAGGTGGATTACAAATCCGGCTATTCGGCATGGGCGATTCCCGCCACGACGAAAAAACCGGAAGAGATCATGAAATTGGCCGACTTCCTGGCGAGCCGCGAAGGCAAGCTGCTGTGGCAGTACGGATTGGAAGGCCGGGATTACACGCTGGACGCCAAAGGAAATCCACTTGCCAAAAAAGAAGTGCTCGATTTGAAGCAAAGCAACCCGGAGGAAGCCAAAAAACTCGGCTTTGCCGGCGTGGGCAATTACTGGGGAGAACTTCTCGGATCGACGGACATCGACCGGATGGCGGACTTTGGAGAAATGGAATACGGGGACGCCGTCGCGCCGGAGGTCAATGCGGGAGCTTTGAAAATCGCCGATTATTGGGGCTGGGACGACAAGCGCAAAAACGCCAACATCGTCGACGGTTACACGCCGCTCTCGTTCATCGGCGAATTTGAGCAAGGAACGGAGCTTAAGGCCGCTTTCGACAATTACGATGACAGCCTCATTCGGGCTTATTACGCAAAAAGCACGGACGAAGCGAAAAAGATCTTGGAGTCCGCTTCCAAGCAGCTGGACAGCGCGGGCCTGCAATCCTTCCTTGAGCTTCTCAAACAAAAAGATGCCGACCCGAAAACCCATGTAAAGTTCTAAGGCGCGAAAACTCAAGGCAGGCCGGTTGCAAGGGAGTTTAGCAATCGGGCCTGCGACATTCTGTCGCTTGCATGTAGAGGGGGCTGTGCGATGAAAAGTCATTACAAAACGTCGGTTGGGGAAAAAATCTATGTCGTCGTGGTTTATCTGCTCATTATCCTGTTATGTTTGTCGATCATTTTGCCTTTTTTGAACATATTTGCGCTGTCATTTAATGCCGGGAAGGATGCCGAACGGGGAGGAATCTATTTTTGGCCGCGGCTTTGGTCCCTTCAAAACTATAAAGAAGTGTTGGTATCGTCCAACATTTTGACGGCATTCGGCATCTCGCTGTTCCGGACCGTGGTGGGCACGGTCGCCAGCGTATTTCTTACGGCCATGGCGGCTTACGCCCTGAAAAGCAAAACGCTGCCCGGCGTCAGGTTTTTTACGCTCCTGATCTTTTTTACGATGCTGTTTAGCGGAGGCATCATTCCGTATTACATGCTGCTCAAATCGCTGCATTTGACCAATACCATCTGGGTGTATGTCATCCCTGCCCTGTACAGCGCGTGGAACCTGATCATCATGCGTACCTTTTTTCAGCAGATCCATGTCAGCCTCGAGGAGTCGGCGCGCATGGACGGCTACAACGATTTTTCCATTTTCATGCGGATCATTATGCCGTTAAGCAAGCCTGTCATTGCCGTCATTGCGCTTTTTAATGCCGTGGGGCATTGGAATGACTGGTTTACAGGCGCATTTTACGTCCGATCGGGAGATTTGAGGCCGCTGTCGACGCTGCTGCAGGAGATGCTGACCCGGGCCGAAGCGATGCGCAGCAAGCTCGAATCCGCAGCCGGGATGAATCAGTACGATGCGCTTGATAAAATGCAGGTTACCGGAGACTCGATGAAAATGGCGACCATCATGATTGTCGTGGCGCCGATTATCATCATTTATCCGTTCATCCAGAAGTATTTCGCCCAGGGCGTCATGATCGGTTCGATCAAAGAATAATGTTCTCTGAAAGGATGGCTAGTCATGAAAATAGACAATCCATATGCGGTAGAAGGCGGCGTTTGGCTGCGCGGCAGCTTCCACAACCATACCAATAACAGCGACGGCTGGTTTCCGCTGGAAACGGTGTATAAAATGTACGGGGATTATGATTTTCTGGCGATTTCGGACCATGACAAAATCACGGACCTCGCCGGGGAGCGAAACATTCCAACCGTGTTCGAAGCCATCGAGGTCAGCAGCCCCAAATCCCATATGCTTCTCGTGAAGCCGCCCCGTTCGATGCTGGAAGGGTACAGCAATGAATTCACGATCGGAAACTATCAAAAGCATGCCGATGCGGCGCTTGATAACGGAGGCATCTGCGTCCTGGTCCATCCGAACCGGTATTTCTCGAATTATTGGACGATCGAGGACATGATGGAGATGCAGAGATATACCGGCGTCGAGGTTTACAACGGGGACGGAAATATCGAATACGATATCGCTTTCGACAAATGGGATGCATTGCTGTCTGCGGGACGGAGGGTCTGGGGTTTCGGCAATGACGACTCCCATGTTTACGGGCAGGAGAAGCAGGCCTGGAACGTGGTGCTTGCCGAAGAGAACACGCAGGATGCGATCCTGGATGCGATCCGTCGCGGCAGCTTTTACGTTTCGACCGGATTCGGATTCGATTCCATCCGCTGCGAAGGAACCCGGATCGTCATGGATTTCAAATCGAATCCGCTGCTTGACCGGATGTATAAATACGTTACGCTGTTCGGCAAAGGCGGCAGGGTGCTGCACGAGACGACGGGACGGATCAAACAAGCGGTTTACGACTGCACGGGCGAAGAGGGGTATGTCCGGGTAAGCGCATACATCGAAGGCGGTTATGCGGCTTTTTCCCAACCGCTGTTCATTAATCAAGAGTAGGATGAAAAGCAATGAGCGCAAAAATCAAAGACGTGGCTGCGCGGGCGGGCGTTTCGACAACGACGGTTTCCCGGGTGTTGAACGGCGGAAAATACGTCAGGGAAGATCTGCGAATACGGGTGCTCCGGGCCATTGAGGAGCTCGGTTACGCGCCGAGCCGCATTGCCAGAAGCCTGGTCCGCAATAAAACCAATCTGCTGGGAGTCATCGTGCCCGACCTGACTTCCAGCTTCTATTCGACCATTCTAAGCTCCATCGAGGAAACGGCTGCAAAGAACGGGTATAACCTGCTTGTTTGCAATATTAGCGAGGATATCGATAAGGAGTACAAGTATTTGCAAATTTTCAAGGAGATGCGCGCCGAAGGCGTCATTATCATGCACGAAAAAATGAATGAGGAGATCCGGGAGTTTATTGGCCGAATGGAGATTCCGCTGATTTTCTCCAGCGTGAAGCCGCTCAACCAATCGTTTATTTCGGTCATTGTCGACGATTACGCCGCAGCCTATGACGCGACCGCCTATTTAATCGGGCTAGGGCACCAATCGATCGGTTTCATCGGCGGGGATATGCGCGACGTCACGTCCGGTCAGAACCGGTACCTGGGTTATTGCAATGCGCTGAAGGATCATGGAATCGGGTACATACATGAGCTTGTCCGGTTTGGGGATTACAAGGTAAAAAGCGGTTATGATCTGATGGGAGAGCTGCTCAGGAGCAAAAGGCAGCCGACAGCCGTATTTGCCGTCAGCGACGACATGGCGATCGGAGCGGTCAACTGCCTGGCCGATCACGGGTTGCGCGTACCGGGCGATATATCGGTCATGGGTTTTGACGGAAGCCAAATGACGGAATTGGTGCGGCCCCGAATCACTTCCATGGAGCAGCCCATTCATCGGATGGGCAAGGTTACGGTCGAGACGCTGTTACGTTTGATTGAGGGCGACGTCCTGAAGAACGGGGATATCATTTTGGACCATAAGTTGGAGGAACGCGAAAGCTGCAGAAAAATTTGATCCCGTCGGGGCTCACGCTTAGCTTTAAGGCAAAGCCCATTTTTGGTTTAAAAGGATCGAGAATCGCGCAAGAGAGTTTTTCGTCCACTCCCTGGGTGTGCCATCGACATATAGATATGGCATACGCACAAGTTTTGCGCCCGAAGGGAGGTGCCGGAATGAACCGTCACAATATACGTCGGATCAAATGTTTGAAAGCAACGAGAAAGCACGTATGTGCAAGGAAAATAAAAATAACGCCTACCCGCAAAAAGCCCTCTAGTAAACGACGTACGTCAAGTCGCAAGGAATCCCCGTTCAGATGTTCATTAAGAAGAAAGCAGGAACTACGAATTATCGCTAAGATTGCCGAAAGGATTTCGTTGCAGGCCGCTCGACAAGCCGCTCGGCAAAAGGTGGAGGCCATGCTTAACGCTGAATCGACGGAAGCTTTCGCTACGCGGGGAGCACAAGGCCCCCAGGGTCCACCGGGTCCTCAAGGTCTTCCAGGAGTTCAAGGAAATCCGGGACCGCAAGGGGAACGGGGGGGTGGCGGATCGGAGGAACGTCGGGAATATCAAGGATATGCAGGATTTCAAGGTCCTCCGGGACCGCCGGGAGAGCAAGGTCCGGCCGG
>Ga0180220_1000519_pt1 | contig 41202 bp, 36 predicted proteins | sample eDN5th37CBELigBY_FD_151335 | JGI IMG/M metagenome (GOLD analysis project Ga0180220, IMG submission 151335) | Enriched backyard soil microbial communities from Emeryville, California, USA - eDNA 5th pass 37_C BE-Lig BY (version 2) (version 2) | ecosystem: Environmental > Terrestrial > Soil >... | reverse complement strand
CGGGTGTAGCCTATGGCAATTTCTGTCCCGGAGCAGGGACGGCTTAGACACCCAATTTCTTACTTCAGAACAGAGCTTTACGCTACTCCCGCCTACCGCTCAGACACCCCTTGGTGCATAAGAGCGGTTAGTTCGGCGTCGAGCGAAGGCGTGAAGCTCGGGTCGAGCGTGACAATGTTGATCAGACCGCCGGTCGCGTTGCGACCGAACAATGTGCCCTGAGGACCGCGCAAGACCTCTACGCGCTGGATGCCGAGAAACTCGAAGTTGGCAGCCGTCTGGTCGGGCTGATAAACCCCGTCGACATAGAGGGCGACATTCGATTCATCGCCTTGGGTCACGCCGCGCGTACCGACACCGCGAATGACGGCCTGATAGCTTGAGCCCGCGCTGGTCATCACCAGATTGGGTATGGCCTGAGTAAGCTGCTGCGTATTTGTAATGCCCGACTGTTCCAGCGCATCGCCGCTCAAGGCGGTCATCGCGATCGGCACATCCTGAAGCCGCTCTTCTCGCCGCTGCGCGGTAACGACAATGTCCTCGAGGCCTGCGCCGTCCGGCGAGGCGCGCTCTGACGAGATCTCGACCGTATCGGGCTGATCCTGCGCGGCTGCCGGTACGGTCGCGCCGGTCATCAACGCGCCCACAAAAGCGATATGGTCGATCATAACCCCTCCTCTGATATTATATATATCGTAATTGAATTATGATTATTGCAGCCTATACAGAAAGCTTGGCGCCATCAAGAGCGTTATCGGCGAGGATGAAATTCGAGCTCATGGATCGCAATTTCGGTCCGACACGTCCCTCATGTAGGGTCGCGCCGGTGGCTCTCAGCGACGATGGAACCTCGCGCGCACCTTTGATTGCTAGCAGTAGCCCCTAGCTTACGCCCGGATAGGCGCTGGGAGGCGCGCCCAGGCAGGGCAAGGCTCGTCATCGGGGCGCTCGGCACCTCTGATGATCGGCGTGACGGCGGTAGCCGCGATCCTTGCGCGCGCATTTATTATGATATAGTGATTTGACTTATTAACTACATAATCTCAAACCGCCGTGCGAAGAAAGGAGCACCGTTTTGGAGACGAAGGCCGGGTTCAACTCTGGGTCGCGCGCGCCGCGCATGCTGCACCATAGCGCGTACGTGACCCACGACGTGGGCGCGACCGTCGATTTTTATACGCGTGTCTTGCGCATGAAGCTTGTCAGCTCCGTGATCGATGACGCGATCCCCTCGACGGGCGATCCCTTCCCTTACATCCATTTGTTCTTCGAGCTTCAGGATGGATCGACGATTGCCTTCTTCGAATCGCTCGATCTCCCTCCGGCATCGCCGGCATCGCATCCGGCCTATGAGATTTTCAATCATCTGGCGCTCGACGCCGGATCGGTCGAAGCAGTCGACGAATGGGCCCGCCATTTGACTGCCGAAGGCATCGATTTCATAGGCCCTGTCGAGCACGGCATCATCTACAGCATCTATTTCAGGGATCCGAACGGTCTCCGCCTCGAATTGACCGCCGACGTGGTGGGGGACTGGAAGTCCCACGACCAACAGGCCGTCGAGGATGTTGCCATATGGCAACGGCTCAAGGAGCAGGGCAGGTCCGAAGGCGGGCAAGAAAGCGTGGTCGCATGGATCAAGCAACGTCGCCTCGCCCGCCCCGGCGGCGGGCATTGAGGATCGTTTCCCACCCGGAAACGCATTCCCGTCCAGATACCTTGGCATCCTTCGCATGCTTGCATTAGATGCTGCACAGTCAGCATAGGACAGTTCTTTTGGCTCGATCGCCCTCCCCGCTTTCCATCCAAGGTGACGCCGTATCGGAGTCCCAGGACGACGCCAATTATGGCAAGTTCGGCATTCAGTCGATCGAAGTCGGCATGCGGCTCATGGCCCTATTGATCGAGCATGCCTTCGACAGCCCTCCGCCGATGCTCAAGACTCTGGCCGAACGCGCCGGCATGCCGCCCGCGAAGGCACATCGCTATATGGTCAGCCTGGTCCGCTCGCAGCTGGTCGAGCGCGACGAGATCAGCGGCCGCTATCGCCTCGGCCCGATGGCGCGGTTGATCGGTCTGCGCGCAATTCAGTCGCTTGATGTCATTCGCCTCTCCAGCCCACGGCTGCCATTGATATGCTCCGAACTCGGATTTTCCGTCGCGATCGCGATCTGGGCCTATGAGGGCCCGACGATCGTCGCGGTCGAGGAAGCGCGTCGACCGATCACCATCGGAACGCGCGTGGGCGAAGTTATGCCGATCCTCAATTCGGCCACCGGACTGGTCTTCGGAGCGTGGATGCCGCGCACGCTGACACAGACCCATATCCGCCGCGATGCGACCTCGGCATTGCGCGTGAGCGGGCAGTCGCCAACGTCGCAAGTGGCCATCGACAAAATGTTCGAACAGGTGCGCGAGGCGGGTCTCGGCGTCACTGAAGGTGGACTCAATCCGACGGTCAATGCGCTGTCCGCTCCGATCTTCGACCATCGTGGCGTGCTCGTTGCTGCCCTGTCCACCTTGGGTCCGGCCAATGAGCTCGACGTTTCGACAACGAGCCCGATTGCGGCCGCGCTCCGGCGGTTCGCGGCCGGGCTGTCGGCCGAATTGGGGTATACGCCGGAGATCGGACAGCCCCACGTCGGCTGAAGCAGCGCCTAAAATTATAAATATTGCAAAGCAGACATACTATTTATAATCGGGAACGGGGATACACCGTTGCCGAGGATGCCATGACGAACATTTTTCGTGCCATCGTGATCGAGGAGGTCGACGGCAAGCAGGCCGCCGCGCTTCGCGAGCTGACCTCCAGTGATCTGCCCGACAATGACGTTCTGGTCGAAGTCGAATTCTCAAGCCTCAACTACAAGGACGGGCTGGCCGTACAGGGCAAGAGGATCGCACGGCGCCTGCCCATGATCGCCGGGATCGATCTTGCGGGCACGGTAGTGGAGTCGCGGTCGGCCGACTGGAAACCGGGCGATCGGGTGACCGTCAACGGCTGGGGCATGTCGGAGACCGAGCAGGGAGGCTTCACCCGCTATCAGCGCGTGAAGCCTGAATGGCTGGTGCGCGTTCCAGAGGCCTTTTCGCTGGAGCAGGCGGCGGCGATCGGTACGGCCGGCTATACCGCCGCGCTATGCGTGGACGCGCTCGAAAACTGGGGCGTGCGGAAGAGCGAGCGGGAAACGCTGGTCACCGGCGCGGCCGGGGGCGTGGGTTCGATAGCAATCGCGTTGCTGGCGAAAGCCGGCCATCGCGTCACCGCTTCGACCGGCCGGGCGGAGACCCACGCATATCTACAGGCCTTGGGCACGAGCGGCTTCGTGACCCGCGAGGAGCTGGAGGAAAAGGGACCGCCCTTGCAGAAGGAGCGATGGGCCGGCGCGGTCGATTCGGTCGGCAGCACAACGCTCGCCACGGTCCTTTCGCAGACCGTCTATGGCGGTGCCGTCGCGGCCTGTGGCCTCGCCGGGGGCGCGGATCTGCCGGGAACCGTCCTGCCGCATATTCTGCGCGGCGTGGCATTGCTTGGCATCGATTCGGTAATGGCGCCGGCGGAGAGGCGGCACCGCGCATGGAACCGCCTCGCTCGAGATCTTGACACTGGTCTGCTTGCAAGCATGACCACGATCGAGGCCATGAGCCGGCTGCCGGAACTCTCCGCGCAGATCCTGGCCGGCCGGACCCGCGGCCGCGTCGTCATCGACGTGAAGCGCTGATGGTGACGCTTGTCGCCGCCGCCCGCGACCACCAGTCGGCGGGTTCAAGGCTACGATCGCGCCTTGCGCGTCCCGACATCCTTCGAATGCCCGGCGTCTATAACGGCCTGTCCGCACTGCAGGCCGGGCGTGCCGGTTTCGAGGCGCTGTACCTGTCGGGCGCGGCAGTTTCGGCGGCGATGGGACTACCGGATCTCGGCATCACCACCATCGACGATCTCTGCTTCCACATCCGGCAGTGCGCCCATGCCAGCGATCTCCCGATCCTGGTCGATGGCGACACCGGTTTTGGCGAAGCGCTCAACGTTATGCATATGGTCCGGCGCTTCGAGGAAGCCGGTGCTGGCGGCGTGCAGATCGAAGACCAGCTCCTGCCCAAGAAATGCGGACATCTGAGCGACAAGCGGCTGGCCGATGCGCATGAAATGGCCGCCAAGGTCGCGGCAGCGGCAAAGGCACGCCGGGACATGGTGATCGTCGCGCGAACCGATGCCGTGGCGAGCGAGGGTCTCGACGCTGCGATCGACCGCGCGAAACTGTATCTCGCCGCCGGCGCGGACGCCATCTTCCCGGAGGCACTGCACGACGCCGACATGTTCCGGCGTTTCGCCGCGCGCGTGGACGCACCGTTGCTCGCCAACATGACTGAGTTCGGCAAGACGCCGTTCTTTACCGCCGACGAATTCGCCGCCATGGGCTATCGCATGGTCATCTGGCCGGTGAGCGCGCTTCGCGTCGCAGCACGTGCGCAGGAATCGCTCTATGAGACGATCGCCGCAGCGGGCAGCGCGCAGCCTCGGCTCGGCGAGATGCAGACGCGCGCCGAACTCTATGCAACGTTAGGCTATAGCGATTACGAGGCGTTGGACTCGTCGATCGAGCGCTCGGTGCTTCCGGGCTGAACCGCAGGAAGCCAGGGCGTCGTATATTGCCCGGCACGCGCCGATTTCAGCCCCTCCACCCCTTCCTCACGCAGAATGTCCTCGAAGAAGCGCCCATCGGGAGCCCTCGCCATCGCGCTCATCGTCTTGGTGATCGCGTCATGCGCCCGGCCGGCGAAACGGCCTGCCGCGCGTCCGCTGCTTTCGAGAACCGTTTCGATGCAGGCCTTGTTGAGGTGGATTGCCTCGCGCGGCATCCGCGCCAGTCTTTCGGCCAAATCCACTGCGCGTGCCAATAACTGCGACGCCGGCTCAACCGACAGAACGAGACCGATCCGTTCCGCGCGCCAGGCATCGATCATCTCCCCGGTGAAGATGAGATATTTGGTCCAGGCCGCGCCGATCACGGGCACGAGATCGGAAGCGCCCGGATGCCCGATCCGGCCCTCGATAAGGCCGAACCGCGCGTTGTCTGCGGCCAAGACGAAATCACACTGCGCGACGAATCCCATCGCTGTGCCAAGGCAAAGGCCGTGGACAGCGACGATCACCGGCTTGCGAACGCGCCGCACGATTTCGTTGAAGCGAATGATTTCCTCATTGAATATCTGATTTTCCCGAGCGGTATCCGGCGTTGTTTTTCCGCCGATCCGGCTGAGATCGCCACCGGCGCAGAATGCCCGGCCGTTGGCGCGGATCAGAACGCTACCGATAGAGTCGTCCTCGCTGGCAAGAGTGAGCGCGCGGGCGATCTCGTCACGGCTGGAGCCAAGTCCGATACCGAGGGCGTTCAGCTTCTCTGGCCGGTTCAGGATCACATGCGCGACGTCGTTCGCCACCTCGTACAGAATATGGTCGTAGCTGCTGGCCATCTCATCTCTCTTTCCAATCGGACGCAAATGGCAACTTGACATCAGTCGCCTCGCTGCGCAATCTCTGATAAGAATATCTGATTTCACAATACGTAATTGGAGGGATTTTGTGCCGCTAGAAGAATTGCTTCAGGCCATCCCGATCGAAGCTGGAACCACGCAGTCGGGCCTCGAGCTGCATTCAGGGATCGCACGGCTCTACCCCCGCGTTTACGGCAATCTGGTCCGTGTCGCCGGACAGCGATCCGCCGTTGGCATCATCATCGTCCACCCGATGTCGAATTTTCACGGGCATCACCTGCTTCAGCCGATCGCGGCATCGGGGACACCCATTCTCGGTTTGAACACCCGCTATGCCGGTAACGACGCCGTCGTAATCCTCGAAAACTGTCTGCTCGACATCGATGCGGCAATACGTTGGGTACGTGAACGGCACGGCTGGGAGAAGGTCGTGCTTTGTGGCTTCTCCGGGGGCGGTCCGCTGGTGTCGCTGTATCAACGCCAGGCGGAGCATCCCACAATCACCGCCACGCCTGCGGGCGACCCGCCCGATCTAACCCGCCGCAGCCTCGCACCGGCCGACGCGCTGCTGCTGATCGCGGCCAGTCCGTCCCGAAGCCAGCTGTACCAGGAGTTCATCGATCCCTCGGTGATCGACGAACGCGACCCCGACCGACGCGACCCCGAATTCGATCTCTACGCAGCTGGCCGGGAACCGCCTTACGACCGTGGATGGCTCGCAGAATATCGACTGCGGCAGCGCGCGCGCGTGCAGCGCATCGAGAATTTCGTCGTCGCCGAACTGAAGCGTCTCGGCGAGGCCGGTATCCGTGACCGGGCGTTCATCACGCACCGCACGGTCGCCGATCCACGTTTCCTTGACCTGACCATAGATCCCGACGACCGTTCCGTCGGCACCATCTGGGGCGATCCCCGGGCCGCCAACGAAGCGCCGGGACCCATGGGACGCTTCTCCACGTTACGCAGTTGGCTAAGCACCTGGAGCCCTACATACTCGAACGGCGACAGCCTGAAGAACCTGCCGCATGTCTCGGTGCCCGTCGGAATTATGCCCATGACGGCGGATCAGGGCACGATGATGGTGCACGGCTATGCGATCCGCGACGCGGTGCCGCCGCATCTCGTCGACTTCTTCCCGCTCAAGGGCATGACCCATTATTTTCATGGTCAGCCCCACGCCTTTCCGCTGGCGGTTGAAGCAATCGGATCTTGGATGCGGCGCTGGGACCTGGCGCCGCGACATGACGCGGCGGAGGTGATGGCATGAACGCGCCCGCCAACCCTGTCCAGTCGCTCCATCACTTCGCCTATCGCTGTCGCAATGCGGAAGAGACGCGGCACTTCTACGAGGATCTGCTGGGCATGCCGCTGGTGCACACCGTTTATCACGATCACGTACCCTCGACCGGCGAATATCACCCCTATTTCCATATCTTTTTCCAGATGCAGGACGGCGGCTGCCTCGCCTTTTTCGATCTGCTGGACGACGAGGGCTGCACGCCTGATCCGGCAACGCCACCCTGGGTCAATCATCTCGCATTGAATGTCGCGACGCGGGCAGAGCTGATCGCCGCCAAAGAGAGGCTGGAAGCGAACGGGATCGACGTGCTCGGCATCGTCGATCACAAGATTTTCGATTCGATCTACTTTTTCGATCCGAACGGCATCCGCCTCGAGCTTACCTTTCAGACGGCAGGCCCGGAGAAGATGGCCAAGCTCGCCGCGGAGGCGCATGCGGGGCTGGCGCAGCGAGACCAGAAATTCGAGGAGCGCCGCGCGAAGCTTTCGGTCGGCACGGCAGACTGAGGTCATGGCGAGCGGCTTGCGATCGGTTCCTGCGGTGTTCATGCGCGGCGGCACGAGCAAAGGGCTTTTCTTCCACGCACGCGACATTCCCGTGGAGATCGCCGGGCGCAACGCGGTCTTCCTGGGCGCGCTGGGCAGTCCGGATCGCTATGGGCGCCAGCTTGACGGAATGGGCGGCGGGCTTTCCTCCCTGTCGAAGGCGGTCGTTATCGGCCCTTCGACGCGCAAAGATGCCGATATCGACTATCTGTTCGCCCAGGTGGCGGTGGAAAGCGAGTTCGTCGACTATGGCGGCACGTGCGGCAATCTGGCCTCCGCCGCCGCGCAGTTCGCCATTGAGGAAGGCCTGGTTGTCGGCAGCGGCGAGTACGCCGAGGTCCGCATCCATGCCGTGAATACAGGGCAGATCATCGTCGCACGCGTCCCGCTTCGCGCCGGCCACGCCCGCTACGACGGTGATCTGACCATTCCGGGCGTGAGCGGCAGCGGCGCGCCAATCCGCCTCGCCTTCCTTGATCCGGACGGCAGTCGCACGGGCCGGCTGCTACCATCCGGCCATGCCGTCGACATGTTACGCATCGCTCCGGGCGGTACGATCGCCGCATCCCTGATCGATGCGGCCAACCCCTGCGTGTTCGTGGCTGCCCAGGATCTCGGTTTGACCGGCGCTGAACTCCCGGGAGAGCTGGATGCCGATCTGCGCACCAAGCAGCGGCTGGAATCGATCCGCGCCGCCGCAGGCGTACGCATGGGGCTTGGAAGAACTTCGGATGAGATCAGCCGCGCTTCGCAATCCAGTCCCAAGATAGCGGTCGTCGCACCGCCCGTGGACATGCCGACCCTGGACAGGGGCAAGTTGAACGCGGAGGCGATGGACCTCGCGGTACGCATGATTTCCATGGGGCAGGCGCACCGTGCGATCCCCCTGACCGGGGCATTGTGTACGGCGGTCGCCGCTGTCATCCCCGCCACCATAGTCAGCGCCGCGATGTTTCCGGCAGCCCGTCAACGCGGTGAGTTGCGCATAGGGACGCCATCGGGCGTGGTTTCGGTGGCGGCGAACATGACGACACATGACGGTGAAATGAGAACCGAAAGCGCCGTCGCCTACCGCACAGCACGCCGGCTGATGGAGGGCCTCGTGCTGGTACCCGACAACGATCCTGGGAGAGAAATATGACTTCGGCACCGCCACTCGATGGCCTTCGCATCATCGATCTGAGTTCGGTCGTAATGGGGCCTTTCGCGACCCAGATCCTCGGAGACCTGGGCGCCGACGTCATCAAGGTCGAGCCGCACCAAGGGGACACCACGCGTCATGTCACGCCGATGCGCGGCGAAAATATGGGCTGGGTGTTCCTTCACGCCAATCGCAACAAACGCAGCATCGTGCTCGATCTCAAGGATCCCGCAGGAAAGGAGGCTTTCCTAAAGCTGGTCGAAGGCGCTGATGCTCTGGTCACCAATGTGCGCACGCGCGCGCTCGATCGGCTCGGCTTCGGTTGGGATACGTTGAATGCGCGCAATCCCAGGCTGATCCTCGTCAACCTGGTCGGCTATGGCAGCGGCGGCCCTTATGACGGGCGACCGACGTACGAGGATCTGATCCAGGGGGTCACCGCCCTTCCGTCGATGCTGGTCCAGGCAGGCTCTGAAGAACCGCATTATGTGCCGATGGCGATGAACGATCGCGCGGTCGGTGTTTCCAGCGCCGTCGCTCTGCTCGCCGCCGTGATCCATCGCGAGAAGGTGGGACGCGGCCAGCAGATAGAAGTGCCGATGTTCGAAACGATGGCGCAATGGGTTCTTGGCGACCATATGGGCGGCAAGACCTTCGAGCCGCCGCTCGGTCCCGCCGGCTATAAGCGGACGCTGACCAAGGAACGCCGCCCATACAGGACCAAGGACGGCCGCATCTGCTGCATTATCTACACCGACAAGCACTGGCGCAATTTCATGGAACTGGTCGGGAAAGGCGAAATCTTCCGCACCGATCCGCGCTTCGCCAATATCGGCACCCGCACCGATCACGCACACGAACTCTATGCCTATGTCTCCGAGGCGATGCTCGACCGCACGAACGCCGAATGGCTCGAAGCCCTGCTCGATGCGGATATTCCCGTCACTCCGTTGCACGACCTCGACACGCTGATGGAAGACGAACATCTGACGGCCGTCAGCTACCTGCCTGTCGTCGACCACCCGACCGAAGGTGCGATCCGCCAGATACGAATTCCCAGCACCTGGAGTGAATCACAGCCGTCCATCCGTCGCCCCCCGCCGCGACTCGGCGAGCACAGCGTCGAGTTGCTTCGCGAGGCGGGCGTCAGCGAAGCCAGCATCGCGGACATGATCGAGCGCGGCGTCACGCTGCAGTCGGACGCAGCAAACGCCGAAGCGGCAGCGTGACCGGGGTGGCCGGCGCCCAGCATATGGGCCGGGGCGCGTGATCGAACGGCGCCACGTGGCGTTGCCGATCCGTATCGGCGCTACGTTCGAGACCCAGTCGGGGCTGCAACTCAACGCGCCGCGCATCTACGGCATGCTCGCAAAACCCGATGGCGCACGAACCGCTGCTATTCTGGTCCATCCCTCCAGCAACATGATGAGCCACTATCTGATCGATCCGCTCAATGCGCGCGGATTGGCGGTGCTCGCCCTCAATACGCGTTATGCAGGCGGCGATCAGGTGCTGATCATGGAACACGCCATTCAGGACGTTGGAGCGGGTGTCCGTTATCTGCGTGAACAGGGCTTCGATCGCGTCGTCCTGCTCGGAAATTCCGGCGGGGCGTCACTGACCGCATTTTATCAGGCGCAGGCCGAGCGCATCACGATCACGCATACACCCGCCGGCGATCCGGTCGATCTCGTTCCTGCCGAGTTACCGCCCGCGGACGGCCTCGTGCTCCTCGCCGGTCACCCCGGCAGGTCGACCTTGATGACGACCTATATCGATGCCGCAGTGGTCGACGAGCGCGACCCGGATCGCAGCGACAGCGCGCTCGACGTCTACGCTCCCGGCAACGCCCCACCCTTCCCACGCGAGTTTGTGGCGAGAGTTCGCGCAGCACAGCGGGCGCGAAGCGAGCGGATCACCGAATGGGCGCTCGAACGATTGCGGGTCTTGCGCGCGCGGCCCGGCGGCGCCCGCGACGAGGCGTTCGTCGTTCACCGTACCTATGCGGATCCGCGCTTCGTCGACCGGACGCTCGATGCCAATGATCGCGCGCCTGGCGGCAACCGGGGCGACACGCCCCAGCAGGCGAATCTATCCGCGAACAATCTCGCCCGGTTCACGACACTCACATCCTGGTTCAGCCAGTGGTCGCTGCTGTCGCGCGCCGACGGGCCGGACAACCTCGCCCGCACCACCATCCCGGTGTTGCAGCTCGAATATACCGCCGACGCCGGCATCTTTCCCAGCGACGTCGCACGGTGGAGTTCGGCCGGCGGCGAACGCGTCGAAAATCACCGCATCGTCGGTGCTTCGCACTACCTCTATCGCTTGCCCGATCAGCTCGCGCAGGTGGCCGACCTAACCGCGGCGTGGTGTCTTGCCAGGTGACGATGCACGCGATCTTGTGCCGTCGCCGGCCCGGCGGCGCGCAAGCCGTCTTCGAGGATATCGAGATGGCCCTGCCGACAGCGGGCCCGCGCGACCTGCTCGTGCGCATCGAAGCGGCATCGCTCAACCCGATCGACTTCAAGCGGCGCGCCGCACGGCCGGATCCCGATCCCGCCGGGGCCGTGCTGGGCTGGTCGGCCATAGGCAAGGTTGAGGCGATCGGAACCGAGGTGCGTCATTTCACACCGGGGGAGCGCGTCTGGTACGCCGGGGCGAGCGAGCGTCCGGGCGCTTTCGCCGAGTTCCAACTGGTCGATGAGCGCATCACCGGCCGCGCGCCCAGTCGCCTCGCGAGCGAAGAGGCAGCGGCAATGGCCTTGCCTGGGTTGACCGCCGCGGAGGCATTGTTCGATCATCTCGACATCGAACGCGCCGAACCGGGCCATAGCCTCCTGATCAACGGCGGCAGCGGCAGCGTCGCATCGCTTGCGGTTCAGCTGGCACGGCGAAGTCCGGCGGTCGAAATCATCGCGACGGCGGGCGGCACGGAATCGCGCACATGGCTGCAGCGGATCGGCGCGCACCACGTCGCGGACTATCGGCTTTGCCTATGGCAACAAGTGCGGCAACTGGGTTGCCCGATGCCCAGATCGATCGTCAGCATGCACACAAGCAAGCGATCTTGGGAGAGCTATATCACGATGTTGGAGCCGTTCGGGCACATCTGCCTTGTCGACCACGCAAGCGGGATCGACATCGCTGCCGCACGCTCGAAAAGCCTGGCGCTGCATTGGCAGGCGGTGTTCACCCGACCGAGCCATATACGGGAGACAAGCCTCCGTCAGGGCGAGCATCTTTCCGCGCTCGCCCGGCTGTGCGACGAAGCGGCGATCTTGCCACCTCCCGTAGGGCCAGCGGCACCAATGAATGCCGCGTCGGTCGCCGCCGCCATGGATCATTGCAAACCAGGCGGGCCGCGATGCGTGTTCGTCCCCCAATCGAGGATGAACTGATGGTCGCGACGGCTTCTCCAATCGCAACCGGCGCGCCGGCCGGCAGAACGGTATCGCCGCTCCGCAGCGCGGCGCTCGTCGCGGTACTTCTCGTCTACTGCGTGTTCGCCGTTATCGACCGCAACCTGATTGCGATGCTGATCGACCCCATTCGGCAATCGCTCGATCTCACCGACACTCAGATGGGTCTGCTTATGGGGGTGGCATATGCCGCGGCCTATGGCCTTGGCGGCTTGCCCATGGGCTATCTCGTCGATCGCTATCCCCGAAAATGGATCCTGTTCTGCGCGGTGATCCTGTGGGGTTTCGCCGAGGCGGCGTGCGGCTTGGCCACCGGCTTCGTCTGGCTGTTCCTCGCCCGTGCCGCGGTCGGGCTGTTCGAGGCGCCGCTTCATCCCAGCGCACATTCGATCATCGCCGACACAGTTCCGCGCCGCCGCCTGGCGACGGTGATGTCGATCTATTCGATGGGCAATCTGCTCGGCACCGGCCTCGCGTTGGTGATCGGCGGCTGGATCGTCAATTCGCTGCTCCTTCTCGACTATGTGCACGTGCCGTTGCTCGGGAACATCGAGCCATGGCAGTTCGCATTCATCGTGACCGGCATTCCGGGTTTGCTCCTGGCTTTGCTGATCGTGCCGTTCGCGGAGCCGCCACGCCATAGTTCGCATGGACATAGTGGGGTTTCCTGGTCCGAATTGTTCCAGTTTATTCGTTCGCATTGGCAAGTGGTTCTGACGCTCAGCATCGTCTTTGGCGGCATGAACATCGTCACCGGTGGCATCATCAAATGGTCGCCGGCCTACATGTCGCGCTTCTTCAAGATGAATCCCGCGGAATATGGTCTGGCGCTCGGCCTGGTCGAAAGCCTTCCCGCGATCGGCGGGCTGCTTTTCGCGGGCTGGGCAATCGACCGCTGGTATGCGAGCGGCCGCAAGGATGCGCATCTGACCTATTATATGTGGGTGCTGATCCTCACCGGACCGATCGTGTTTTTCGGCCTGATGTCCGATAGCGTGGCCTACTTTCTCGCCGCCGTCGGCATCGCCAAGGGTCTGACCGTCAACTTCCTCGGCGTCGCCGCGGCGCAGGTTCAGACGATCTCCCCGCCGAACATGCGTGGCCGCCTGTCCGGGCTGTTTTTCCTCATGGTCGTCGCATTGCTCGGTTCGACGTTCGGCGCACTCCTGCCGGCCCTGATCTCGGAGCATGTATTGCAGGATTCGGTGCGTATCGGGCACGCGATCGCGGCCACGTTGGCAATCTTCACGCCCCTGGCGATCCTCGCCATCCTTTGGGGTCGCAAATATGTGCGCGCAGCCGTCGAGGAAGCCGAGAAGATGTAGCCTGCAAGGGGGAGCCGATCTGCGCCCGGGTCGCGCAGATCGGCCGTTCGGCATCTCCATTGGGGTGGGGATCATCGCAAGCTTGGCAATGGCGCACACCCCATCGCCGGCCATAGCCAAAGCCGCTGGCGGTTAGCGATTGCGCCCTGTTGCCTCGACAGTCGAGGGGATCGTAAGGCTGATCGCGCTGGCTCGATCGAGCATCCAGACAGCGAAACCGAGACGACGCGGCGAACAAGCCGTACGGCCAAATTGGGAGGGGAAGACATGTCCATTCGAAGCCTCGTCAGCGGCATTGCGATTTCCGCCGCTTTGATTGTGTCCGAAAGCGCCTATGCCCAGGATGCAGGTCCGTCGGCCGAGGTCGGAGGTGAGACGGCTGTTGAAGACATCATCGTTACTGCGCAACGACGCGAGGAAAGACTCCAGGACGTTCCGATCTCGATCACGGCGGTCACTGGTGACAGCCTGTTGAAGGCAGGCGTCACCGACACGCGTCAACTCACCCAGACTGTTCCGGGCGTCGTTTTCTCGCGCGTCAACTCAAGCTTTCAGCCTTATATTCGTGGCGTCGGAACGCGCAATGCCAATATCGGGGATGAATCGAACGTCTCGCTCTACATCGATGGAATCTATCAGCCTGTGATGTCGTCGCTTGGTTTCGATCTGATCGCCATCAAGCGCGTTGAAGTGCTTCGCGGTCCGCAAGGCACCTTGTTCGGCCGCAACTCGACAGGCGGCCTCATCAACGTGATCACGCCCGACCCCAGCTTCACACCGGAGGGCCGTTTCGTGCTTCGTGGCGGCAACTATGGTGAGAAATCCGTCCAAGGTTATTTCACCACCGGCCTGACTGACACTCTCGCGATCGATATTTCAGGCAGCGTCTACCGCGACACGGGATTCGTCAAGGATCTAGTCCGCGGCGGACATACCGGCGACCGGTCGTCCGACGTGATCCGCGGGAAGCTGATGTTCCAACCAAGCCCCGATTTCAAGGCCATCCTTTCGGGCAGCCATACGCGCTATGCCGATAGCTCGTCCGTGTCCGTGCAGCCCCTGAACGGCAACACCAGCGCACGCAACACCCCGCCGATGACGATCATCGCCAGCAACCCCTGGGAAAGCGCGCTGACCAACGAAAGCGGTTCGAAAGCGAGTACCGATCAGGTTGCGTTCCAAACCGAGTGGAATCTCGGTGGCGTGACCCTGGCGACGACATCGGCCTATATCACCAGCACCGCCCAGTCGTTGACGGACAGCGACGCAACGCCAAAGGCGATCCAGCGCGTCGAGGCCAATCAGGCTTCGGAATACTGGTCCAATGAGGTGCGTCTGCTGTCGAATGGCAGCGGTGCCTTTTCGTGGATCGTCGGCGGCTTTCTGTTCTCGGGCAAGGGGGAGTTCAACCCGCTCATTATCTTTGGCGCCAATGATGCCACGGCGACCGCGACGCATACCCAGCAGGAAGTCGATTCCTACGCTGTATTCGGCGAAGGCACGATCCGTCTGGGCGATCGCCTCTCCTTCATCGGCGGCGTTCGTTATACGGACGAGAAGCGCAACTATGAGGCCGATCGGGCTGGCACCTTCCTGGTTCCGCTCCAGGAAGCATCGTTCGACAAGATCACCTTTCGTGCCTCGGCACAGTATAAGTTCACTGATCGCGTCAACATGTATGCCAGCTACAGCCGTGGCTTCAAAAGCGGGGTATACAATGGCTTCGCCACCTCGCTTTCGGCTGCCGCGCCTGTCCGTCCCGAACAACTTGACGCCTATGAGATTGGCTTCAAATCCGACATCGCCGACTGGCTCCGTATGAACGGCGCGATATTCCACTACGACTATACGGACATTCAGCAGTCCGCCCGCGATCCCGCAACCAACCTCGTGGTGTTGCTGAACGCGGCAACTGCAAAGGTGGATGGTGCAGAGATCGAAGCAACGATGAAATTCGGGCGCAATTTGAACGTCCGCGGCTATGCCACCTATCTGAAAGCGCGCTACGATGCATTTCCCGGCGCGCAGATCTACACGCCGCGAACGGATGGGCTTGGCGGTAACGACGTCACGGTGCCTTACGATGCATCCGGCAAGAACATGATCCGCGCGCCTCGCACGACCTTCGGCGTCAGCTTCGACTATACCGCCGAGACGGAGGCTGGAGATATCGGCTTCGCTGGTAATGTTTTCCATTCCGCGAAATATTTCTGGGACTTCCAGAACCGGCTGACCCAGCCCGCCTACACGCTGGTCAACGGCGAGATATCGTTTTCGCCAGCCGGTGAACCCGGAATTCGCCTGAGCATATGGGGACGCAACCTCACCAATGAGATTGTCTATTCCCAGATGACGTCGACAACGACTGCCGATGTAGTGGGCTTTGAACGGCCCCGCAGTTATGGCGGTTCAGTGTCGTTCACCTTCTAGTGTCGGACGAACGCCCAGTTCTGACGTTGACCGACCAGCTCGCGGCCGATCAGGCCGACGAGTTGGTCGTCTCTGACATCAACACGACTCGGCTGATCATCTTTAATCGGCCGGCGGCGCGCAACGCGCTTACCAATGCCATGAAGGCAGCGATCGTGGCCCATCTCGCCGATGCAGCCAACGATGATTCGATCAGGACCGTTGTCGTCACCGGGGCGCACGGCGCCTTCTCTGCCGGCGCCGATATCAAGGAACTTCGAGCGGGAGCACCCCGCATCCGCCACAACCCGGCCGAGGCGCTCCGCGCATTTCCCAAGCCGGTGATCGCCGCGGTCGATGGCCCGTGCGCAACCGGTGCGCTGGAAGTCGCTCTGTCCTGCAGCTTCATCCTTGCATCGCGCAGGGCGCGGTTCGCCGACACCCATGCCAAGGTCGGCCTGATCGCGGGCTGGGGAATGAGCGCCCTGCTGCCGCGCGCCATCGGCCGGCGCCGTGCCAGCCAGATCATGTCGACCGGTGAGTTCATCGACGCGACGACCGCGTATGAATGGGGGCTCGTCAACGAAGTTGTCGACGGCGACGTGACGGCGCGCGCGGTCGAGATCGCGGGTCAGATGGCCGCCAATCCGCGCGCTTCCGTCGAGGCGCAGATCCGCGCGATGATCGACGGCGAAGGGGCCTCGCTCGGCGACGCACTGGCAATCGAGGAACGAATGAAGGAAATGTGGCGAGCGGGCAAGCCGGACCTCTTTGCATCCGATGCAGCCACGAAGGCGCCCCGGTGACGAAAGAACAGATGTGACACCCCTTTCCAGTCAGCAATTTGCCCCAGCACCCGCAACGACGCAGGTCGGCGGCCCCGCAATATTGAGCGCGGACCTTCCGACGTTCAGCGATCTGCTTTCGGCAGCCGCCGGAACCTTTCCTGATCAAGAGGCGTTCGTGCATGGCGGCGAGCGGCTCAACTATGACGAGTGGCTCGACCAGTCGCTCCGGGTTGCTGCCGTCTTCGCTGATCGCGGCGCAAAGCCGGGCGACATCATCCTCATCGGCATCGAGAGCTCGATCGACTTCGCGATCTGCTTTGCCGCCGCTCAGCTGCTCGGCGCGATCGCAAGCGGCGTGAACACGCGGCTTGGGCGACGCGAAATTGACAGCATTGTCGAGCGCTCCGAGGCGGCGCTCATCATACTCGAAGACGGCGCGGCGGTACCGGCCGCGAGCCCACAGGTCGTCCGTCGGTCCGAACTCGCCGCCTTGCGGCGTAGGCCGGTCAAGGCCACGCCCCATGTCGGCGATCCTCACGATCTCGCGGTGATCATCTGGACCAGCGGCACGACTGGACTGCCGAAGGGCGCGTGCTTCACGCACGACAATCTTCGCAACGCAGTGCGTACGGCGGGCCCGGTCGCCGGCCCGTTCGCACGCAAGCTGAGTTCAGTCCCATTCGCCCATGCCGGCTTCATGTCCAAGGGCTGGGAGCAGGTCGCCTTCGGCATGACGCTGGTCATCTCCCCCACGCCGTGGTCCGCCGACGCGATGTTGCGGCTGCTGGTCGACGAGCGGATCAACATCGCCGGGGCTGTTCCAACGCAGTGGGCCAAGCTGCTGGGCCATCCCGGCTTGGCTTCGGCCGATCTTGCACATGTGGAGGTCGGCATCGTCGCCACCGCGCCAGCGGCGCCCGAGTTGATCGAGCAGGTGTCGCAGGCATTGGGCGCACCGTTGATCGTCCGCTACTCGATGACGGAATGTCCGTCGATGACCGGCACGCGGATCGGCGACAGCCCGGAGGTCCAGTATCGCACCGTCGGGCGAGCACAGGACGGCGTCGAGCTGAAGATGGTGGATGACGATCGCAACGACGTCCCGCACGGCACGGTCGGACGCATCGCAGTACGCTCGGCCGCCGTAACCATCGGCTATTGGCGGGATCCGGAACGAACCGCCGAAGCGCTGACGCCTGATGGTTGGTTGATCACTGGCGATTATGGCCGTTTTGACGCCGATGGCAATGTCATCCTCGCTGGTCGCGCCAACGAGATGTACATCCGCGGTGGCTACAATGTGTATCCGATCGAAGTCGAACGCATCATCGGCGAGTTGCCCAGCGTGGCCGCCGTCGCGGTGGTCGGGACGCCGGCGCCCGTGATCGGAGAGGTCGGGATCGCCTTTGCGGTACCGGCCGATCCTTCCAATCCTCCTTCGCTAGAGAATGTGCGAAGCAAGGTGCTGGCCGAGCTCGCCGACTATAAGGCTCCGGATCAGCTCGTACTGCTGGACGCGCTTCCCCTCACGGCGATGATGAAGGTGGACAAACAGGCGTTGAAGCAGCGCGCTGCGGCGTTACCGTCGACACGTGGCTGAACCGTTGAAATCGGCGGCGGGACAGGATGACCGTGTCACATTCGGCGCGTGGTGGATGCTCGCGGTGCTGCTCACGCTGTACACGCTTTCATTCGTCGATCGCATCGTCATCTCAATGCTGGTCGATCCGATCAAGCAGACTTTGGGATTGTCCGATGTCGAGATGGGTATCATCATCGGCCCCGCGTTCGGCGTTGCCTATTGTATCTTCGGCTATGTCTTCGGCTTGGCCGCAGATCGCCTGTCGCGACGCAAGGTCATCTATGGTGGTGTAACGCTATGGTCGCTCTCGGCCGGACTGACTGGATTTGCAGGCAGTTTCATCGGACTGCTCGGGTTTCGGGTGGGCGTGGGCGCCGGCGAGGCCGCACTGACGCCGGCTGCCTATTCGCTCATTACCGACCGCTTTCCACACCGACGCCTCACCACCGCCATGGCGATCTACCAGATGGGCGCCAAGCTCGGCGCGTCAATCGCATTCGCGGTGGGCGGAATCAGTATCGCGTTCGCAACGACGTTGCAGCATCAGCATTGGCCGGTCGTGGGCGCGATGGAACCCTGGCAGATCGCGCTGGGGCTGACCGGCCTTCCGGGCGCAGCCCTGGCACTGCTCGTCTACACCTTCCACGAGCCCGTGCGTGACGCTACGATCAAGGAAAAAGCCGACAGAGCGCCCTTGCTGCAATTCATGCGCGCGGAACGGCAGGCGTTGCTGCCAATGGCGATCGGCTTCGCATCGATCGCCATCACCATGTATAGTCTGACATCGTGGACGCCGACTTATATGAGTCGGCAGTTCGACTGGCACCCCGCGCAATATGGGCCTGCGCTCAGCGTGATCAGCCTGCTGGGCGCCGGTTCGATGATCGTCAAAGGGATGATCGTCGACTGGCTCTATGGCCGCGGCATCCGCGACGCCCACCTGCGCTTCTTCACCTGGCTGCTCGCAGCGACAACACCTTTGGGAGCCGTCGCATTTTTCATCAGAGATCCATGGGTGTTCCTGGTGGTGTATGCGATCATGCAAGTGGTCGCGCTGCAATTCGTGGTGTTCATGGGCGCCACGCTTCAGTTGCTCGTGCCGCCGGAGCTTCGCGGGCAGATCACCGGACTGTTCCTCGGCTTCTTCACCTTGCTCGGGCTCGGCGCCGGTCCGACCTTCACGGCATTGCTGACCGACTATCTGTTTCGCGACGAGGCGAAGCTGGGCTACTCGCTGGCGGTGACCACCTGCCTGACGATCCCGCTGGCATGGCTCTCATTACGCGCCGCACTGGCGCCCGTTAACGCCGCCTTCGACCGACGCGACGCCGCCGCAGGCAGCGTCACCTGATGCACGCTGAACCTGCCCGATCGCATTTGATCGCATGACCAATACCCTTCCTTCGGCGAAGGCCGCATGGACCAGTGTCGCGGTCTTGTTCGTCTATTCGGTGTTCGCGATGGTCGATCGCCAGATCATGACGATGCTGGTCGATCCCATCCGCCGGGATCTCGGTATCAGCGATGTCGAGGCGAGCCTGCTGCTCGGTCTGTCCTTTGCGCTTTTCTACACCACGGTCGGGGTTGCCATGGGCTGGGTAGCCGATCACGTCTCGCGACGCGCATTGATCGGGGTCAGCGTCGCGCTGTGGGGCTTGGCCTCAGCGGCCTGCGGTCTTGCGTCGAACTTTACCGAGTTGTTCATCGCGCGCATGCTGGTCGGCGTGGGAGAGGCGGCGCTTGGACCCGCCGCCTATTCGATGATCGCAGACTCCTTTCCCCGCCACAGACTGTCGCTTGCCATGTCGGTGTTCATCATGGGCGGTCTCGTCGGCGGTGCGATCGCACTTCTCGCCGGCGGCTTCGTCATCAGCTGGAGCACCACGCATGCCAGCATCACACTGCCGCTATTAGGCAATCTGCATAGCTGGCGATTGGTCTTCTTCGTGACCGGCGTGCCAGGCCCTCTGCTCGCGCTCCTCGTTCTGCTGCTGCGCGAACCGGCGCGCGTCGGCAAGCCGATCACAGATGACGGCACGCCAGCCGGCCTCGCGCCGTTTCTGCAGGCCAACTGGCGGTTGCTCGCCCTGCTGTGCGTTGGCTTCGGCGCGATGAGCATGATCGTCAACTCGACCTTCGCTTGGACTCCCACCATTCTCGGACGCAGCTTCGGAGCCTCGCCCCTCGACATCGGCGTGGTGATGTCGCTGCTGGTGCTCTTCGCAGGGCTGCCTGGCCAGCTGGCGACCGGCTGGTGGGTCGACCGGCGCCACGAATGTGGCGACTTCTCCGCAAATCTTCGCCTCTTTCCGCTCACGCTGCCATTCGCCGCCGCTTGCGGCATTCTGGCATTGCTGTCGGAACGTCTGCCGGTGTTCGGGATGGCGATGATCCCGTACTATTTCTTCGCGATGACCTTTCTCGGCGTCGCCGCCGCAGCGCTTCAGATGATCACACCGAGCGAGTTGCGAGGAAGGGTCTCCGGCCTGTTCATTATGATCATCACGCTGATCGGGTTTGGCCTCGGCCCCACGCTGGTGGCGGCGATCTCGACCGCCCTCGATCCGGCCGGACTAGCGATCGGCAAGGCGCTTGCCGTCGTGATTGGCGCCGCCGCCGGCGTCGCCACACTATCGCTGACGCTCGCGCTGAAACGCTTTCGCGAAGCGTTACACGCCGAGCAGCCTCAATAAGTCCCGGCCGGCTGGGGCGGTGCGCCCGCCCCTCGTCCGAACTCCGCTGCCAGCGCGTCGGTCGCACGTACCATCAAGCCCATGTCGGTGCCGACTGCAACGAACACGCAACCAAGTTCAAGATAGCGCTGCGCCGTCGCGACATCCGCACTCAGAATACCCGGCGCCTTCCCCGCCGTGAGGATCGCCGAGATCGCATCCTCGATCCGTCCCGCCACCTCGGCATGAGCCGGCTGGCCGCGATGGCCCAGCGAAGCGGACAGATCACTTGGGCCGATGAATACACCATCCACCCCTTCGACCGAGGCGATCGCGGCGACCGCGTCGATCGCCTCGCGCGTTTCGACCTGCACCAGAAGACAGATCTCGTCATCCGCGGTGGCGAGATAGCTGCGATCCCGCCCCCAGCGCGAGGCGCGGCTCGTCGCGACACCTCTGACACCCGCCGGCGGGTAGCGACAGGCGCGCACAAGCTCCGCCGCCTCGTCGGCACTATTGACCATCGGGACCAGCAGCGTCTGGAAGCCCAGATCAAGGTACTGCTTGATCAGCCACGGCGCACCGACCGGAGGGCGGCCGATGGCATGCGCCTTCGTACCGCTGACCGCCTGGAGTTGCGTCAACAGCACAGGAATGTCCGTGGGGCTGTGCTCGCCATCGAAAAGCAGCCAATCAAAGCCGGCGCTCGCGCAGATCTCTGCCGTGTAGGAACTGCCGAGGCCCTGCCATAAGCCGATCTGCGGGCGTTGCTCGCGGAGCGCCCTTTTGAAGATATTGCTCATCGGGCCTTCATCTCCCCCAGTAGAAACGCGCGCCAGCGGATAAAGCTATTCGAAGCGATAGCGAAATCCCATCGCTCGATCCGCGTCTTGCGAAATAGCCAGCCCCTTACCCCTTTCGGGGACAAGCCCATTGGAAAAGCCAATGACTTGCAAAGCATCTGCACGCTAGCAGAATTGCGCGCGAGGCCCCTACTCGGATATCGACAAATCACATGTATTGAAACGAAAGAGGGCCGTAATGTTTCTCCGAGACTTCGTGCGACGCTGTGCCGAGAAGTTTCCCGAAGACATCGCTTACGTCGATGCCGCTCGCCGCAGCAATTGGGCCGAGATGCATCGCCGGTCGAACCGGCTCGCCCGCGCGTTGCAAGGCCTCGGCATCGGCAAGGGCGTGAGTACCGCGATCCTGTCGCATAATCGCATCGAGGTCGCCGAACATTGGTTCGCCTGCATGAAAACCGGCTCCGTTCGCGCGGGACTGAATTGGCGCTATTCGTCGCGGGAGATGATGCACGTCATCCGCGACTGCGATGCGCGCGCGATTTTCATCGAGGCCCAATGCGTCGGCAGCCTGTCGGAGCATTTTGAAGAACTGGCCGCCGAAGGACGTATCCTGATCGGTTTCGGCGGCGCCCATGACCTGCCGGTCGATTACGAGAAGTTGATCGCCGGAACCACGGGTGCGCCGGACCTGCCCCCGCTCGAGGAAGATGCGGTCGGCGCGATCGGCTATACCTCCGGCACCACCGGCAATCCCAAAGGCGTGCTGCTCAGCCACCGCAACCTGCTGACCTCGCTGGTGTTCAACAACATGGTGAATGGTTACACCAAGCAGGATCGCCGCATCTATGTGACGAATCCCGCCGGCATCAACATCAACACGATGTGCATGAACATCATCACCGGCATGACCACGGTGCTCGAAAACTTCCAGGCCGAACGCTTCCTCGACCTCATAGAGGAGCATCGCATCACGACGGTTACGGTCGTGCCGACGATGCTGCGGCGCATCGTCGATGACGTGAAGGCCGGGCACTGGGACATCTCCTCCTTGCGCCAGGTCTGCTACGGCACCATGCCCGCGACGCCCGCATTGATCCGTGAAGCCTACTCGACCCTGAACTGTCAGTTCCTCAACCGCTATGGCGTATCGGAGTCGACCGGCTCGGTTGCGCTGCTGGACGATGTCGGGCATCGTCAGGCGCTCGATGGCGACATCGCCCTGCTTCGCTCGGTCGGCAAGGCGATGCCGCATGCCGACATCCAGATCCGCGATGAAGACGGCAACGAAGTCCCCCGCGGCGAACTCGGTCTGGTGTGGATTGGCGGCGACACGGTCATGCAGGGCTATCTCAACCTGCCCGAGCTCAACGCGAAGACGGTGTTTGGAAAATGGCTCAAGACCGGCGATTTCGGTCGGATGGATGAGCGCGGCTATGTGTTCCTCGGTGACCGTCAGCACAATATGATCGTGACGGGTGGCTTCAACGTCTATCCGAACGCCGTCGAAAACGCGCTGGCGGAGTTCAAGGGCGTGGGCGAGGTCGCGGTCTTCGGCATGCCGCATCCGCAATGGGGCGAGGCCGTGGTTGCGGCCGTGACCGTCTCCGGGGAGGCGGACGTGACCCCGGAGGCACTCGATCGCCACTGCCGCGAGAATGTGTCGAAGTTCGAGGTGCCCAAGCACATCGCCATCCTTCCCTCGCTACCGCGCGGCAATACCGACAAAGTCGACAAACGCGCGATTCAGGCGATGTTTGCGGAGCCGGGCAAATTGCCCTGGGCGATCGAGAAGGAGACCGCGTGATGGCGACAGCACCCGTTATCCCAGCCAGGATCGATTACCGTCATCTTGTCCAGGACGGGCGGCTTCATGGCTCGCTCTACACCGATCCGGCCATCTTCGCGCAGGAGATGGAAACAATCTTCCACCGCGGCTGGAGCTTCGTCGCCCACGATAGTGAGATTCCAAATCGGGGCGACTTCGTCGTTCGCCGTGTCGGCACGCAGTCGCTCATCGCACTGCGCGGCAAGGACGCCGAGGTGAGTGTCTTCTACAATCGCTGTCCGCATCGCGGCGCGACGCTTTGCCAGACTCCCTCGGGAAATCGCCCGCGCATCACCTGCCCCTATCATGCATGGACTTTCGCGCTGGACGGCCGTTTGATCGGCCTGCCCGACGAGGGCGCTTATCCGCCTGATTTCAGCAAGGCCGACGCGGGACTGACGCCCGTCGCGCGAATGGACAGCTATGGCGGATTCATATTCGTGAACCTGGTTCCCAACCAGCTGACGCTGCGCGAACATCTTGGTCACGCGACCGAACTCATCGATGCGCTGCTCGGTCTCTCGCCCACCGGGCGGATTCAGCTGACCGCCGGCTGGATGAAGCACAAGATGCGGTCGAACTGGAAGATGATCGTCGAGAATCAGGTCGACGGCTATCACGCGCCGATGGTGCACGGTTCGCTGATCGCGGCCAATCGTACCTTTGCGACGGTCCGTGACCGCAAGCCCACCTCGCCCACGCGCGTCCGCGATTTCGGCATGGGCCATACCGATATCGATCACGCCAGCGACTATCGTGCCGCGGGAGATCGCTTGTTCCGTTGGACCGGCGGAATCGAGCCCGAGCGCCTGCCGGTTTATGTCAAGGCGATGAACGACGCCTATGGACCTGAGGACGCGCGTCGCCGCCTGATCGAAGGGCCGCCGCATTCAATGCTGTTCCCGAATATATCCCTCGCGGAGATGAACATCATGGTGATCGAGCCGATCGGTCCCGATGCGTCGATTCAATATACAACCCCTGTGTTCCTGGAAGGTGCCGACGACCTCAACGCGCGAACATTGCGTCGCTGCGAAGGAGCGATGGGTCCCGCCGGGTTCTTGATCGCCGACGATGCCGAGATTGGCGAACTCACTCAAATGGGCGTCGCCAACCTGGAGCCCGAATGGATCATCCTGTCGCGGGGCTTGGGCAAGGAGGAAGTCCTGCCCAATGGCGTGAAGCTGGCGGGATTGATGGATGAAACGAGCCAGCGCGGCTTTTGGAGCCATTATCGGGAGGTTATGGCTGCATCGCAGGAGATCGTGCATTGACCGCTACCCTCCTTGATACCGCTCCGGCGGTCGATGTCGATCCAAAGGCGGTCGAACAGTTCCTCTATCACGAAGCCCGGCTGCAGGATGAGCACCGCTACGACGACTGGGAAGCGCTTTGGGCAGCCGAAGACATTCTCTATTGGGTTCCGACGCGCGAAGGGGCGGACCCGACGCGCGAGGTATCGTACATTTATGACAACCGCTCGCGTCTTGCGAGCCGGATCCGTCAGCTCAACACGGGTGTGAGACATTCGCAGGCGCCGCAGTCTCGGCTGCGGCGTTTGATCTCCAACATCGAGATCAGTGCGAGCGACGGCGGTGTCGCCGTCGAATCCAATTTCATGCTGGTCGAATCGCGCCGCGCGCTAATGACGATCTGGGCGGGGCGAACCGCGCATCTGCTCCAGCGATCGAACGGCAGCTTCAAGATCAAGCGCAAGGTCGTAACCCTGGTCAATTGCGAGGAAGCCATCGGCAATCTCGCATTCCTCGTTTAGCCGCGTGAAACCCCAGCTCGACGCGGCAATCGTCGGCCTGGGCCAGACAGGCTTGACGCGAACGGAGTCCCGTTCGGCAGCCGAGCTTGCGCGCCTCGCGGTGATCGCGGCGGCCGACGATGCGGGCATCGGAATTTCCGGCATCGATGGCCTGATCCTTTGCCGCTCCGGCGGCGCGAGCGACGCGGTGCTCGGACTCGATCTGCAGCGCGCGCTCGGCCTGCGCGAACTCAAGCTCAACCGCATCGTCCTGTGCGAAGGCGCAAGCGCGCTTGCCGCGATCCAGACGGCAGCGCTGGCGGTTTCCGCGGGGATGGCAACCAACGTCGCCTGCGTCTTCGCCGACGCACCCGTGACACCGGGTACCCGGATAAGCACCGCATTCGGCCGGCAGAAAACCGGCATGGGAATGGAGGGGCTTCGCTACACTGCCGGCTTGTTCGGCGGCGCCGCGGTCCATGCGCTCAGCGCGCAGCGCTATCTGGCGCTCCACGGCTTGAGCGAGGATGTGCTCGCCGATGTGGCGATAACGACGCGCGCCTGGGCGAGCCTGAACCCCCACGCCTCCTATCGCCAGCCGTTGAGCCGCAGTGATTATTTCTCGGCCCGCTATATCGCCGACCCATTGCGACTCTTCGATTGCGCGGCCCCGGTCAATGGCGCGATTGCAGTGGTCGTGACCACGGGGGCCCGTGCCGCTGACGGCGCCCAGCCTGCCGTGCGGATTCTCGCTTATGCCGAAGGGCATCCCGGCGCTCCCGACCGGCAAGGCTTCGACCGGGCGCTGACCCATGGTGGCGCGCTCGCCGCCAAGACAATGTTCGAAAGGACCGGGCTGACGCCCGCAGACATCGATATCTGCGAGTTCTACGATGCCTTCAGTATCATGCCGCTGCTCGCGCTGGAGAGCTATGGCTTCTATCCGCCGGGTCACGCTTGCAATGCCTATGCACAAGGAGCAGCGGCGCCCGGCGGAACGGCCATGCCGATCAACACGGGCGGGGGGCATCTTTCGGGCTACTATCTCCAAGGCATGACACCCGTAGCCGAAGCCGTGCTTCAGGCGCGTCGTGCCGCGGGCGATCGCCAGTGCGCGCGCGCGCGGACCATCCTTGTGACCAACGAAGGCGGCAGGCTCGACTATCATGCCGGAATGATTTTCGGCTCGGCGGGGCAATGGCTATGACATCAACGCCCGTTCCTGGGGCCGACCCCGCATCGGCTCACTTCTTCCATTCGCTGGACGAAGGGCGGCTCGATCTGCTGGTGTGCCGACAATGCGGAACGGCCCATCTCGCGATATCGGTGTGCGATGTATGCGGAAGCATCGATTTCTCGTCCGAACCCGCGAGCGGCATCGGCATCATCTACAGCTTCACGCGCGTGCATATCGCCCACCATCCCGCCTTTGCCGATCAGTTGCCCTTTTGCGGCGGCATCGTCGAGCTGGCGGAAGGCCCGCGCCTGTTTGCGCCCCTGCTCGGCGAAGAGCCAATTTCGGTGGGAGCACCTGCAATATTCGAATGGCAGCAGGCCGATGGCCGGGGCTTCGCCGCGTTTCGCGTGTCGGCAGCAGCATCGCAATGAAGATCGACAGGATCGATCACATCGTCCTCACAGTCGCTTCGGTCGAAACCACATGCGATTTCTATCAGCACGTGCTCGGCTTCGAGCGGCATTCGCCCGCCGACAAGCCGACCTCGCTCCGCTTCGGCCGCCAGAAGATCAATTTGCACCAGGCCGACCGCACCTTCGATCCCAAGGCAAGACACCCCACCGCCGGCGCAGCCGATTTCTGTCTGATTGCGCTCGAACCGATCGAAGCGGTTGTGGCCCATCTCGAGCGGCACGGCGTCACGATCGAAAAGGGCCCCGTTGCGCGCACCGGCGCGGTCGGCCCGATGGATTCGGTCTATTTTCGCGATCCCGATGGAAACCTGGTCGAAGTCAGCCACTACCGAACGGCGGAGGACCAGACCGTCCGCTGAACCCCGTCGGCAGGCCGCGGTGCGCAACGAAATCCGGCGACAGCGGCGGCACGGCCAGTCCGAGCCGCTCGGCAATGATCTGTGTCGCGGTATTTGCATGCGCCATTCGCGTGGTCGGCGGCAGACGCCCGCTCTCAACGCCGATGTCCGTCGCACGTATCAAGGTCGTGGCGATGAAGAAGGCGCCAAGCACCATATAATAGTCGAGGTCGTGCAATTCCCGGCCGCTTTTCCGGCAATAATGTTCGACCACGTCCCTCTCATCGGGCCAGCCGGCGGAGCGTTCGACGCCGATCATCTCGGCGTGAAAGCTGTCCATCATAATCCAATACCCAACATCCAACGCCGGCGGGCCTATGAATGCCCCTTCCCAGTCCAGCACAGCTGCGATCGATTGGTCTGCGGCAAACAGGATGTTACCGGGCCGGGCATCGCCCCATAGCAGCACGTCGCCATCGTCGCGCAGCGACCCTCGCGCCTGCAACAGATAGTCGAGCGCTTGATCCGTAAGCGGGAATGGCCGCCCGCGCGCCGCCCAACCGTACCAACTCGCCAGCTGTCGGAGGTGTCTGTCGATCCCTACATCCTGCATCTCGCTCCCCGTCAGGAAGCCATGCGACCGGCGCCAGTCGACCGCATGTATTCCGACCACAGCGTCGAGTGCGTTGAAGGCCAGGGTTCGTCGCTGGTCGGGAGTAAGCTCGGTCAGCAGGCCGCGCATGTGCATCGATGGCCGGCCCAGCGGTGAGCGTCCCTCGACATGCCGCATGAGCAGAAACGGCGCGCCTAGCACTGCACCACTCGGCTCGACGCCCATCATTGGCGCGACCGGCACATCGCTGTGCTTCGCCACGGCATCGATCACGCGATATTCGCGAACGATATCCGGCTTGAGGAAGAGCTGCTTGCCGCGTTGCTCGAAACGGATGACATACGCGGTCTCCGCCGCGTCCGCCGACGTCCGGGCTATGAGCTTGAGCAATTCGCTCGACTGGCCACCCATGAGCGGATCGAGCGATAGAATCTCGCTTTGGAAGCCGAACAGGGGTTGTTCACGGAGCCAGGCGGCCAATCGCGCCCTTTGCTCAGTCGAGATGTTCATCGCAAACCTTGATGACGATCTTGGCATGCGGGCTGCCGCACTGCGCCTCCCATGCGGCTCCAACGTCCTCCAAGTCGTAGGTTAGGGTGTCGATGGTCCAATTGCCGGTCTTGGCGTAGGCAAGCAGCCGCTCGAACGCCGCCTGCCGCTCCGCCGCAGGCCGGATCAGTTCGCCGGTATCGACGCCGTGATGATGGCGGCGGCGCAACTCGGTGAGCGTGAGGGTCATCGTCCGTCCTGCGCGTGTGCCGATGCTCATCAGCCGTCCGCCCTCGGCGACTGAGCGCATCGCCGCCTCGGCGGGCGCGCCGAACAGGGGATCTAGTACCACGTCGTATCCGCGCTCGCCCTTTTCCGCCGCCAGCGCGGAATCGTCATCCCCCTGTCCAAGCTGCACGACGGCATCGAGAACTCCATGATCCTTCATCCGTTCGAGCGCGGGCAACGAGCGCGCTGCCCCGACCACCGCGCCCGCGCCAAGTTGCCGCGCAACCAACGCACCGATCTGCCCGACCGGTCCTGTCGCGCCGAGGATCAGCACCCGCTCGCCCGGCCGGATCTTCGCTTCTTCCAGCGGAATCAGCGCACCGAGCCCCGCGAGCGCCAAGGCGATCACCTGTTGCGGATCGGCATCGTCGGGGATCGGCCAGATCTCCGCCTCCGGCACGACCGTGATTTCGGACATCGCGCCCTGCTGCGGGATTGAATGGCCGAAATAGACCCGCCGGCCATCATCGAGCAAACCTATTCCCTCCCCGCCGATAATGTAGGGAAATACAGGATTCTTGTAGACCCCCCGAACGCGCAGCACGTCGGTTGGCTGAAGCCCCGCCCACTGAACCTTGATCCGCAAGGCTCCGTCGGTCTCGACCGGTTCCGGAACATCGGTAAAATAGGGCTTGGTATTGAGCGCATCCACCACCGCGGCTCGCATGTCGATCTCCTCCAGATTTGGGCGGACCGCCGCTTCACCCGGCGCGATAGGCGGGATGCGGCACGTCCGACAGCATATCGAGATGGCAGGGCGCCCAGCCGAGCTCGCGGCGCGTTCGCGGTGCGCGCGATCGGCTGCACGTGCTCATGATGATGAGAGCCAGGAATTTGCCCCAGATCGCCTCCGCTTCCTCGAAACCGACGCTACGAACCCCGCAACCAAGCTCCCGGGCCACACGCTCCGCCAGCACGCGATGCGGGACCTCGCCGGCAACGGCGTGATAGAGCGCCCCGCTCACGCCGCGATCGAGCGCCAGAGCGTAGACCCCGGCCAGATCCTCGACATGCACGTTGGAATACAGGTTCAGGCCGCGCCCGAGATAGCAGACATCGCCGGTCTTGTGCGCCGAGTCGTAGAATGCCTCGATCAGGCCGCAGCCGCCATTGCCCCAGATCATTGGCGGGCGCACGACCATCGCTCTCACATCACGGCCGGCGGCTTCCCGCACCAGCCGCTCGGTCTCGACGCGTCGTCCGAGCCATTTGGACGGCACGAATTGGTCGTCCTCGGCGAAACTGTCCTCGCTCCAGTCGCCGTCCGTTTTCTGGCTGAGCACCCCGGTGCCCGATGTGAAGAGCAACGACTTGCCGCTGCCCGCGAGGCACGCCGTCAGCGCGGACATGGCCTGATGCTCGGGCTCGAGCAGCAGCTGAGCTGCATAGACGATAGCGTCGGCATCGGTCAGCGCTTCGTCCAGCGTCTCCGGGCGATCGAGGTCGGCGAGAATCGGCCGAGCCCCCAATTCTTCGATGCTCCCCGCTTTGGAAGGCGCGCGCGCCGTTCCCGATACGTCATGCCCGTCCTGCACCAAGCGACGGACGATATGCGATCCGACATAGCCGGTTGCGCCGATCACCAGAACCTTCATGGCTATGCTGGTGTCGTTGATCGGCCCCTTGCTCAAGACCCTGCGAAGGGACTGTTGATTGCGCGCTGGCTAGGCGACAGGTCCTCCGTTCGCATATATCGAGATTGAGGAAGGCCGCGATGTCGGACCGCGCCATCGACGAGTCCATTCCTGCCGATCCAGGGCTGCCCAGCCCGGCCCATTCCCGCTATGCGATCGGGCTGTTGATGGTTGTCTACATGCTCAGCTTCCTGGACCGGCAGGTATTGTCGATCCTCGCCGAGCCCATAAAGCGCGATCTCGGACTCGCCGACTGGCAGGTCGGCACCGTGAGCGGGCTCGCCTTCGCGCTTTTCTACACGCTGGTCGGCATTCCCGTCGCGCGCCTGTCCGAGCGCGGGCACCGGCCATATATCATCGCCACAGCCATCAGCATCTGGAGTGCGTTTACGATCCTTTGCGGTTTCGCGCGTAGCTTCACACATCTCGCCTTGGCGCGTTTCGGGGTCGGCACCGGCGAGGCGGGTTGCACGCCGCCAGCCCTTTCACTGATCGCCGATTATGTCCCGCGCGAGCGGCGCTCGTCCGCGGTCGCGGTCTATATGGCGGGCGCGCCGGCCGGCGCGCTGCTCGGCATGGTGGTGGGAGGCCTCGTTGCCAGCCATTGGGGATGGCGTACGGCGTTCGTCGTTGCCGGTGCGCCCGGTCTCCTCGTTGCGCTTCTAGTCGCATTTACCCTGCTCGAACCGCGTCTTAAGCAGCGTATGACATCCATCTCGTCACCCCAGCCGGACAAGGAGAGTTTCGCGGCGACGCTGAAGGTTCTCGCCAGCAAACCGACCTATCGGCTGATCGTCTCCGCCGTCACGATGAAGGCGTTCATCCAGTATAGCGTGCACGCATTCCTGGGCTCGTTCTTCTTTCGCAATCATGCCGCCGCGCTGGCCGACGCCGCGAACACCTACGGTCTTAAGCCGGTCGGGTTCCTGGGAATTGCCTTGGGCCTCATCCTGGGGCTGTCAGGCGTGGCAGGGTCGGTCCTGGGCGGCAAGTTTGCCGATCATTTCGCCCGCCGCGACATTCGCGCGCATATGACGATCCCGGCGATCGGCGTGCTCGTCGGCACCCCCTTCTACATCGCCGCGTTCATGGTGGATTCGCTGCCGCTCGCGCTGGCGCTGCTGCTGGTCCCCGGAACGCTCAACGCCATGTACTACGGACCGGCCTATGCGATCGTCCAGGGACTGGTACAGCCCTCGATGCGGGCAACGGCGACTGCGGTGCTGCTGTTCGTGATCAGCCTGGTCGGTCTGGGACTTGGTCCGCTGATCATCGGTATTGTCAGCGATGTGCTGGCCGGACAGGGTCTCGGCGAAGCGGAGGGCATCCGATGGGCGCTCATGCTCTGCGTTCTCGTCGCTGTTCCGGCTGCCATGTGCTTCCTTGCCGCACGCAAGTCGCTGCAGGCGGACCTTGTCAGCTGAGGCAATCAAATGCGCGTGCCGTCGATATTCGCATCCGCCGGGCGACGCGACGATCCGAACCATCGGCAATAGACGGCGCCGCGGGAGGAGATAGGTCATGAATCTCAAAGAAGCTTTCGCCGCGCTGGACGCAGCGCCGCATTGGCGGCGACGTGCACCTTATTTGGATGAATGGCGGCGACTGGGCTATCACAGCGGCAAATTGACCGGCGAACTTATCGCGGAACGCGTGCGCGAACGACCGGACGTTCCCATCATCTTCGGATCGCGCGAAAGGCCGTCCCGGACGACCGCAGCGGAGCTGCTACAGCAAAGCTACGGCGTGGCGGCCGCCCTCCACCGCCTCGGCCTACGCGAGGGCGATGTCCTGGTGTCGCAAATGCCGAATTGGCGCGAGGGATCACTGACGCTCCTCGCGGCCCTTCACCTCGGGCTTGTGTTCGTACCGATGGTCCACATCTACGGGCCCGCCGAGATGGCGTTCATCATCAACACGGTCGGTGCAAAGGCCCTCGTGGTGCCCGATCGATGGAAAAAGATCGACTATGGCGCACGCATCGCTGCGCTTGGCGACGTGCCCACGCTCGAGCAGGTGATCGTCGCGGGATCGGAACCGATGCCCGGCGACATCACGCGTTGGGACGACCTGGACCGCACCGATGCCGATCTGCCGTCGCTCAGGGCGAAGCCCGACGACCCGTGGCTGATCATGTTCACTTCCGGCACCACGTCCGTCCCCAAGGGCGTCGTCCATACCCATCATAGCTTTGCCGCCGAAGTCCCGTTGTTTCCCACAGAGCCCTCGCCGACCGGCAGCATGAAGCTGCTGCCGTTGCCTGCTGGCCACAGCGCCGGGGTGATCGCAGCACTGCGGCCGCTGCTGGCCGGCGATGCTTGCCTGATGATGGATGCGTGGGACGAGCAGCTGGCGATCGAGTTGATCAAGCGCCACCGCCCCGACCGCGCGGGCGGGGTGCCCTTCATCATCTCGTTTCTGCTCGATCATGCCGACGAACTGTTCCCGCATGGCCTGGTACAGATGTCGGTTGGGGCGGCGAGCGTTCCCTCGGCACTGATGGAGCGTGCTGAGAAGCTCGGCTGCCCCGCTACGCGCACCTATGGCTCGACCGAGCATCCGACCATCTCCGGTGCGTTTCCAGAAGATCCTTTCGAAAAGCGCGCAACGACCGATGGCGGATTGCTGCCAGGCGTTCGGGTGCGCCTGGTCGACGATGACGGCCGCACCGTCGGAACGGACGTTCCGGGCGAGATCGTCAGCATCGGGCCGGAACTGTTCAAAGGCTATCTCGATCCGGCGCACAATGAAGCTGCGTTTGCGCAGGACGGCTGGTTCCATACCGGCGACATCGGCCAGCTGGACGCGGAGGGTTATCTGCGCATCGTCGATCGAAAGAAGGACATCATCATCCGCGGTGGCGAGAATATCTCGTCCAAGGAAGTGGAGGACACGCTTGTGCTCCATCCCGGCATCGCCGAAGCGGCCGTGGTTGCCTGGCCAGACCCGCGCATGGGTGAGCGCGTCGGCGCCTTCGTCCGGCTGAAGGAATCGGCCACACTCACCATCGACGACGTTGCCGCGCATTTCCGAGCGGCCGGCATTGCGCGCCAGAAGACGCCCGAGCGCCTTGTGATCGTCGACGATTTTCCGCGCACCCCAGCAGGAAAAATCTTGAAAACCGAACTGCGCGAGCGAGTGCGATCGCTCGCCGCACAGGAAAAGGATCCGGCATGAATCTCGAGTTGACCGAGGATCAGGAAATGCTCAGGGACGCGCTCTCGCGCGCCTTTACCAAGTCTTCGCCGCCGTCCCGCATCCGCGAGGCCGAGAGATCCGGCCATGATCCCGATACCTGGCGAGCGTTCGTCGAAATGGGCCTACCCCTGCTCCGGGTACCGGAAATGCAAGGCGGCGCCGGCGCCGGCCTGATGGACGCCGTGGTGGTCGCCGAAATCTTCGGTGAGTTCGTGCCGGTGATCCCCGCGCTCGACATTATCGTCACCGCGCGCTTGCTGGCTGTGCTTGGAGAAGAAGTCTCGGAGGTTGCCGAAGGGCAGATCGTCGCGCTTGCCCTGCAACCCGCCGACGGGGGTGAGCAGTTGATCGATGCCGCGGGCGCGGCCGATCGGATCTTATTTCGCAGCGATGACGAGATACGCGCACTCGCCGGTCCCTTTGGCATCCCCGAAGCCAATATCGGATCGAGCGCCGCGCGACGGGTCGCGCTCGGCGGCAACGTGGGCGAGGTGATCGCATCCGGACCCGAGGCGATTGCTGCTTATGATGCAGCAATCGAAGAGTGGAAGCTGCTCAACGCCGCGGCCAGCGCCGCTGCGGCGCGCAAGGCAATCCTGATGGCGGCTGATTACGCTAAGGAACGGCATGCGTTCGGCCGGCCCATCGGCAGCTATCAAGGGCTCGCCCATCCGCTTGCAGAAGCTTATTGCGAAGTCGAGGGCGCAGCGCTCCTCATATGGAGGACCGTGGAAGCGCTCGCGGCGGGTCAGCCCAAGGCAGGCGCCTTGATACGAATGAGCGCCTGGTGGGCCGCCGAGTCATGCCGCCCCGCGGTGATCAAGGCGATGCGGGTATTCGGTGGCTACGGCATGACCATGGAATATGACGCCCAAATCTATTTCCGCCGCGTCACGCAATGGTCGCTGCTGGCCGGAAATCCGGATGACGATCTGCCGGTAATCGCCGACCGCCTCTGGTCCGGCGCGACACCCGCTTTGCCCGCCGCGGGGAATACCGCCATCACATTCGAGTATCCGCAACAGGCGCTCCAAGTCGCCGAGACCGTGCGACAAATCTTTCGTGAGCATGCGACGCCCGAACGGCGCGAAGCGCACTTCAACTCCGATGACTTCTTCGACCCGGAGCTGTACCGCAAGCTCGCTGCGGTCAATCTTCTGTACCCGGACTGGCCCGTCGAACATGGCGGCAGCGCGTGCGATCGCTTTTCGGTCGCCGCGATCAAGAAGGTCTTTACCGAATATGATTGGGGTCATGTCGTCATCTCGGTGTCCGACATGCTTGGAAAGATGGTGCTGCACTTCGGGTCCGATCAGGCGAAGGCCGAAATTCTGCCCAAACTTGCCGCTGCCGAAGCCTATGGATCGCTCGGCTATTCCGAGCCCTCATGCGGATCAGACATTTTCGCGGCGCGAACCAAGGCGGTCCGAGACGGCGACGACTGGATCATCGACGGACAGAAGATGTTCACGTCGCAAGGCCATATTGCGCAATATGCTCTGATGCTGACACGTACCGGCGAGGACAAGCATGGCGGCGTGACGCTGTTCGCGCTTCCGCTGGACGCACCCGGCTATCGCTGCGATGAAATCAAAACGATCGGCGACGAGCGTACCAACACGACCTTCTACGAGAGCGTGCGTGTCTCCGACGCCTATCGCTTGGGCGAGGTTAACGGTGGCGTGAAGGTGCTGGCAGCGGCGCTCACGATGGAACAGGGCTCTGGCGATCATTATGTTGGTGCGATTAAGCACATGCTGGTCAGCGCGGTGGAATGGGCGCGCTCCAAATCCCGAGACGGCAAGCCGATGATCGAGGATCGCAGCGTTCGTGCGACGCTCGCGCGCTCGGCGACCCGGCTCGAAGTCGTCGACGTCCTCAGTCGCCGTACGGCTTGGGGTTTCGGCGTGGGTAAACCGCGCAAGCACTACGGCCCGAGCGCAAAGCTGTTCGGCAGCGAAAGCTGGGTCGTCTGCGGATCGGAACTGATGGCCCTCGCGGCGCCCGACACATTGCTACAAGGCTACACATCGCCTGGCCGCATCGAGAAAGAATATCGCCGTGCGGTTCCCAGCACCATCTACGCGGGCACTAGCGAGGTTCAGCGCAGCCTGGTCGCGGAGGCAGGCCTGGGTCTGCCACGTACGAGGAGCTAGGCATGGCGGACCCAAACACGAAACTGGAGCGCGACGGCGCGATCCTCACCTTCACCTTCGATCGGCCTGACAAGTACAATGCCTTCACGCGGACGATGCTGGCAGCGTTGCAGGACGCATTCGGTGTCTTTGCCGCTGACGATGACCTTCGCGTACTGCTTATACGGGGTGCGGGCCGTTATTTCTCGTCGGGCATGGATGTGACAGCGCTCGGCGGAGGCCCGACGGACGAGGGTCCCTCAGGGTTCAGGCGCCGCTATCGCGAGACCGCCTGGCATCAGCTCTACGACGAATTCGAAGCGCTCGAAAAACCGATCGTTGTCGCGCACCAAGGACCATGTCTCGGTGCCGCGCTCGAAATGTCGTTGTCCTGCGACTTTCGCTTGGCGAGCGACGCGGCACATTATGCGCTGCCGGAACTCAACATGGGCATGATCCCGGGGTCGGGCGGCACAAGCCGATTGGTTCGGACCATCGGCGGCCACTGGGCTCGCTGGCTGATTATGGCCAATCGTCCGATCAGCGCCGACCGGGCGCTCACCGCAGGTCTCGTTCACGAGATATATCCGGCAGCCGAATTCGACGCGAAGGTTGATGAATTCTGTCGTGCCCTGGCCGCTCAGCCCGCCGAAGCGCTCGCCGCGGCAAAGCTTGCAATCGAACTCGCTGTCGATCTCGATCGCACCCAGGCGCGCAATGTCGAGCGCCTCGCAAATAGCAGCTTGGCCGGTCGGGAGGAGCAGGTCCGGGTCTTCGCCGCGCTGCGCGAGCGTTTCAAGCCTCAATAACCAAACGCCAAGACACTGGCGCGAGCGCAAGTATCATCGCCCTATTTTCGGGCAATTGGCTTATGCGTTCATGATTGCGTCCAGATTTAAAATTCCGTCTATATGTAAAATATTTCGCTAGATTATATTTTGATCTACCAGCTCGCTTCTGTTGACCGCCCTACATCGATCATAGAACTTTGCGCCACACTAACTACGTGACCAAAGAAAGATGAGACATGGGAAGTGTGGAGATGGATCGCGACTTTATTCGAAACGCAGTCGAGGAGGCTGATCTCAACGCATTGCGCATCGCGCTGCTGCAAGCAACGGGAGATCCCGAGTACGCCGCCATCCCCGTCGAGCGGGTCGAAGTCCGCGCGGGCGCCGGTACCAGTTTTGTGGTCGCGGAATCGCATCGCCAACGCCTGATCGACAAAGCTGTCGAGTTCCTGTCGGACAAGCCGCACGAACACCAGCTCACCGTACCGAACGACACCCAATTGCGTGCGTTCATGGAATTGGTCGCGGGCGGGGAGCCCATCAGCGACGAGGACTTCGACATTCGTCGGCCGGTGCCGGCCTTCGACGACTATCCGCGCGCTGCCAACTGGCGGCGGCGAGCACCGTCACTTCCCGGCTCCTTCCAGGTGGCGATCGTCGGCGCGGGCTTCAGCGGCCTGGGGATGGCCGTCCAGCTCGAGCGGCTCGGCATCCCCTATGTGATCTATGAGCGCCGGTCCGAAATCGGCGGCACCTGGAGCATCAACACCTATCCCGATGCCCGGGTCGATACGCCCAGCGCGATGTATGAATTCAGCTTCGAGAAGCGCTATCCGTGGACCGAGCATTTTGCGCGGCAAGCCGAGGTGCGCGCCTATCTCGAGCATATCGCACACAAATTCGGTATCTTCGGGAAAATCCGGTTCAATCACGACGTCAAGGGCGGCTTCTTTGACGAACGTGTCTCGCTCTGGCGACTCGACGTCATCGATGACCGCGGCCGGCACACACCAGTTGCCGCAAATTTCGTGGTCAGCGCGTCCGGGCTGTTCTCGACGCCCCGTCAGCTCAGTGTCGAGGGCGTCGATACTTTCGAGGGCGAGATCGTACACAGCACCGAGTGGGGCGAGCGGCACAGCGCGGCCGGCAAGTCGGTGGCAGTGGTCGGCAACGGCTCGACCGGCGTGCAATTGCTCGACCGGATCTCGGACGAGGCGGCAAATACCTATGTCTTCCAGCGGACGCCGCAATGGATCTCGCCGCGCGAGCGTTATGGCGAGCCGATGAGCCCGGGTGAAAGCTGGCTCCGTAAGACCATGCCCTATTATTGGAACTGGACGCGCTACACGGGCACGCTGCCTGTGCTGAACCTATACCAGTTTCTCGTCCCCGACGAGGAGTGGCGTGCGAAGGGCGGCATCGTCAATCGGCCGAACGACGCGCTACGGGAGGCGCTGACCCAGTATATCGTCCAGCAGGTCGACGGCCGCCAGGATCTGATCGAAAAGCTCGTGCCCGGCTATGCGCCCTTCTCGCGTCGGCTTATCGTCGACAACAACTGGTATCGCTCGTTGCTCAAGGACAATGTCGAGCTCGTCACGACACCGATCTCGCGGCTGACCCCGACCAGTATCGTGACGCAGGACGGAGAGGAGCGGCCGGTCGACATGATCGTGACCGCGATCGGCTTCAGCGTCGAGAAATATGTCTGGCCCTCAGACTATATCGGCCGCGCTGGCGTGTCGCTTCAGGATAGGTGGGGCAAGGACGGCGCGCGCGCTTATCTCGGCATGATGATCGACGGATTTCCGAATTTCTTCGTGCTATACGGTCCCAACGCGCAGAGCGTCAGCGGCGGCGGCGGCACCATTCCAACGCAGATCGAGATGTGGACCAAATATGTCGCGCAGTTGATCGTCGATACGATCGAGAGCGGGCATGCGGCAGTTGAAGTCACCAGCGACGCGTTCGAGTCCTATTATGAGCACCTGGACGAAGCCGCCAGCAAGCTGATCTGGCTGACCGACATCGGATCGATGGAGCGAAACTATTACGTCCGGAACGGCCGCCTTCAGGTCAACATGCCATTCCATTATCAGACATGGCACCATATGCTCGCCAAGCCTGATCTGGGCGACATGGCGCTGACCGGAAAGCTGCTCGAGGCCGACCTCGGCGCACAGCCTCAGGAACCGGTCAAGCTATCGGCGTAGCGGCGCATCTGCCCATGCAGTTCCTCAACGCGCGGCTCGATAAATTCGGGCTGGCCGGCCAGGCCGAGCACAAGCTGGATGCCAGCGGTCGGCCGCGGCAGCGCCAGCGCGATCGAGAACAGGCGGTCACTGAGGCCACAGGCATAGCCCTGTGCCCGCGCCGCAGCGACCGACGCGTCGAGCTCTGCGCGAGCTTCGTCATTCATATGGCGCGCCTCGGGCGTGCGCGCGATCCAGCGTTCGATGTCGCGGTCGTCATGCGCGGCCAGAAAGGCGGCCCCCAGCGTGGAGCGTGTGATCGAGACGCGGCTGCCCTTGCGCACCAGGCCTGCCAGCGCTGGCGGCGTGGTGACGTCGACGAGCTGCAACAATCCCATCTGCGGCGCCGCGAGCGTGACGATCTGCCCGGTGCGCGCGCCGATCGCGGTGACGAGGTCGTGCAGCGCATCCCCGCCGAAGAAATTCTCCGCAAGCCAATTGGCGAAGGGCAACAACCGCGGCGAAGGCCGATAGAGCTTCCCCTCCGGATCGATCAGCAGATAGGCGGAATCGACCATCGACTTGAGCAGCTGATCAGCGCTGGACGGATGAAGGTCGAGCGCATGCGCGATATCGGTGGCGCGCAGAGGGCGCCGGACGGCCGCGAAATGCTCGAGGACATCGAGCGCGCGAACCGCCGATTTCGAAAGATTTCGGCGTTCGCCAGGGTGCCTGATTTCGCTGCTGGTGTGCCGCACACTACCTTCCTGGGCTCTGTCGTCGGCGGGCTGCTCTCCTGCTCGCTGCATCTGTCGCTGTCCCCTCCGGCGGGTGTTGAGTGCCTGAAACGCACTTGTCATTCCACATCGTCTCTAACGTCAGCGAGCCAGTAATGTCGCGCAAAATGAATCACGATGCAAAGGGTCGCCCCACCACGTCATGTCCACTCGATCCACCGCCGCTAAGGCCGGGCCGGGCCGCACCGGCGACACTGCTCGAGCGACGTGCAATGGCCCTGCCCGGCAATGGCTATCCGCCCTGCCCTGAAGTCGTCACCCAGCAGATCGAACTCGGCCCGCTGCACTGCCTGTCCTGCGCCGCGCCGAACGCCCATGGCGTGCTGTTTCATATTCATGGCGGCGGGTTCCGTGGCGGAAATCCTTCTCGCTCCCGTCCATTTGCCGAGACTGTCGCAGCGCGGCTCGGCTGCACCGTCATCCTTCCAAGCTATCCGCTGGCGCCTGAAAATCCTTTTCCAGCAGCGCTGATTAAGCTGCGTGCTGCAGTTGCTGCGATTGAAACCAATCAACCGCTCGTGATCGGTGGTGACTCGGCGGGCGGCAATCTGGCGCTTGGATTATGGCATCTCGGTGCAGCTGCGGATGCGCTTTGGCTGCTTTCGCCCTGGCTCGATCTGCGGATCGCTGCAGGATCCTATGATCGTGCCGCCGCTACCGATCAGCTCTTTTCGCGCGAGATGGCGTTGGATGCGCGGGAAATGTACCTTCAGGGCCATTCCCCGGGCGATCCCCTCGCCTCGCCGCTACTCGGCTCGCTCGAAGGGCTGCCGGAAACCTTCGTGCTTGCCGGCGGCGGCGAGGTGCTGCTCGACGACACCCTGAAGCTGTTTTCCTTGTTGGGAGCGGCCGGGGTCGATGTGGAATGCCGCATAGTTCCAGACATGCAACACGTCGCGCCAACCTTCGGCCCGGATTTGCCGGGTAGCGCAGCGGGCCTCGATGCGGGCGTCCGCTTCCTCGAACGTCAATTCGCGCGTCGATAGCCGATCGGACGACAATCAACGGCACAAGGGAGAGAAAGATGGCCGCAATCGACCTTCTGGGGCTCAAGGGCCAGACCGCCATCGTTTGGGGAGGCGGTCAAGGCATGGGCGAAAGCTCGGCCTATTATCTGGGCCGAGCCGGATGCCGTGTCGCGGTAGTCGACATGAATGCCGCGCGCGCCGAAGAGGCCGCAGCGCGGCTCAATGCACAAGGCTGCGACGTAATCCCGCTGGTCGGCGACATCACCGACGGGAGCGATGTCGAACGTGCGACGGCGGAGGCCGAACTCGCCTTCGGACCGATCGACATCATGGTCACCATCGTCGGCGCGTCGAGCTGGAAATCCCTGCTCGAAGTGACGGAAACGGATTGGAATCGCGAGTTCGATCTCAACCTCAAATCGGTGCTCTACAGCGCGCGTGCGGCTGCCCGGCGGATGCTCGCGACCGGCCGCAAGGGGACCATCATCGCGGTCAATTCGGTAAGCGGCCTGACCTCGGCGCCGTTCCATGCCCCCTATGGCGCCGCCAAGGCCGGGCTCATGAACCTGGTACGATCGATGGCGGTGGAATGGGGTCCAGATATACGCATCAATGCGATCGCGCCCGGAACGATCATCACACAACGCTTGCCCAAACAGGCGTCCGAGGACGACCCGGCGAGTCCGTTCCGTCGACGGCTGCCGATGCAGCGCCGCGGCACAACCGACGAGATCGGCAAGGCCGTATTGTTCATGGCATCGGACCTCGCCAGCTATGTGACCGGACAGACCCTTGCGGTTGATGGCGGCTGGACGGCCGCCTGGATGTTCGATGTGCCGACCGAAGCGTCCCGGCCGGGTAAACTTTCCGACTGACGAATAGCGGAGCAAGAAAAAGGGGCGGTCCAGCGACCGCCCCTCAGACTGCTGACAAAGCCCTGGCGCGAGCCGGGGCTTTGTGATTCTATGGGACATGCTGAGAACGCCTAGCCCTATCCAGACCGCTCTTGAGATGGTTACGCTTGAAGAGCTGGTCCCGCAGGATC
>Ga0180220_1000517_pt1 | contig 41295 bp, 31 predicted proteins | sample eDN5th37CBELigBY_FD_151335 | JGI IMG/M metagenome (GOLD analysis project Ga0180220, IMG submission 151335) | Enriched backyard soil microbial communities from Emeryville, California, USA - eDNA 5th pass 37_C BE-Lig BY (version 2) (version 2) | ecosystem: Environmental > Terrestrial > Soil >... | reverse complement strand
CCGCATCGCCTGGCTCGTTCGCCCCTTCGGGCTGCCTTCGCCGACGGCTCGCTGCGCCCCGCACGTCGCCGCGCCCGGCCCCCGCCGCCCGGCCCGCTGCGCCCGCTTGGGTTCGTCGCGCCGCTGGGACGGCTTGCGTGCTTGGCCTTTTGCTGCAGCAGCAGTTGCTGCTGGAAGACTTCTTGCGCCGTCCCGGCCTCGCGCGCCTGCCGCGCGGGCCGGGACATTGGAGCCGGGACATTGGAGCCGGGACATTGGAGCCGGGACATTGGAGCTGTGTCGTTGGAACGGGATATCGGGGCGGATATCGGGATGGAGCATCGGGATGGAGCATCGGGATGGAGCATCGGAGCTGGAGCTTGGAGCCCCGAAGTTGTACTGAGACGTTGTACTGAGACGTTGTACTGGGCGAGCAAGAACACCGTCTATGCTGACGGCGTCGCGAATATGATTTATCTTTGAAAAACTTCCCATAGCGGCAGACATCCGCTTTCCATACCGCAAGGCTCGCTGGCACCTCATGACTGAAGACATACTTATAAACGTCACACCCTTTGAAACACGCGTCGCGCTGGTAGAGCAAGGAGCCGTACAAGAACTGCACATAGAAAGAAGCATACAGCGCGGCCATGTGGGCAATCTGTATCTGGGTAAGGTCGTGCGCGTGCTGCCGGGCATGCAAAGCGCGTTCGTCGACATCGGTCTGGAGCGCGCCGCCTTCATCCACGTCGCGGACTTGCGCCAGAACCGGTCGGAGCGCAGCAACGGCGCCGTCGTCACCCCCATAGAAAAACTGCTGTTCGAAGGCCAGTCCCTCATGGTCCAGGTCATCAAGGACCCGCTGGGCACCAAAGGCGCGCGCCTGTCGACCCAAATCAGCATCGCCGGGCGCATGCTGGTCTATTTGCCGTACGATCCGCACATCGGCATTTCGCAAAAGATCGAATCGGAGGAAGACCGCATATCGCTGAAAGAGCGGGTGCTGCGGTTCAAGTCGGAAGACGATGACGGCGGCTTCATCGTGCGCACCCAGGCGGAGGGCGCGACCGACGATGAATTGCTGGCGGATCATTCCTATCTGCGCACCTTGTGGACCAGCATACAGGCCAAGGCCAAATCCCAGCCTTCGCCCTCGCTGCTCTATACCGATTTGACCCTGGCCCAGCGCGTACTGCGCGACATGGTCACCCCCACCACAGGGACCATACTGGTGGACTCCCGCAGCACCACGCAGGAACTGCTGGACTGGGCGCGCACCTATACCCCGTCCGTACTGGATCGCATCAAGCACTATAGCGGCGAACGCCCCCTGTTCGACACCGCCAATGTGGATGAAGAAATCGCCCGTGCGCTGTCGCGCAGGGTGGACTTGAAATCGGGCGGCTACCTGATCATCGACCAGACCGAAGCCCTGACCACCGTGGACGTGAACACCGGCGGCTTCGTCGGCGGGCGCAATTTCGACGACACCATATTCAAGACCAATCTGGAAGCGGCGGTGGCGCTTGCCCGCCAATTGCGGCTGCGCAACCTGGGCGGCATCATCATCCTGGATTTCATCGACATGGACGATCCGGAGCACCGCGCCTCGGTGCTGGCCGAGCTGAACAAGGCCTTGAGCAAGGACCGCACGCGCATGACTGTCAGCGGTTTCAGCCAGTTGGGTCTGGTGGAGATGACACGCAAACGCACGCGCGACTCGCTGGCCCATCAGCTATGCGAACCCTGCCCTACCTGCCAGGCGCGCGGCAATGTGCGCACGGCGCGCACGCTGTGTTATGAAATACTGCGCGAAATACTGCGCGAATCGCGGCAGTTCAACCCCAAGGAATTCCGTATTCTGGCGTCGCAGGCCATCGTCGACCTGTTCCTCGAAGAGGAAAGCGCCCACCTTGCGATGCTGGGGGACTTCATAGGCAAGCCCATTTCACTGGAGGTGGAAAGCCAGTATTCCCAGGAGCAGTACGACATCGTTCTCGTATAGATCATCGTCCGAGCCGCTCAGCGCGCCGCGATGAGGCTGCGGTGCGACGCAATTGCCATGCGTTCAAAAGCATGGCCGCGCAAGGCATTCGGCGGCAAGAGACCGGCCTTCTTGGCTGCCGGAAGCTACTGCGCCGCTTCGGGGCAGACCCCGGGCTTGAAGATCGCGGCGAAGAGTTGTTCTATGCGCTCTTTGGCGACGGCGTCCGAATAATAGCTATAGATTTTCGCCCTGCTCCGCTCTTCCTCCATGAGCGTGCCTTGATACTGCGTCAGATCGGCGATGACGGTACGCTCGTAGCCGCTGTCGCCCGGGGCCTTGTATGTAATCGTCGCATAGCTGGTTTCCCGATCGTCGAGCGTGAACTCGGGGCCGTAGCCGCAGGCGCGCTGGTGCTTGATCAAGGCCATCTGAATCTTGGGGAAAGTCATGGGTATGCCGCGCTCTCCCCGGAAGTAATCAGGGCTGCGCAAGTCCCCCAGCCGCAGCCCCTGCGGCGTGGATGCGCACCCGGACAGCGCCATCAATGCGATCAGCAGCGCTATTCTTTTCATGCCTCACACTCTCTTTTTCAAGTGGCGAGCCCGCGCGCACCCGGTACGGGGCGGCCGGGGCGGCGCCGGTTGCATAAGCGATTCCGCCATTATCCGTCATCGCGAAACTGCATGCGATACAGCGCCGCATACAGCCCGTCCGTGGCGAGCAGCTCTTCGTGGCGGCCCTGCTCGACTATCTTGCCGGCATCCAGCACCACGATGCGGTCGGCATTTTGCACGGTGGACAAGCGATGCGCGATCACCAGTGTGGTGCGCCCCGACATCAGCAGTTCCAGGGACGCCTGCACCTGCCGTTCGGATTCGTTGTCCAAGGCCGAAGTCGCTTCGTCCAGGATCAGTATGGGCGCATTCTTGATCAGGGCGCGCGCGATCGCCAGGCGCTGCCGCTGCCCGCCCGAAAGCTGGCTGGCATTCTCGCCCACAGGCGTATCCAGCCCCATGGGCAGGCTGTCCACGAAAGCCAGCAGGTTCGCCGCCTCCAGCGCCTTGCGGATCTCCCCCTGGCTGGCTTCGTGCAAGGCGCCATAGCCGACGTTCTCGGCGATGGTGCCCTCGAACAGCACGACGTCCTGGCTGACCAGGGACAACTGGGAGCGCAGGCCCTGCAGGCTCAGGTCGCGGATGTCGATGCCGTCTATCAGTATGGAGCCGCTGTTGGGCTTGACGAAACGCGGCAGCATGTTGACCAGAGTCGTTTTACCGCTGCCCGAGCGGCCCACCAGGGCCACGGTCTGCCCCGGCTCGACCGTGAAAGACACATCGGAAAGGGTGTCGGTATTGGCGTCCGGAAACCGATGGACGATATTGCGGAATTCGACGCGGCCCTGCACGGGCTGAGGCAGCGTCCCGGACCCCGTTTCCTCTTCGGGCTGCTGATCGATGAGCGTGAAGACGCTTTCGGCGGAGACCAGCATGCGCTGCATGGCGCCGGCGATATTGGTCAGCCGCTTCATGGGGTCGAAAATCTGGCCCAATGCCGCCATGAAGGCGGCGAAGCTGCCTACCGTCAGGCCGTGATGGTTCGCCTGGTACAGCGCCACGGCAATGACGGCCGCCACCGACAAGGCGATGGAAAACTGCGAGAGCGGGGACATGGCGGCATCGGCGCTGGCGGCGCGCATGGCGAAGCGCCGCAAGCGGCCGTTGACATATTTGAAGCGGCCGGACTCGCGCTCATAGCCGTCGAACAGCTTGATCACGCGCTGGCCGTCTATGCCTTCGCGCACGACGCGGGTCAATTCCGCGTTCATGCCTATGGTCTCGCGGTTGATGCGGCCCAGCCGCTTGATGAAAATGCGGGCGATGACGGTTGAAACCGGCAGCATCAGCAATACGATCAAGGTGAGCTGCCACGACATGTACAGCAAGACGCAGAGCAGCGCCACCACGACCAGCGCTTCGCGCACCACGACAGTGATGACTTCGGTGGCCAGGCCGGTGACCGTGCCGGCATCGATGGTGAAGCGGTTCAGCAGGCGGCCGGAATCGCCGCGCTTGAAGTCTTCATCCGATAGGCCCAGCAGGCGGTCGAACATCTCTTTGCGCAGGCCCAGCAGCATGTTGTTGGCGACCCAGGCCAGCAGATAGGAACTGGCGTAGCTGCACAAGCCGCGCAACAGCATCAGCCCGACGACCGCCAGGGGAATGGACCAGACATAAGATGGTTTGCCCCCGGAGAACCCGTCGTCCAGCAGGGGTTTCATGATGATCGCCAGGGTGGGCTGGGTGGCGGCCGCCACGCTGACTAGGGCGACAGCCAATATGACCGTCTTCCAGTAGGCGCCCAGCCGGCTGTAGATCCGGCGCCACAGCTCGAATCGTGCGGGCGCGGAACGCGGCGTTGCGGCTTCGCTGGCTGACTTCAACAATAAACTCGCTTATATACTAATGGATCGACCATTTTAACGTTCCTTAGGCAGGCGTTCAGTTGGATATCCGCCATCATAACGCCCCCGCCCGCAGCGATTATTCATGACTACGCTTTCCGCCATTTATGTGCGCCTGCCGAACTGGATAGGCGACGTCTGCATGAGCCTGCCCAGCCTGCACGCGCTGCTGGATACGCAACTGCCGGTCGTCGTGTGCGCGCGGCCGTGGGCCAGGGATCTGCTGGCGGGATACAAGCTGGCGGGCTTCGTTGAAATGAAAGGCCAATGGCGGGCCGACCGCGCAGCCGTCCATGCGCACAGGAAAAGAGCCCAGCACGCCCACCCGCGGGGCCTGCTGCTGCCCGATTCCCTATCCAGCGCCATGGTCTTCAAGTTCGCCGGCATCCCCAGCGCGGGCTATCGGGATGACGGCCGCAGCCTGATCCTGCGCTGGCCGGTCAACAAGCCCGCCGCCGCATTGCACGCGGTGGAGTCCTGGTATTACATCACCACCCAGGCCCTCAAGCGCTGGAATCTTCCGGCGCGGCCGCTGCCCGCGGGGCGGCGGCTGGAGCTGCGGCTCGCGGACAGGCATTATTCAGAAGGCATGCAGGCCTTGCGGAACGCCGGGCTGGATCGAGACGACTTCATCCTGATCGCCCCCACCGCCACCGGCCTGCACCGCGGCAAAGTCAAGGTCTGGCCGCACTACGATGCCCTGACCCGCCGGCTACAGGAACAGGGCCATACCGTGGCCATGTGCCCGCCGCCGGCTGAAGCCGAGGCCGCCCGGCGCAATGCCCCCACCGCGCTCTGCCTGCCGCCGGTCAAGCTCGGAGCGTTTGCTACACTCACCCAACTTGCCTCGCTGGTGGTATGCAATGATTCAGGCGTATCGCACCTTGCCGCGGCTGCCGGCGCTCGGCAGCTTACCTTGTTCGGCGTCACCCAGCCCGAACGCACCGGTCCCTGGTCGGACCGCGCCGTATGCCTGGGCGCGGCCCACGCCTGGCCCACGCTGGAGGAAACCGAGCAGCGGGTTCTCGCCCTCCTGCCTGAAAAACTTGAACGGTAGCGAATGACTCTTTCGAGCTTTTTGACAAATTTGGTGATACCGCTGAACTTATGCATTGCCCTACTGCTGATGGGCGCAGTGCTGTTCATCGTGCGTTGGCGGCGCACGGCCTTTCTGGTTGCGGCGACCGGCCTGGGCTGGGCGCTGTTCTGGTCGCTGCCCGCCTCGTCGCTGTGGGCCGGGGGCAGGCTGGAGCAGCTTTACCCTTATCGAACGCCGGCGGAGCTGCCCGAGGCGCAGGCCATCGTGGTGCTCGGCGGCAGCACGGCCAACGGCCGGCGCAACTGGTTCGAACCCTACAACAGCGCCACCGCCCTGTCGCGGGTGGACACGGCCGCCCTGCTGTACAAGGCGCAGCGCGCGCCTTTGATCGTGGTGTCGGGGGCCGCCCTGGAAGGCACGGTCAGCGAGGCCCAGGTCATGGCCAACGACCTGAAGCAGCAGAATATCCCGCCCGAGGCCATGCTGCTGGAAAGCCGCAGCTTTACGACGCATGAAAACGCCCTGTACACCACCGAGGTCTTGAAGCAGCGCAATATCGAACGGGTCCTGCTGGTGACTTCCGCGCTGCATATGCCGCGCGCCATGGCGGTATTCCGCAAGCAGGGCATCCTGGCCGTGGCCTCGCCCTCGCCGCCGCAAATCGTGGTGCCCAGCGATCCGGGGTTCTCGTTCTGGCAGCCCAGCATGCGTGCGCTCAGCGCCAGCCGGTCCATCGTCAAGGAATACGTGGGCTTGCTGGTGTACTGGATCCGGGGCTGGATCTAGGGCGCGACGAACATGCGATGCCGTCCGGGCTGCGGCGCCTGCTGCATCGCGCCATCCATATCCAGTCCCATTCCGGGCATGCCTTTTGGCAAGCCCGCCGGGGTGGCCTGCATCCAATTGGACGAAAACGGCCGCTGCCGGATATTCGACCACCCTGAACGGCCGGCCGTGTGTTCATCCCTGCAAGCCGAACCCGGCATGTGCGGGAACAGCCGTGAGCATGCCCTGCGCTGGCTGGGACATTTGGAAGAACTCACCGCGCCAAATGACCGGGCCACGAACGGCCGGGCCACGAACGGCCGGGCCGCGAATGACCGGGCCGCGAACGGCCGGAACGCGGACGCTAAAGCGGCGAGCCGTCGCCGATACGGGAAGATATATATAAAAAATGAATAGGCTGCGGCATATTACGGCTCGGCGGACCACAGCAGGTTTCAGCGCGGAAAGCCGCGGCACAGTCCGGCGCGGCGGATAGGCCACGGCATTAGTAGGCGGCGCTGGACAGAGACGCCCAAAGGTGCGCGGCGAGCTGGGCGCGCCAGGGGGAAAACTCCGCCAGCCAGGCCTCGGCCTGTTTTTCGCTGATTTTTTCCGGCGCGCCAGTCAAGGCCTGTATGCCGCGCCGCACGGCCACGTCGCCATGCAGGGAGCCATCCAGCCAGCCGAAGCCGCGCAGCAGGGTGTAATCGACCGTCCAGGGCCCCACCCCGCGCACGTCCAGCAAACAGCGGCGGATGTCCTCCACGGGCACTGCCTCCACCCAGGCGTCCAGCGGCAATTGCCCGCCCGCGATCATGCGCGCCAGATTCAGCAAGGTATCGGCTTTCGCCCTGGAGTATCCCGCCTGGCGCAGGGTTTCCGGCGTCTGCGCGGCGATCTGCCCGGGATCGGGGTAGCACAGCAGGCCGCCCGAATGGCGCCTGCCCAGGGCCAGTATCAATCTGCGGCGTATGGATACCGCGGCGGCCACGCTGACTTGCTGACCGGTGACCGCCCAGGTCAGGGCCTCGAAAGGCGTGGCGGCCACGGGCACCCGCAAGCCTGCTTGGCCGGCGATCAAGCGGCCGATCACAGGATGTTCGCGGTATTGGCGCTCGAAGGCTTCGACCTCGTTCGCCAGTCCCAGCATGCGGCCGGCCATGGCCTTGAATCTGGCTTGGCTGTCCGCGGACGGATCGCCGTCGACCGCCAGTTCGGCTTGCGCCCCGCCTCGCTTGAAGACCACGCTGAGGCAGGCGGGGGATCCGTCCCAGATCATTCCTTTGCGGAATGAAGCCGGCGTCGTGCTTTCGGATAGCGCCTGCGTGTCGCGGCTATGGAAGGCGAGGATGTCCCGCGGCCGAAAACCGGCGGGCAATGGGATGCGGCATGTCAGGATGACGGCCATGGCAACCGGCCTAGCGCTCCGCCATGACCTGCCGGTACAGATCTTCATACCGGCTGGCGACTTCGGCCCAGCTATGGCGCGCCACCACTTCGCCCGCGCCCCGGAGCAACGCGGCCCGCAAGCCGGCGTCGCCGTCCAGCCGCGCTATGTACTGCGCCAACTGATCGTGGTCTTCGGGGTGCGCAAGCACCATGGCATCGTGCCCGTCCCGCACATACTGGGCGAAGCCGCACCATGGGCTGGGGCTGAGTATCACCGGCAGCCCGAAAGACATGGCTTCCAGCGGCGCCATGCCGAAGCTGTCGTTCAGCGTGGGATGCACATAGATATCGGCCGCCCCGTAATAGCGGCCGACCTCGGCCGTTTCCTCGACCAGCTTGATGCGGCCGGCCATATCGCGGCAGTCGGGCGAGCGTTGTATGAAGTCGCGCGTCGCGCCATTGCTGCCCACCACCAGCAACTTGTAACGCTGCGGCAATGCGGCCAAAGCCTCCAAGACGGTGGGCAGGCCTTTGCGCAGCGGATTGCGCGCAACCAGCAGGCACACGCAGTCGCCCTCGCCCAGGCCCAGTTCTCGCCGTGTCAGGGCGGCATCGGCTTCTTGGCCGGCATCGGGCGGGGATACCCCCGGGGGTATGACGGGAAAGTCGCGCGCGGCGCCGTAAGCCTGGCGCAACTGTTCGGCGATCAAGCCCGACACGGCCACTGTGCGGTGCCCCGCCCGTTCCGCCACGCGCCGGGCCTCCAGCCCGAGATAGGTCTGGACGCGCGGGCTGACGTAGGACAGCATGCGCTTCAATGCGGGCATGGCGCGTACCCGCCAGTTGTAGCGCACCGGCGTGACATGCACCACCTCCACGTCGCCGCACCAGCCGTTCATGTGGGAATGCACGATATCGAAGCCGGTTCGGGTGGCCCGCCGCGCGCGCCAGGCGAATATCAGCACCCGCAGCCAGCTCGGCCAATGGCGCCACGAGCGCAAAGAGATGAAAGGCAGCTCCAGCCCGCAGGCCTGGTCGTATTCCCGTGCAAAGACGGTGATGTCGTGTGCGCCGGCCAGCTCGCGCATCAATTCCACGCCGTAGGCTTCCGCCCCGCCGTAGCGGTTGCCGAAGCGGTCCACCACGAAAGCGATTTTCAATCGGGGCGGGGGCATATCTTTGGCATCGGTGAAAAACTCCGGGCTGGCGGCCGCATGCTGTCCGGCCGACGAGGGTGATCCGGGCCGCGTAGGCGCATTGCCGCCCCTCCCGCCCGCAAGGACGGGGCTCGGGCCGGAGCGGGTGGCGCGCTCAGACACCGGACTGGCGCCTGCGGCGATTTTCTTCCAGCCGGGTCATACACTTTTGCAGGAAGCGGAGTATGTTGGTGGAGCGCGACACGGTGACCCTGGGCAATTCGTAAACATCGTCATCCGCTCGGGCCAGCCCGCCCGCGGTGGTGGTGGCGTTGGTGTAGCCCGCATTGCGCACCATGCTGCGCAATTCCGCGTTCTCGCCCCCGTAAGGGTAGCAGAACGCGCTGACTTCGGCACCCAGGACTTCCTCCAGCTCGCGCTTGGACTGCCGTATCTGGTAATCGGCGAGTTCCGGCGACAGCTTGGGCAAGTAAGGGTGGTCCAGCGTGTGCGAGCCGACCTCCATGCCCTGGGCGGCCCATTGCCGCAACTCGTCCGCCGACATCAGGTCGGCGTGCGCGATGCCTTTTTCGTAGTCCCAGACATTGCCGCCATCGAGCTGCCGGGCGACGAAGTAATTGGTGGCGGTGAAGCCTTGCTCGCGCAGCACCGGCAGCGCGTTGCGGTAGACATTGCGGTAGCCGTCGTCGAAAGTGATGCCCACCACTTTGCCGCGGCGTTCCCCCCGTATGTAAGGCATGAGATCCCGCATGGACAGGCCGCGATAGCCCAGGCGGCGCAACCAAGTCATCTGCCGCCGGAAGTCCGCGGGATGCACGACGAGACTGCGGTAAGGCGTACCCCTGGGCGCCGGCTCGCCGATCTGGTGGTACATGAGTATGGGTATCATGCAACGATTATATCGGGGCGGGCCGCTAGACCGCGAGCCCCCTGGCTTGCGCATACACGCTTTGGGTCTGCCGCAGGAAGCCGGCGGTGGAAAACGCCTGTTCCACCCGGGCGCGCGCGGACCGGCCCCTGACCGCCACGCATGCCGGCTCGGCCAGTATGGCGCGCAAGGTGCGCTGCAAGGCCGGGATGTCGCCCGCCGGCACGACCCAGCCGTCCAGCCCGTCGCGCACGTTTTCCGGCAGGCCGCCGGCATTGGACACCAGCGCCGGCAGGCCCATGGCCATGGTTTCGCAACTGGCATACGAGGCCGCTTCGCGGTAGGACAGCACAAAACCGATATCGCTGGCGCCCAATATATGGCGCACATCCTTCACCAGGCCGGGGAAGACCACCCGGCCCTGCATGCCCAGTTCCCGCACCCGCCGCTGCATGGCCGCGGCGGGCGGATCCCCCGCCACGACGATGCGCAAGCGCCGGCGCAGGGCGGGCTCCAGGCCGGCGACGGCCTGCACCAAGTCCAGCCAGCCCTTGTTCAAATCCGTGCCACCTATGCTGCCCAGCACCAGAACGCCGTCATCCAATTCCCCGAACAGCGCACGCCGGTAGGCGCGCTTGGCGGCCTCTTCCACCGGTTTCAGGTAATCGAGGTCTATGCCATTGCGCACCATGTGTATGGGCCTGCGCCGATACCCCGATTCGGCCAGCATGCGCGCCACATAATCGCAGACCGCGATGGAGGCATGCGTGCCCAGCCAGGCGCGCAGGCGGTGGCCCAGGCTGCATACCCGATTGGTGTTGTGTTTGGTCCACACTATGGCCGGACGCTGACGCATGCCCAGGCAGGCGAGCATGACATGGCGGTGATCCGCGCCGCCGTTCACGTGCACGACATCGAAGCGTTCCTGCTTCAGGAAGCGCCGCAACTGGATGACTTCCCTGATCAGCGGCAAAGGCCTGGAGGTATACAAGCCGGGCTGCACGCGCACGCCCTGCATAAGCGATGCCAGTTTGTAGAGGCGGCCGGTCTCGGGCGCCGCGACCGTCAGATCGTGCTGGTGCCGTAAACCCCTCAGCAAGCTGAGTACGTATGTGACGTGGCCACCCCCGTTGCCATGGTGGATATCGGTGATAAGAATTTTCATCGCGAGCCGGCGGCCAGGCCCGCTACCCCTGGTTACGCCTTATTTATTTATTTTGCTTAAAAGCAGTAATTTATTGTAGCGGAAGAAACTGCCGGCCGCGCCCATGGCGGCCAGCACAAAGCCTTCCCGACCGTCCAGAAAGCCGCGGCGTATGACGTAGATGCGGATGAAAGTCCACAGCGCGTGGCCGGTGGCGCCCAGTATGCTGGTTTTCTTGCCTCTGGCGTGCATCATCGCCGCCGCCTGCGACGAATAATGGTTGATCTTGTCGATGAAGACTTCCAGATTGGCGTAGGGATAATGCAACAGATGGCCCTGGAGCACAGCCGCTGGAGTGTCGGCCACGACGCTTTCATGCACGGCAACGTCCTTGAAGCGGGCGCTGCCGCGCTTGAACAGGCGCAGCACGTGGTCCGGCCACCAGCCGCAATGCCGTATCCAGCGGCCGTTGAAGTTCGACAGCCGGGCCATTTTGTAGGCTTGAGCGCGCGGCCGGGCCAGTTCGCGCTGGATTTCCGCGGCCAGTTCGGGGGTCACGCGCTCGTCGGCGTCCAGCGACAGCACCCAGTCGCCCGTGGCCATATCCAGGGCGCGGTTCTTTTGGGGGCCGAAGCCCGGCCAATCGGCCGTCGTCGCGACCTTGGCCCCTTTGGCCGCGGCAATGTCCCGCGTCGCGTCCGTGCTGCCCGAATCCAGCACGATGATCTCGTCGGCGAAAGCCGCCGAGTCGATGCAGTCGCCGATGTGGGCGGCCTCGTTCTTGGTGATGATGATGACCGACAGCTTCATCCACGCTTCCTGAGGCTGCGCTTCCAGCGCTTCCACTTATTGAAGATGGGGCCGATAAGGGGATGGGCCGCCACCTGTATGCGCCTGCCCACGGAATTGCCGCTGGTGTTGCGCACGGCGAAGCGGTAGATGTGGACCGGGTCGCCGCCCGGCCGGTTCTGGCCGAAAGCCTGGGTCGTGTACAAGTGCTTGAAGCCGGCGTCCTGGGCGAGGCGCACGTAATCGGGGTCGAAATAGCCTTGCGGCCAGCAAAAATGGTCCGACACCCCGCCCAGTTGCTGGCGCAAGGCTTCGCGCGACTGGGCGAGCTCTTCCGCCATGTGGACATTCTTGGCCGCGGGCGCGATCTTGTCCCAGCGCGTGTGGGTATGGGTATGGCTGTGGAATTCCATGACGCCGTCATCGCGCATGGCGCGGATTTCGCTCCAGCGCAGCACGACCTCGTCGGCCCGGCCTTGCTCTATGCGCTGCTCGCAGTCCCGGTGGGATGGCGTTTCGGGCAAATCGCCCTGGCCCAGGTGGCGGCGCAAAGGGCCGTCCCCGACCCATGAGGTCACCAGAAAAACCATGGCGCGGTAGCCGTACTGCTTCAGCAGGGGGTAGGCGTAGACCCAATTGTCCAGATAGCCGTCGTCGAAGGTGATCAGCACGGAACGGGCCGGCGCGGGCGCGCCCGCCAGATGGGCGGCGAATTCCTCGCTGGACAGGGAACGGTAGCCGCGCCGCTTCAGCCAGCGCAGTTGCTGCTCGAAGTTGGCCGGCGTGACATTGATCATGCCGTCCACCGGCGAAACGTGGTGGTACATCAGTACGGGGACGCTGCGCGCCTTGCTCATGATTGTCGCTCCGTAAGCCAGCGGCTGTAGCAGGATTCTATGCGCCGCACCATGGCCTCGGCGCTGAAGCGGCCCTGCTCCCGGCAGAACGCGAGCCCGGCCCGCCCCATCCGGCGGCGCAGCTCGGGATCGTCCACCAGGCGCCGGATGGCTGCCGTCAGCGCCGGGACATCGTCCAGCGGCACCAATATGCCGCTGACGCCATCCTGCATCATTTCCGGGACGCCGTCGACCCGGGTTCCCACTACCGGCAGGCCGGCTGCGCCGGCCTCGACGAAGACCGTCCCGGACGCTTCCTTGCGAGTGGCCAGGGCGAAAATATCGAAGCCCGCCAGCAGGTCGGGAACATCGCTGCGCATGCCCAGCATATGAACTCTTTTATCCAGCCGCTTTTCCGCGACATAAGCCTGGATTTCCTCGAAAACCGGCGAGCCGCCGCCCACCAGCACCAAGTGCACATTGGGCCGCTCGCGGATGATGGGCTCCATGGCGTCGATGAGCTCTTTATGTCCCTTCTGGGCGCGCATGACCGCAACGCAGCCCACCACGATGTCGTTGCCCGCCAGGCGCAATTCCTGGCGCAGGCCCGAAGTCTCGCGCAAAGGCGGCAAATCGACCGCGGGGTAGACCGTCGCCACATGCCCGGGCGGAACGCCGCGTTCGATCAAGTGCTTGCGCACGAAATCGCTGGCCGTGGTCACCCGATGCGGGATCACGGTATAGGACAGCAGCGAGCCCACTTTGTTGGCCAGGTGCCGGGTGCGCACGATGAGCGGGGTGCCTGCCAGGCGGCCCGCGCAGCCGGCCAGTATCGTGTCGCGGCGGCTATGGGTATTCAGCACCTGGAAATGGCCGCGGCGCAGCACGCCGCGTATGAAAGCCACGCCCTTGATGAAGTTCACCGGCCCGTCCATCAAGGTGGTGTGCACGGTGAAGCCCGCCTCGCGCAAGCGCTGCGCGAGCATGGCATGAGGCTGGCAGACCGCTTCCAGGTGATGGCCGCGTTCGCGCATCGCCACCATCATGCGGTAGATGTATTGTTCCTGACCGCCGAAACTGGTGGCCGCTTCGGAATGCAGGATGCGCAAAGGCGTCATGAATAGTTGATCTCCACGCCGTCGGGCCTGGCCCAGCTTTCCAGCTGTTCCAGCAGGGCGTCCGCCATGCGCACGCGCCATTCCTCGCCCAGCCGGACCATGCACTGGAACTCGTCGTGCCGCAGGCGGACCTCGACCGGAACGCCCGGAACGCCGTTTTCAGGTTCGGCCCGGAACGGGTTGAGCAACTGGCGCAGGCGGACCGCGTCGGCGTTGCCGTTCAATGTGATGCGCAGGCTGCGCGCCCTGGCCTCGCGGGCAAGCTGCAAGTCGTAGACGGAATCCGCCGACACCCGCAGGCCGCCCGAGTAGTCGTCATTGCTGACCTTGCCGTGGATGATGATGAGTCTGTCCTCGCGCAGCCGGTTGCGGTGCTGTTCGTATAGTTCGTTGAAAATGGCGACTTCCACCTGGGCGGAGCCATCGTCCAGCGTCGCATACAGCATTTTGCCGCGCCGGGTCATCTTGGGCCGCAGCGCCGAGAGCACGCCGGCGAACCATTGCAGGCCGCGCGAGGGCTCCAGCCGCGCCAGGGGCTTGGGCGCGAAGCGGCGCACTTCATCGCGCCAGGCGTCGAAAAGATGCCCGCTGAAGTAAAAGCCCAAAGCGACTTTTTCTTCCGTCAGGCGGGTCTGCAAATCCCAGGGCGCCACCTTGGCCAGTTCGCCCTCGACAATGTCGTTGGCGTCGTCCGCGAACAGCGACACCTGGTTGGCGCTGCGCTCGGCCTGTTCGGCCGCCTCGATGGCGTTGGGGACGGTCGCCAGCAAGGCGGCGCGGTTGTCGGAGATCTGGTCGAAGGCGCCCGCCCGGATCAGCGCTTCGATGCTGCGGCGGTTCACCGTATGCCTGTCGACGCGCCGGCAGAAATCGAACAGGCTGGTGTAGGGCCCGCCTTCCTGCCTGGCCCGTATGATTTCCTCGACGGCGGCCTGCCCCGTGCCCTTGACCGCGCCCAGACCGTAGCGCATGGTGCGCGGCGGTTCGCCGCGCGCGGAATGTGCGTCCGGCACAGGTTCGAAGCGGTAGGCCGAGGCGTTGATATCCGGCGGCAGGACCTCCACGCCGTTGGCGAGGGCGTCTTTCCAGAAGATCTGGACCTTGTCGGTGTCGTCCATGTCGGACGAAAGCGTGGCCGCCAAAAATTCGGTGGGATGGTAGGCCTTGAGCCAGGCGGTCTGATAGGCGATCAGCGCGTAGGCGGCGGAGTGCGATTTGTTGAAGCCGTAGCCGGCGAATTTCTCCATCAAGTCGAACAGCTTGACGGCCAGGTCCGCGTCGTAGCCTTTCTCGACCGCTCCTTTTTCGAAAATGGCGCGATGCTTGGCCATTTCCTCGGGCTTTTTCTTGCCCATGGCGCGGCGCAGCAGGTCGGCGCCGCCCAGAGTGTAGCCGCCGATGATCTGCGAGATCAGCATCACCTGTTCCTGGTACACGATGACGCCGTAGGTGCTCTGCAGCACCGGTTCCAGGTCTTTGTGAAAATAATCCACTTCGGCGCGGCCATGCTTGCGGTTGACGAAGTCCACCACCATGCCCGATTCCAGCGGCCCCGGCCGATACAGCGCCAGCATGGCGATGATGTCCTCGAAGGTATTGGGCCGCAGGTTCTTCAGCAGTTCCTTCATGCCGCGCGATTCGAGCTGGAACACGGCCGTGGTGTTGCCTTCGCTCAGCAGCTTGTAGGCCTGCGGGTCGTCCAGCGGCAGCGCCATGAGGTCGAAGTCGCGCTTGCTTTCATTGAACTGGCGCACGAAGCGCACGGCCCAATCCAGGATGGTGAGGTTGCGCAGGCCCAGGAAGTCGAACTTGACCAGGCCGGCGGCCTCGACGTCGTCCTTGTCGAACTGCGAGACGGCATTGCTGTCCGTGCCGGGCTGGCAGTACAAGGGGCAGAAGTCGGTCAGCTTGCCGGGCGCGATCAGCACGCCGCCCGCGTGCATGCCTATGTTGCGCGTCAGCCCTTCCAGCGGCCGGGCCAGATCGATGAGGGCCTTGACCTCTTCGTCCTGTTCGTAGCGTTCTTTGAAGGTGGGTTCTTCTTCGAGCGCGCGTTCCAGCGTCCAGGGGTCGGCCGGACTGAAGGGGATGAGCTTGGACAGGCCGTCGCACAGGGAATACGGCATTTCCAGCACCCGGCCCACGTCGCGGACCACGGCTTTGGCCCCCAGGGTGCCGAAGGTGGCGATCTGGCTGACGGCGTCCTTGCCGTATTTGTACTTGACGTAATCGATGACGCGTTCGCGATTGTCCTGGCAGAAATCGATATCGAAGTCGGGCATGGACACGCGTTCGGGGTTGAGGAAGCGCTCGAACAGCAAGTCGTAGCGTATGGGGTCCAGGTCGGTGATGCCCAGTGAAAACGCCACCAGCGAGCCGGCGCCGGAGCCACGCCCCGGCCCCACCGGCACGCCGTTATTCTTGCCCCAGTTGATGAAGTCGGCCACGATCAGGAAGTAGCCCGGGAAGCCCATGCCGATGATGGTCTTGCATTCCCATTGCAGCCGCTCCATGTATTGCGGGTACTTTTGCTTGCGCTCGGCCTCGTCGGGAAAGAGCTGCACCATGCGCCGCGCCAGCCCTTCTTCCGCCAGCTGGACCAGGTAATCGTCCAGCGTCACGCCTTCGGGCGTGGGGAAGTCCGGCAGGCGCGGCCTGCCCAGTTCCAGCGTGAGGTTGCAGCGCTTGGCGATTTCCACGCTGTTGGCCAGCGCGGAAGGCACGTCGGCGAAGCGCTGCGCCATTTCCTGGGAGCTTTGCAGGTATTGGTCGGGGGTGAAGCGCCGCACGCGCTTGGCGTTGCCCAGTTGCTCGCCCTCGGCGATGCAGACGCGCGCTTCGTGCGCCCGGTGGTCGCTGGCCTGCAGGAATTGGACGGGATGGGTGGCGACCACGGGCAGGCCCAGGCGGCCCGCCAGCCGCATGGCGGCCTGCACATAGGATTCGTCGCCGTCGTGGCCGCTGCGCTGCAATTCGATATAGTAGCTACCCGGGAATTCCCGCCCCCAGCCGGCGGCCACGGCGGCGGCTTCTTCCATGCGGCCTGCTTCCAGCATGTGGCCGATGTCGCCCGCCCTGCCGCCGGACAGGATGATCAGCCCCGCGCGGCCGCGCAGCCATTCGCGCCGCACTTCGGCGCGGCCGCGGTATTGGTTGTCCAGCCAGGCCTTGCTGAGGATTTCGCACAGCGCCAGGTAACCCTGGTGATTGCTCGCCAGCAGCAGCAGGCGGTATGGCTTGTCGCGGTCATGTTCGTTTTCCAGCCATACGTCGCAGCCGGCGATGGGTTTGACGCCGGCGCCGCGGGCGGCCTTGTAGAATTTGATGAAGCCGAACAGGTTGCAGAGGTCGGTGACGGCCATGGCCGGCTGCCCGTATTCCGCGGCCTTCTTGACGAGTTCAGGAATGCGGGCGAGGCCGTCCACCACCGAAAATTCGGTATGGACGCGCAGGTGTACGAACGAGGGGGCGGAAGATGCTTCAGTCATTCCAGGATTGTACCTAGCTGAGCGGGAATTCTGTTATTCGAAGGTGTCTTCGATGCATCGGGCGCCTAGGATGTGTCCGGCTTGGCGTTCGGGGTGGTTCGAGCGGCTTGGGCGAGGTGGATTTGCACATGATTCTGCACTGTGCTTGCGAGGACCGCTGGCGTGGTTCTTAAGCCGGCGTGTGGGAGGGTTCTTGAGCCGGCGCGAGGGCAGGTTCAGGCGGGGCGCGCGGTCGCTGCGGCCCGGCCTTGCCGGGCTGCCCTCGCATCCACCCTTTTCGGGGCGCCGGCGGAACTCGCGGCGGCGGACCAGTGGTCCGCCAAACGCGCCGCTCAAACAGCCGCCGGCTTGCCATCCCCGAAAAGGATGGACTGCTCGGCTTGCTCCAACGACGCGCCCCGCCTGAACCTGCCCCCGCGCCTTGCGGTGTCGAAGATAGTACCGCCGTTACTGCTGTGTATAAGTGTCGAGAGAATCGGCCCGCCTATTGTTACCGCGCATCGGGCGCCGGGGATGTGTCCGGCCTGGCGTTTCGAGGTGGTTTGGGCTGCTTATGCTTTTACGCGTTCCGGCGTTGGAGCGATGCGAAGATCACGAATGCCGCGGTGTTATTCGAAGACGTCTTCGATGCGTTGGGCGTCGAGAATCTGTGCAGTCCAGCGTTCGAGGTCGACTTGATCGGCTTCGACCAGGCGAGTTTTCGCCCAGTCAGGCAAGGTGCCGAACTTGCGGGTGAGAAGCGAGGCGAGCGTGTGGGCGATGCCCTTTTCGTGTTCACGCCTGAGAAGGACGCGTTCGACGGTGTTGATGTAGGTCACTTTATGCTCCTCCTCGATTTGGATGACGGCTTCGACGAAATTGGCTTCCAAGTGGGTAGGCAACACTAGCATAGCATCAAGAATGTTGAATAGCTGCACGATGTCATTTTGCGAGTAGCCGCAGTTGTATAGCAAGGCCACCAGCGCGACCTTGCGGTCGAACTGGTGGTCGTCGGGGTGACGGGCGTTGGCTTCGAGTTGGGCCAGGACCACCACTGCGAAGGAGTTGGCAGGGGCCAATGCCAGAAGCTCTTTCATGCGCGGGCGCCAGCTTTCGAGGTGAATGGCGGAGTAGATGAAACTGACGGCGGTGCCGGGGCGTCCGTGAGTATAGGTTTGGGTATCGGAGCCATGGCGGCTGTGGGTCAGCACTGCCAGGCTGTGCAATTCGTCTCGAGGGTGCTTGTGCCATATACGGTGATGATAGACATACATGCGCACGGGCAGGTCTTGGCTCTTGGGGCCTTGCGCATCGACATGGATGAGCAGGAAGCCGCGTTTTCTGCCCCGTAGCCGTAGGCGCACGAGTTTGTCGACGTGGCGACGGCCATGTGGGTTGGGCACGCCCAGGCGTTGCAGTTCTTTGTCGAGAAAGACGGGTTTGCAGCGCCAGTCGATCTGAGTGTGCAGTTCGGGGTAAAGTAAAGCCAGAAATTCGGGGAAGTAGGTATCCAGGGCGTTTTTCCAGGCTCCGTCGTAGTCGGCGGGGGTTTTATCGGCGCTGCCGTCATCGGCAGTCGCATGATGCGTTTCTGCATTGGCAGTGCCGCGCTTGGCGCTGTCAGGAGTATGGAGCATGGGAGCGAGTTCTTGAGTCGGCACGGGGTGGGCCCGGGCTAAGCGTGGCGGCCGAAGTCTGGTGATGTAGGAATCACTATAGGCGAATCCGCCAGGCGATGGCCTAAGCGTGATGGGTTTTGTCGCTGCGTGGAAGTACGGTATCTTACCGTTGCCGCTGCCTCTGATGCCATGCTGTTTGCGGGATTGGATTCTGCATTGCGCTTGCAGGGGGCCGCCAGGGTGAATTCTTGAGCTGGTGCGAGGGTAGTTCTTGGGCTGGCGTGGGAATGAGTTCTTGAGTCGGCGCGGGAACGGATCCAGGCGGGGCGCGCGGTCGCCGCGGCGCTAGCGCCGCATGGCTTCCCAGGCCTTCTGCAGGCGCTTGACGGATACGGGCATGGGGGTGCGCAGTTCTTGTGCGAACAAGGCTACGCGCAGTTCTTCGAGCATCCAGCGGAAGTCGTCCAGTTGCGCGTCGCGTGCGCCCTTCAGGGCGGCGGCTGCGCGCTGGTACTGGGTCAGCAAGGGGGCCATGTCGGCCATCAGGCGCGCGTCGCGCGCGGGGTCGGCGCGCAGTTTGTCGATGCGCACCTGGGCCGCTTTCAAATAGCGCGGGTAATGGGCGAGCTGCCGATAAGGCGTATCGCGCAGAAACCATTTCCCCATCAAGGCCGATTGCTGTTTCTGCAGATCGGCATAGGCCGCGGCATGCGGCTTGGCTTGCGGCAGTTTCTTCTGCAAGGCCGACCATTCCGTCAGGATCTGCTTGGCCAGGCGGGCGATTTCCTGCGCCAGCAAACCCAGCCGCGCCTTGCCTTCGTTGCGCCGAACCTCGAAGGATGGCTGATCGCTGGGCCAGGGCTCGGCCAGGCAGGCCTGGTCCAGCGCGCAGTCGATGATTTGCGTGCGCAGCTCTTCCTGGGTGCCCAGGCTGATGTAGAGCATGCTCATGGAGGTCAGGTCGGGCAGGTTTTTTTCCAGGAACTTGACTTGCTCGCGCAGCCCCAGGCGAAACAGGCGCAGCAGGCCGGCGTGGTGTTGGCGGCGCGCTTCGGCCGGGTCGTCGAAGACGTCCAGATCGCAATGGGTCTGCCTGTCGATCAGCGCGGGATAGCCGATGAAGGATTGCCCCTTGCGCTTGATCTCCATGATTTCCGGCAGCGGGCCGAAGGTCCAGTCCGTCAATTGTTCATGAGCCAGCGCCTGGGCGACGTGTTCGTCGCGCGCGGCGTACTGCTGGAAAGAAGCCTGCGCCTGCTTGCCGTGTTCGGCCTTGAGCTGATCCAGATTGCGTCCGCCCGACAGCATGCGCCCGTGCTCGTCGACGACTTTGAAGTTCATGAACAAGTGCGCCGGCAAGGTCTCGGGCTTGAAATCGCTGCGCTGCGGGCGGACTTTGACCTGCTCCCACATGTCGGCGGAAATGGCCTCGAGCAGGCCGCGATCCGGGTCGGCGGCGCGGTCGAACCAGCGGTCGACGAACCCAGCCGCGTAGTCGGGCAGCGGGACGCAGTGCCGGCGTATCTTCTGCGGCAGGGACTTGAGCAGCAAATGCACTTTTTCCTTGAGCATGCCGGGCACCAGCCATTCGCAGCGCATCGGGTCGATCTGATTCAAGGCGAACAGCGGCACGGTGAGCGTGACCCCGTCCCGCACGGAACCCGGTTCGAAGTGATAGTCCAGCGCCATTTGCACGCCGTTCCATTCCACCTTCTTGGGAAAGACATCGGTGGTGATGCCCGCCGCGTCATGGCGCATCAAGGCGTCGCGTGTGAGCATCAGCGCCTGCGCTTCGTCCTTGCTCAAGCCCTTGTACCATTTCTCCAGGGTCGCCGTCTGGTGGATATGGGACGGGATGCGCTGATCGTAGAAGGCGTAGATCAGCGCGTCATCCACCAGAATGTCGGGACGGCGCGTCTGGTGCTCAAGCTTCTCGATGGAAGCTACCAATTGCCGGTTGTGCTTAAGGAAAGGCAGGGGCGCGTCGACATCGCCTTCGACCAGCGCCTGGCGGATGAAGATGTCCCGCGCTTCGCCGGGATTGATCTTGCCGAAGTGCACGCGCCGCCCGGTGTAGACCGGCAGGCCGTACAAGGTGGCTTTTTCATTGGCGACGACCTGGCCCGCCTTTTTTTCCCAGCGCGGATCGGACCAGCTGCGCTTGATCAGGTGGGCGCCCACGGACTCAAGCCAGACCGGGTCTATCTTCGCCACGCAGCGGGCATACAGGCGCGTGGTTTCCACCAGTTCGGCGGCGACGATCCAGCGGCCGGCCTTCTTGACCAGCCGCGAACCCGGATGGATATGGAAACGGATATCGCGCGCGCCCTGGTAGGCGCCCGATTCTTCGCTTTTCAGGCCGACGTTGCCCAGCAGCCCCGCCAATAGCGCCTTGTGCGTCTGCTCGTAGGTGGCGTCCAGCGTGTTGACGCGCCAGCCTTGCTCGCCCACAAGGGCGGCAAGCTGGCTGTGCACGTCGCGCCATTCGCGCAGCCGCAACGGCGACAGGAAATTCTGGCGCAGCAGCGCCGCCAGCTTGCGCTGCGAAGCCTTGTGCTCGACCTGCTCGCCATACCAGCGCCACAGCTTCAGATAGGAAATGAATTCGGACTTGTCGTCGCCGAACTTGGCATGGGCAGCCTCGGAAGCCTCGCGTTCCTGCATGGGCCGGTCGCGCGGGTCCTGCACCGACAGCGCCGAAGCGATGATCAGCATCTCGGCCAGGCACTGCGTGTCTTTGGCGGCCAGTATCATGCGCGCCAGCCGCGGGTCCACCGGCAAGCGGGCCAGCGTCCGGCCGGTTTCGGTCAAATGCTGGTTGTCATCGATGGCGCCCAGTTCCTGCAACAGATGATAGCCATCGGCGATCGCCCGGCCGGGCGGAGCATCCACGAAGGGAAAGGTCTCTATGTCATCCAGCTTCAAGGCCTTCATGCGCAGGATCACCGACGCCAGGGATGAACGCAGAATCTCGGGATCGGTGAAGGGCGCGCGCTGCTTGAAGTCCGTTTCGCCGTACAGGCGCACGCACAGGCCCGGGCCGATGCGGCCGCAGCGCCCCGCGCGCTGACTCGCGGAAGCCTGGCTGATGGGCTCGATGCGCAGCTGCTCCACCTTGTTGCGCCAGGAGTAGCGCTTGACCCGCGCCAGCCCGCTGTCGACGACATAGCGTATGCCTGGCACCGTGAGCGAGGTTTCCGCCACGTTGGTGGCGAGCACGATGCGCCGCGCGCTGCCCTGCGGCCGGAAGATGCGCTCCTGCTCGTTCTGGGACAGGCGCGCATAAAGCGGCAGGACTTCCGTGCCGGGCGGATGATGCTTGCGCAAGGCTTCGACGGTTTCGCGGATTTCCCGCTCGCCCGGCAGAAAGACCAGGATGTCGCCTGGGCCGTGGCGCGCGCATTCGTCCACGCCTTCGACCACGGCATCCACCAGATCGCGCTCTTCATCGCCCGAGCGCCGTTCGCCTGGCGCGGCCATATCGGCGCTGCCCGGGCCGGCGCCATCGCGGCCGCCGGCCACGTCTTCGCCGCCCACGGGCCGGTACAGGATATCGACCGGAAACAGGCGGCCCGACACTTCGACGACGGGCGCGGGCCGACCGGCCTGGGCGAAATGCCGGGCGAAGCGATCGGCATCTATGGTGGCCGAGGTGATGATGAGTTTCAGGTCCTTGCGCCGGGGCAATAGCTGCAGAAGAAAGCCCAGCAGGAAATCGATGTTCAGGCTGCGTTCATGCGCCTCATCGATGATGATGGTGTCATAGCGGCGCAACAGCGGATCGTGCTGCGTTTCGGCCAGCAGTATGCCGTCGGTCATCAGCTTGATGGCGGTGTTGGGCCCGCTGCGGTCATTGAAACGTATCTGGTATCCCACCCAGTCGCCCAGTTCGGTCTGCAGCTCCTGGGCGATGCGTTTGGCCACCGAGGTCGCGGCCAGGCGGCGCGGCTGCGTATGGCCTATCATTTTCGTAAGGCCTCGGCCCAGCTCCAGGCAAATCTTGGGCAATTGCGTCGTCTTGCCCGAGCCTGTTTCGCCGCAGACTATGACGACCTGGTTCCGCCGTATGGCCTCTGCAATGGCGTCGCGGCGCGCGCTGACGGGCAGGTCTTCGGGATAGGATACGGGAGGCGGCGGACGCAGCTCCCGGCGCGCAGCCCGCGGGCGCTCACCCGCGGCGGCGCGCGCTTTGGCGGCGGAGCTTCTGTGTTTGTTTTCCGACACATCGACAGGTTGCTGCATGAAACTTTTTTTGAGTGGGCCGTCCGTCATTATAATTTTGGATGGATACGATTTTTGCTGAGAAGCCGAACGACGACATGACCACCCTAGACACCGACGCCACCCTTTCCGCCCAGGAAGCCCCCGAATTCGCGCCGGCGCAATTCGTCCGATGGTTCAGGGAAGTGGCGCCTTATGTCCATGATTTTCGTGGCAAGACGTTCGTCGTCGCCTTCGGCGGCGAGCTGGTGAGCGACGGGGCCTTGAATACCTTGATACAGGATCTGTCGCTGCTGTCGGCGCTGGGCGTAAAGCTGGTGCTGGCGCACGGTTCGCGCCCCCAGGTAAACGAGCAGCTTAAACTGAAAGGCTATCAGATGCAATTCGGGCGCGGCACCGAGCCGACCAGCGCGGAAGCGCTGGAATGCGCCAAAGAGGCCGCCGGCGAGATCCGCCTGGATATCGAAGCCGCCTTCAGCCAAGGGCTGCCCAATACCCCCATGTCGCATGCCCAGATCCGCGTCATTTCAGGCAATTTCGTCACCGCCCGGCCGGTGGGCGTCATCGACGGCGTGGACTACAAGCACGCCGGCGCCGTCCGCAAGCTGGACATCGACGCGATGAAGAACATCATCAATCAAGGCGCCATCGTGCTGCTGTCGCCACTGGGCTTTTCGCCTACCGGCGAGGCGTTCAATCTGGCCATGGAAGACCTCGCCACCAGCGCGGCGATCGCCCTGCGCGCCGAAAAGCTCATCTTCCTGACGCAGAACCGTACCGTGCTGGACGAGAACGGCTCGGTCGACACCGAACTGGCGCGCGAAGACGCCGACAAACTGCTGGCTTCCGGCGTGCTGGACGCGGACACGTCGGCATTCCTCGCCCATGCATCGCGCGCCGTCAAGCGTGGCGTGGCGCGCGCCCACCTCGTGCCCTACACTCTGGACGGCAGCGTGCTGCTGGAAATCTTCACCCACGACGGCGTGGGCACCATGGTGGTCGAAGACACGCTGGACGATCTGCGCCCGGCCTCGGTGGACGATGTCGGTGCCATCGTGCAACTGATAGAACCGCTGGAAGCGGACGGCACCCTGGTGCCGCGCGGCCGCGCCGTCATCGAGCGCGATGTGGAACAATTCACGGTGCTGGAGCACGACGGCGTCATCTATGGCTGCGTGGCCGTCATCCCCTACCCCAACGAGCAGATGGCGGAAATGGCCTGCCTGATCGTCCACCAGGAATGGCAGGGCGAAGGCGAAGGCGAAATGCTGCTGCGCCACGCCGAATCGCGCGCCCGCGCCCTGGGTGCAAGGCGCCTGTTCGTCCTGACCACGCGCACCTCGCACTGGTTCATCAAGCGCGGCTTCGTTCAGGGCGGAGTTTCCGATCTGCCCAAGGAAAAGCGGGCCCATTACAACCGCTCGCGCAACAGCCTGGTCTTCATCAAGAAGCTGTGACCGCAAGTCCTCCGCGCATCTGATCCCCTGCGGGCTGGGTACAATGACAGGCTAGCCTATCCCGTTTTGATTATTTTGAAGTGAGACAGCCATGGCACGTATGGTCCAATGTGTAAAACTGAAGCGCGAAGCCGAGGGGCTCGATTTCCCGCCCTACCCCGGCGAACTCGGCGTACGCATCTGGCAGCATGTCTCCAAGGAAGCCTGGGCGCTATGGATGGATACGCAAACGCGCCTGGTGAACGAAAACCGCTTGAATCTGGCCGACGCGCGCGCGCGCAAATACCTGGCCCAGCAAATGGAAAGCTTCCTGTTCGAAGACGCCAATGTCGAGGCGCAAGGCTACATCCCGCCTGCGCCGTGATGGTGTGCTTCTGACGCCGGGCTGGACTGCGCAAGCGGAAACCCGGCGATTATGCGTTATCTGCGGATTCTCTGTTAACGGAATCCACGTTGAATCTCCTCATGTGGCTTCCTACAATCAACATGGCCACCGTATTGCAGCGCCTTGCCGGGATATTGGCGGCCGAAAATGACAACGTTATCTATGTCATGGCTCGAATGGATGCATTTCCGCCTCCGATCTTCGCCGAACGCCTACGTGGATGCGCAACCAGCAACCGATCACACCCTTCCGAGGAGACAAGCATATGAACCGCATCGGTATTACTTTGACCTCCGTGCTACTGACAGCATCCGTTGCGTCCGCCGGCGCTGCCGCCGAATGTCCGACACCCGAAACGGTGCAGGGTTTCGCCACCTGCGCAGATGTCAAGAAAGCGACGGCCGAAGGCAAGCTCGTCGTCTATTCGCCGGATGTCGAACAAGGTACGGTCAAGCTGCTCCGGGCCTTTGAAACCGCGTTTCCGGCCATCAAGACCCAATATGTCCGCCTTCAAACCGGGGCGCTTTACTCCAAGCTGCTTGCGGAACGCCAAGCCGGCAGTCATCTGGTCGATGTCGTGAACCTGTCGGACATCGGCCTGGCCATGGATTTTCAGAAACGCAGCGGTTACGCTCAGTACCGCTCGCCGCAATTGGCCGCTTTCGAGCCCCGCTTCAAAAGCAAGCCCGAGGGTTATTACACTTGGGGCGCAGTGATCATGGGCGGCATCGCTTACAACCCGAACACCATCAAAGGCGCAGACATTCCCAAGGACTGGCCGGATCTGAACCAATCGAAATGGTCGGGCGCTGTGAGCGTCAAATCCGCCAATTCCGGGCTGCAGTACGCAACCTGGCACCAGTTGAAGGAAACCTTGGGGGATCAGTACTGGAAGGATTTCGCCGCACTGCGTCCGCGTGCCTTCGATTCCTATGTGCAGCAGTTCGATCGGCTGGTCAATGGCGAAGACAAATTTGCACACACCGCGCAGTATTCCGGCGTACTGGAATTCCAGCAAAAAGGCGCCCCGCTCGCCTTTGTCGCGCCGGCCAGCGGGCTTCCCACCAGCCCCGAAGTATGGGGAGTCATCAAGGAAGCGCCCAATCCCCAGGCGGCAAGGCTGTTCATAGACTGGTTCCTGTCCCCCGTCGGCCAGCGGGCTATGGCTGACGCACTCTTCATGCATTCTGCACGCATAGATGTCGACCCGCCCGCGAAGGGCATTCCGCTCAAGGACATGAAGCTGCTGGTACCCGATGATTGGGATAACTATCTCCAGGGCCGCAAGGCATTCATCCAGGAATGGGGCCGCATGAGCGGACTGCGCTGACCCCACGCAGAAGGAGCGGAATTCATAATGCGCCGCGGCGGGACGCACCTAGGGGGCATTGCCCGGTACATCCCGCCTCTGCTCCCAATCCTGGAAATATTGATGCAAATAATGCACGCAAGCATGATTCCTTGTCGACGTCCTCATGCGCTCCGAATAAACGGCCCAGATATTCGTCCGCTGGGTATATTGCGGCAATATCCAGCTCAGATCACCGCGTGCCAGCCATTTGTGCACATCCCATAGCGATCGCAACATGATGCCGTGGCTATCCAATGCCCATTGCGTAACGATTTCCCCTTGGTTCGAGGAAAGCGTGCCGGTCACCTTGACTGTCTGCTCCAAGCCCTCTCCCTGGAGTCTCCAGGCGCCGAATTGCTGGTCGCGCTCTTTAATGAGCAAGCAATTATGCCGGGCAAGGTCGGACAGCGAGTCCGGAATGCCATGGCGCTTCAGGTATGCGGGCGACGCACACAATATCCGCCGGTTGCTTCCCAGCCTCTTGGCGATGAGATGCGTCGCGATATCATCGCCCATTCGGATGTCGAGATCGAAGCCTTCCTCGATGATGTCGACAGCCCTGTCCAGCATTTCGAACCGTATATTGAGCTCGGGATATCGCGTAGCCAAGGCTGAGATGGCGGGCGCAATGACGTCCTTGCCGAATCCCGAGCTGCAACTGATGCTCAAGGGGCCGCGCGGCTCGCCAGGCATCTCCCATGCCTGTCTCATCAACTGCTCCGCTTCTTCCAGTACCCGTTGGGCCAGACACAGGAGCCGTTCGCCGCTTTCCGTCAACTTGACCCGCCGGGTCGTCCGGTGCAGCAGCCTGATGCCCAGCAATTCCTCCAGCACACGGACTCGCTTGCTGGCATGTGCCGTGGATATGTTTTCCTCTTCCGCGGCTTTGGCAAAACTGCCCTTGCGCGCAACCTGCAGGAAAATCCTCAGGTCTTCATTACATGGGATACGGCGCATGTCGAGCCTCCGGTTCAAAACCATCCTGTCCGCTTCGCAGCTCATGCCATCGAACATGGCTCCTCCAACCATTGGATTCATTGATATACTCTCCGCCGCATCTCGTCCCACGGAATGATGCCGTCTCTACAAGGTAAAACCATCGGTTGCGATGAAAAAAAAAGATGAAAACCCGCGCGCCGCTACACTGATAGACGTCGCGCGCCTGGCGGGCGTCTCGGTCAGCACGGCAGCCAGGGTATTGCGTAATGCCGCTTATCCCGTCACCGATGTCATGCGCGAACGGGTTCAGGTCGCCGCCCGGCACGTCGGCTATGTGCCCAACCAGCTGGCGCGCTCTCTGCGTGGAGCAGAGACCACCTACATCGGCCTGATTGTCGGCAACATGCAGGAACCCTACTTCGGCAGTATCGCCGAGGCCGTTACCGACGAGGCGAGGCTGCTGCCCGGCATTGCAATTGTGTCCAATATGCAGCGCAACCCGCGCCTTGAGCTGGAACTCTGCAAGCAGCTTTGGGAACATCGCGTCAAGGGCCTGATCCTGGCCGGCGGCAGCTACGATCAACGCACACATCATGCGGAATTGCAGGCGCTGCTGAGCAGCATGACACAGGCCAACGTCGCCATCGCGTCGATGGCCGAACGCGATCTGGATATTCCCACGTTCGCCGAAGACAACGAGCAAGTCGGCATCTGCATGGCCAATAGCGTGCTGAGCAAGGGTCATAGGGAAATCGGCCTCGTTTTCGGTTCGCGCAAATCTCTTACCACGCAACAACGCCTCAAGGGCATCAATAAGGAAAAACGCCAGTTTGATGCCGTCATTCATCAAAGCATCGGCGATTACAGCTTCAATAGCGCCGGCACGGCAGCCGAGGACCTGATCCGCAAGCATCCCGGCATCACTGCATTCCTGTGCGGCACGGATTCGATGGCGGTGGGCGCAATGCAACGGCTGCAACAGCTCGGCTTCCGTATCCCAGAGGATATTTCCATTGTGGGCATCGGCAACACCAACTATGCCCAATTGGTCTCCCCGCGGCTTAGCAGTGTCGATATCAATCTCTCGATGTGGGCGCGGCGGGCCGTTCGGTTCATCGGATCGAGGCTGCGGGGGGCGCCCGCCGCTCCGGGGCCGGAAGATACGGCCGACGGCCGGCCTCTCAGCGTATCCGGCTCGACAATCTGCCCTCCCGCCCCGCAGCGGCGACTGCGCTAGCCGTCCCGCTGCGCCTGTCCACCATGGCGCATCGCGCGCCGCTCGTACATCGGATCATCATGGCATGCCTGGGAAGCCAGCCTATGATAGGCCCCCACCAGGCCATGGCCGGCCGGCGGCTCGGGATCCAGCGCAACTTTAGCCAACGAAAGCGCGAGCGCCGACTTCTCCGCCAATACCGCCGCCAATTCCAGCGCCGCGTCCATCACCGCCTCTTTGGAATAAACGTGGTTGACCAGCCCGGTACGAAACGCCTCTTGGGCGTCGATCCGGCGCCCCGTCATTACCCATTCCTTGGCTACCCCCAGCCCGACCATCTGCGGCAGGCGCTGCAATCCGCCCGAGCCGGGAATGGTTCCGAGCGTGATTTCGGGAAGAGAAAAGAGTACGTCCTCCGCCGCCAGGCGGATATCGCAGGCCAGCGCCAATTCGAACCCCCCGCCCGCCACGTGGCCATGCAACACCGCGATGACAGGCTTGGTGCAGGCTGCGACCCGATTCTTGGTTTCAAAATCCAGCTTGAGATAATCCCGCGCCGCGGCTCCGGTAAGCTTGCCCACTTCCCGTAAATCCGAGCCCGAGCAGAAAGCCCGCCCCGCGCCGGCCAAGACTATGGCGCGCACGGCATTCTCGTCCTCCGCGCGGGTAATTGCTGCCTGCACTTCGCAATGCGTTGCCGGCGCGCAGGCATTCAGCACTTCCGGACGATTCAGGGTGATCACCGCCGCAGAGGCCCGTCGCTCATACAGGAGATGCCGGAATGTAGTCTCGCTAGTCATGAGGCCGCCTCCTCACCATGGTAATGTGCTCGCCGCTTTGCACGACTTCGCCGCGCTGATTGACCAGCTCGACCCACTCGACGATAATGCCCGCCCCCGGTTTGGTGGCGCTGGGGCGCTTGTCACGCAAGGTCCAGCGGGCGCGTACCGTGTCGCCGATGAAGATCGGCTTCTTGAATGCCCAGTTGTTCCAGCCCAGCGATGCCACGCCCGTTCCCTGGGTATAGTTGGTGCGCCAGCAAAGCCCTTGAGCGATAGCCAGGCCGAACAGGCCATGGGCGATCCGAGTGCCGAACTCGGTTTGACGGCAGAATTCCTCGTCGGTGTGGACCTGGCTGAAATCCCCCGTCAATCCGGCAAACGACACCAGATCCGCCTCTGTCACGGTCCTGCCCGGCGACAGCCTTTCGACGCCTTTCTCGAAGTCTTCGAACCACAATCCCAATACCACCGGTTCCGCTGCAACACGCATGCCATTCTCCTTTTCCTGTACCCCGGCCCGAAAATCTTTCAGCTCATTCAAGGCCCATTAAACAACCAGCCCCATGCGGGCCGTCCGGTAGATCCGGCTGTCCATCCTCGCCAATTCATCCGACACCGCCAGCTCAAAACCCAGATGGGCGCGGATATCGCGATCCACATCGATTCCAGGAGCGACCTCGATCAAAGTCAGCCCTGCGCCAGTCAACGCAAATACCGCCCGCTCTGTGATGTAGGTGACCGCTTGGCCTTTGTCGAGCGCCCGGGCCGCGTTGAGCGTGATCTGCTCAACGGCGGGAACGAGCTTCCCGAAGCGCCCTTCCTGCAGGACGCGCACCCCTTCCCCATCGATGTCCAGACGCAGGCCTCCGGAACTGAAGGTTCCGCAGAACACCAGGCGCGGGGTTCTTTCGACGATGTTGTTGAACCCGCCCGAACCATTCCACTCGTTGCCGAACTTGCTGACATTGATGTTGCCCGCGGCATCGAGCTGGCCGATGCCCAGGAAAGTAATGTCCAGGCCGCCGCCGTCGTAGTAATTGAATTGAAAGGAGGAGTCCATGATGGCATCGGCGTTGTACGCCGGCACAAACGACCCTCCTGAGGCCGTCGCCATCAAACCCCCGAACACGCCATGCTCGTTGGTGAAGATCACCTGGTCCAGTATGCCCTCTTCCAGCGCGATGCGAGGCAAATGAGTCGCCACCCCGGCACCCAGGTTGACCACATCGCCTGCGCGCAGCTCCAGCGCCGCTCTGCGTAGAATGAGCTTCTGAGCGTCGAGTTCCATGGCGGGAAACTGCTCGTAGGGGGTCTTCAAAGCCCCCGCCAGGAACGGATTCCAGCCTTGCGCCGGATCGGCCATTTGCCGGGACAACTGCGTTTGCTCCGGATGCACGACGATCTGGTCCACCAGGGGGCCCGGCACCTTCACCAGGCGGGGATCGAGACTGCCCGCCCGCGCCAAACGCTTGACCTGCGCGATGACCATGCCGCCGCTGGCCTTGGCAGCCAGTGCCAGCTCTGCCATGCCCAGGGTATTGGGCTCTTCCTCCATGCTCAGGTAGCCATTTTCGTCAGCCGTCGTCGCACGTATGATCGCCACGTCTATCGCCAGCGCCGGATAGTACAGATACTCTTGGCCGTCCAAACGTTCGACCCGGACAGGCGGACGAGTCGACCGTCGATTGACACACCCGCCCTCCAGCCTCGGATCCAGAAAGCTGCCCAACCCCGCCTTGGTGAATACCCCGGGCTTACGGGCGCCAATTGCCGTCAGCAGCTGTATGGCCGTCCCCATGCCCAGCATGTAGCCTTCGACTTTTTCCTCCCGGAACAGTTTCAGCAGCGCGGGATGCCGCTTTGCACTGAAAGATGCCCCAATCACCTTCGCCGTCATGCCTTCGTGCGCGAAACAGTTCAATCCCCCCTCCCCCGGCCGGTCGCCCGGCAGCATGGGGCAAAAAAGGGAAAGATCACGAGGCAGCCCCTGTTCCAGAAAGCGCCGCTCGATCGCGGCCAGAACCAAGTCGGGCTCCAGCACCGGACCGGTACCGCCTATAGCAATGGTCGCCCCATCCGCTATGCCTTGCGCAGCCTTCCCGGCCGTCACCACTTTGTGCATGGTCATCAATCCTCGCTTTCTCGTTGCTTCGACTCGCCGGACGCCCAGGGCCGCCGCGCCTCTTGGGGCAGGTGCACGCGAGCGCCCAGGCAGGACAGGATATCACCCTGTAAATCCACGTCCGGCGCCAGTTCTTGCAGGGTCAGCCCATCACGGGTCAATCTGAAGACCGCCCGCTCGGTGACATAAAGCACTTCCTGCCCGCGTTGCATGGCTTGCTCGGCACTGAATGTGATCTGCTGTACCTTTGGTACGAATTTCCGGTGCCCGCGTTCCCCCAAAACAGTGCAAAACACGATGCGGCGCACCCCTTGCGTGATCTCGATAAAGCCGCCCGATCCCGGGATACGCTCGCCGAATCTGCTGACATTGACGTTGCCCACGCTATCCACTTCGCCGATACCCAGGTAGGCGATATCGACACCGCCTCCCGCATACAACCGCAACTGATCCGCCGCGTCCACGATCGCTTCGGGGTTGTGCGCCACAGGGAAAGTACGTCCGCCCGCGGCATAGCCGTTCATGCCGCCCACGAGACCATGCTCGATAGTAAATACCAGCTCATCGAACCGCCCGCATGCAAGTGCAAGGGCCGGCAAGTAGCCCGGCACCCCAAAGCCCAATGCCGCCACATCGCCTGGACGTGCTTCAGCCAGGGCGCGGGCCAGCATTTGGCGTATGGCGGGGTCCGTCACGGGTGGTACTTCGGCGTAATCGAACCGGGCGTCTCCGACCAGGGTCGGATCGAAAGCCACGTGCGTAGTCTGCATCTGTTCCGGATGCACGACAACGGCGTCCACCAGCATTCCAGGCACTCGGATGTTCCGCGGATGCAGGCTGCCCGCGGGCACGAGCGACTTGACTTGCGCTATGACTTTCCCGCCATTTGCGCGAGCCGCCTGCGCGAGCAGCAAGCTGCCGCAGTCTGCAGGCTCGGCATGCATGGATAGATTACCTTGCTCATCCGCAACCGATGCCCGGATGAACGATACGTCGATGGGAATGGAGCGATAAAAAAGGCAGGTTTCGCCGTCGATTTCGATACGCCGCACATAGCGTTCGCGGGATACCGCATTAAGCGCGCCCCCTTGCTGCAAGGGATCCATGAAGGTGCCCAGACCTACAGTCGTCAGCACTCCCGGCCGCCGCGCAGCGGCGGCTTCCAGCATCGCGTACATCACGCCGATGGGCAAGTTGTATGCTTCGATCTCGTTCCGGATGATGCGCGTCACCAACTGGGTTTCTCCGACGGGCCAAAACGATCCGCCTATCATCCTCGACACGAGGCCCGGTTCGCCAAACTGGCTGGTGCCGCGCCCCAATACCTCGCCACAGCGAATGGGATGGAATTCCGTAATGCCACATGGCTCACCCTCGCTGCGATAGCGCGATACCAGCGCGCTGATCAGCAGATCCGGCTCCTGGACGCCTCCCGCTCCCCCGACAGCAAGAACCTTTCCGGACGATACCCAGCGCACCGCTTCTTCGGCGGACATGACTTTTGAACCGCGCATACCCTTTTTCTCCCTCCGGATGAAACCCTGATGAGCCCTTTCGCAATCACGGCGCCAGGGCGCTATTCCCGCATAGGCTGCTTGAACCGGCTCGTGTTGTCCTGATAGCGCCTGTCCCGATGGCAGGCGTCGGAGACCAGCCCATGCCAGACCGCCGCCATACGCATGTCCGCCCCCCCTTGCAGCCCGGCTTTCAGATAGCGCAGCGCCTCGCCGGAATGTCCCGCGATGGTTCGCGCCCACGATAAAGCTTCGGCTTGCGCCTGCCCCGGCGCCACGGCGGCATTGACCAACCCTATGCTTTCCGCCTGCGTTGCGGACAATCGCCTCCCCATGGCGATCATTTCCAGGGCGCGCGCGGCGCCAATCAACCTTGGCAAGCGCTGGAGAGCTCCGGAGCCGGGCACACTGCCCAGCCCGAGTTCCGGCAACCCGATGGAGGCCGTGCCGTCCGCCAGACGCAGGTCGCAAGCCAGCGCCAGCTCCAGCCCGCCTCCCAGCACATGGCCATGCAAGGCCGCAACGCTGATGAGCCTGGAATTGGCAAGGTGTTCGAAGGCCCGCCATGTCAGTTCGATGAAACGGCGGAGTGCGGCACCGGATTCCAGGGTCCGCATATGCTTGAGATCGGCGCCCGCGGAAAATGACCGGTCTCCCCGTCCCGAAATCACTAGCGCGACAACCTCGGCATCCTCTTCCAACCGGTCGATATGATCGATCAGCCGATGGCAGACATGGCCGTCGATGGCATTGAGCGATGCCGGCCGGTTCAGCTGCAAGTGCGCCACGCGGACATCCCGCTGCAATGTAATCACGTCCTCCGCTGCGTTCATGCCAATCCCCCGGGCGCCAGGCCGTCGCCGATGCCGGTACGTTGCAGCGCACTGGCGATCATCAATCGCTGGATATCCGACGTACCGTCCAGGATGCGGTAAGCGCGTGCGTCCCGATACAGCCTCTCTACCACATATTCCTGTGATACTCCCATCGCACCATGGATTTGGACAGCGGTATCGGCTGCACGGCAGCCCGCCTCGGTGGCGAACAATTTGGCGATGGCGACTTCCTGCGCCGGGTCCCTGCCATCGTCGAACAGGCGGGCGGCACGATACAGCAACATGCGGGACGTATAGAGGTCCACTGCCATGTCGGCCAGCTTCAGCTTGATCGCCTGGAAGCGGCCCAGCGCCTGACCGAATTGCTTCCGATCCTGGCTATGCGCCAACGACAGCTCCAGGGCGCGCTGTTGAATGCCCACCGCCCGCGCCGCCGCCCACAGGCGCGCCCTGCCCAAAATGAACTTCAGCACATCGAAGCCGCCACCGACTTCGCCCAGCACTTGGTCATCCGAGAATTCGCAATCCTGGAACGTGACCTCGGCGCTGCCCGAACCGCGCCCCCCAAGTTGTCGATCCGGCGAGGCCACCGTAATCCCCGCCTTCTTCTCGCTGATGAAAATCGTGATGCCGCCCTGGCCGCGCTTGTCGGGATCGGTGACCGCAGACACGAGAAAAATGCCGGCGCGAGCCGCGCGGCTGATCCAGAGTTTGCTGCCGTTCACGATCCACTTCCCATTGCGGCGAATCGCGCGGGTCCTGATGCCCGCTGCGTCGGATCCCGCTTCCGCTTCGCTGAGACAAAAGGCCGAGAAAGCTTCGCCGGCGGCCAGACGGGGCAAATAGCGCGTCTTCTGCTCCGCCGTGCCCGCCGCCTGGATAGCCGCGGCCGGTGCGCTAGGGGCCAGGAAGAAGGTGACCCCTCCCGGCCCCCGGCTCAATGTTTCCAATGCCACGCAAGAAGCCACCTCGCTCGTCCCCAGGCCCCCATACCGCTCGTCGATGGAAAGGCCGAACAACCCCAATTGCCCGCCCTTTTCGAGCAGTTCCTGCGGCACCTCGTTGGTCTGGTCGATCTGCGCCGCAAGGGGCAATATTTCGTTGTCCACGAAGCGTGTCAGCACATCGCGCAGCTGCACGACTTCCTCAGGCAGTTCTTCACGCATGATACCCCTCCTCTCAATCCACCCGCCTCTGCGCCGATGCGGCGCTACCGAGGCGGCATATCCCTTATTGATCATCCCGATGACGGCCTGGAGCGAACTGCGGCACCTCCCGCAAGCGCGTCAATCGGTCAACAAGCCCGCGGCAACCAGGCCGCGCCGCACACGCTCGCGGTGCTTAGGAGTGACATTCACCGACGGATCGCGCACGATCGACGTTGCAATGCAGCCCAACTGGCGCAGCGTCTCTTTGACACACGCCACTTCGCTGGTGGATGAGGTGGGCTCCTGGTTCTCGAATGCCCCATTCATGATGGGGATGCAGAACTCCCTGTGGATGGACGCGGCCCGGTTCGCATCACCGGACATGGCGGCTTCGATCAGCTCGACCCAACGTGGGGGAGCAATCACGCTGATGCCGATCAATGCGCCGTGAGTGCCATGCAGCAGCATGCCGAGCAAGGGCGGCGAATCCACCGCGGCCAGAATCGAGAGCTTGTCCTTCAGAGCCTCCCAGATTTCCACATATCGAGTGATGGTATTGCAAGCCGCCTTGATCGCCACAATATTCTTCAGCTCCGCAATGCGGACCAGCGCCTCCAGCGAGTATGCAACGCCAGAATGATCGGGATAGTGGAAGACGATCATGGGCAAGTCGACTTCCCGGTCCATGCGTTCGAAGAAGGCATACACCGCTTCGGGGTCGCGCGACAGCCGTCGGTAGGGACGGGAGTCGAAAGGAGGCAGAACCAGCAGCGCATCGGCCCCTGCCTTCTTGGCCAATAGCGCGTCCTTGACTGCCGCCGCACCCCTGCCTTCGACGCCCGAAACGAGAATTTGGCCGGGCAGCAGTATTTCGCGCGCCAATTTAAGAATATCGACTTTCTCCTCATCCGTCAGCTGCAGGATCTCGCCCAGTCCTGCATTGACAACCAGGCCCTTGACTCCCGGCACATTCGCCGTATCGGCGAGGTGGCGGCGCAGGCTTTCATAGTCGACTGTCCGATCGGGATTGAACGGGGTGATAGTCGCTGGATACAACCCTCTGAGTACGAGAGGCTTACTGTGAGCCATGAAAAACTCCTGATAAAATTAACATGAACAACATTCCATACACCCGGTTTCCGCCGTTGGATCGATGGCCCCATGGCGGCTATCCAAGTCTCCCGTTCGCGGCGTCCGGCATTCTCCAGGCCGGTTCAAGCCGCCTGCGAGCCGAGCAGTACGCACTGCGCGGAATGAAAGCACAACGCGACATTGCTGCCTTCCTCAAAGACTTCCGTCGGCGATCGGCGCACTGTCATTTCTCCGCTTCGGCACTGCACCTGATACTGAATGAAGTCGCCATGGAACATGCGGCGCCGGACCGTTCCCTGCATGATGGCTCCGCCTGCTTCGGGATTCCGCAGCTGGATGTAGGCCGGACGTATCGCCACCTCGGCTTCATTGCCTTGGACGCCATAAGGCGCCACGCATGGCAGAAGATCGCCGCCCTCAGTCCTGAAACAGTAGCCGCCCTCTTCGCTGCGCCCTTCCACCGAACCCCGCAGCAAGTTGGCCGACCCGATGAAGTCCGCAACAAAGCGGTTGCGGGGGCGGTCATAGATATCTTGCGGCGTTCCTATCTGTTCGATCGTTCCGCTGTTCATGATGATGATGCGGTCGGATATGGCCAAGGCCTCTTCCTGATCGTGCGTGACGTAAAGCGATGTGATCTGAAGCCTGGACTGCAGGTCGCGCAATTCCACTCGCATCGCGTTGCGCAGTTTGGCATCCAGATTGGATAAAGGCTCGTCGAACAGAACCACCTTGGGCGAGAAAGCAATTGCCCGCGCGAGAGCGATACGCTGCTGTTGGCCGCCTGAAAGCATCGATGCGGATCGCGACGCATAACTCTGCATCTGGACCAGTTCAAGCGCATGGAGAACGGCGCGCTCCACTTCCTGCCTGGGAAGCTTGCGCACCCGTAAGCCGTAAGCGACATTATCGAATACAGTCATGTGGGGCCAGATCGCGTAGGACTGAAACACCATCGATACCCCGCGCCGCTCCGCAGGGACATTGACGCGACCCTTGCCCGAATACAGCCGCTTGCCGTCGATGACGATCTCGCCGGCGGATGGCCGTTCCAGACCGGCGATCGAGCGCAAGGTAGTCGTCTTGCCGCATCCCGAAGGCCCCAGCAGTGTCAAGTGCTCGCCCGCGCCGGCGTTGAAGCTGATTCCTTTGACCGCGAGATAATCTTCGTAGTGGATGATCAAATCCGAAACATCGATGAAACCATGATCGGCCGCGACGGCGGAGCTCATGCCAACCCTCCTGTTCGATCGCTCTGTCCGCCACGCCCGGGCGCGAACGCGAGCTGCCGCCGGTGAAGACTGCGAATTCCTTGCAAGACCATGTTTAACTCCCATAGCGCGATAGACGCTGAATGACACGGCTAAGCACGATGACAACAATGAAAACGGTCACGGTCTGCAGCACCGCGATCGTCGACGTCAATTCCGTGCCGGAGCTGGACCACGAACTGACGATCGCTGGAGCGATCACTTTTGAATTCGGACCCATCAGATAGATGGATACGCCCAGTTCGCGCACGCTGGCGACGAAGATCAGCAGCCAGGCGGCCAGTACACCCGGCTTCAGCAATGGGAAGGTCACTGTGCGCAATTGATACCACCAGCTCGCGCCGCATACTCGGGCGCACTCTTCCAGGCTTTTGTCAATCTGCAGCACCACGCCGGCGAGCGTACGGATGCCCAAGGGCAAGAGCACTGTGAAGTAGGCCAGACCCAGCAGCCACAAGGTTCCGTACAGAGGAATCGGCACGTGCAGCCAAGCCCATAACAGCGCCAGGCCGAACACCATGCGAGGCACAGACTGCGGAAACATCACGACATACTCAATGGCTCCCGCGCCGCGCAACCTGGACCGATAGATGATCCAGACCAGTAGCATCATGATGAATACGCCAACGCTGGCCACCCAGAAACCCAGGTTCAGGCTGTTCTTGATGGCGGACGTGACCGACTCCATATTGAAGGCCATGAGATAGTTGGCGAGGGTGAACTCCGCCTGCGGGAGTATGGCGGTTGAAAACCGCTGGAACGAAGTTATTACCAGCGCGATCATAGGCAGGAATACTGCGATGGTCACATACAGCCAGCAGGCGCCCGCGAGCGCGTAGCGCCACCGGCCCATGTCCATCCGGCGCGGCCGAAAGGCTTTGCCGGAAATCGTCGTGAAAGTATTGCGGCTGATGATGCGCTGATACAGCGCCAGCATCGCAAACATGATGGCGAACAGGGAAATACCCAACGCAGCGGCGCGACCGTAGTCCGGTGGATAGGAAAGCGTCATTTCCCAGATCGCGGTCGTGATGACGTAGTAGTGCGCCGGAATCCCAAGCACCAATGCCGCGGCGAAGGATCCCAGCATTTCCGCGAAGACGAAAACGGCAGCCCCCAGCACGCCGGGAAGCACCAATGGCAGCGTGATGCGGGCCATGGTGCGCAGCTTGCCCCCTCCCAGCACCCGGGATCCTTCCTCCAGCGCCGGGTCCATGGCTTTCATCGCTGCGGAAATCATGACGAATGCCACGCTGCCTTCGAAAATCGCCATGACCCATCCGATGCCGCCGGCGCTGTATATATTGACCAAGGCGCCGCCGCCCCCCAGTTCCCGCCATATCTGATTGATGAAGCCGCTTTCCGGAGAGGCGAGCACGCTCCACGCCAGCGCTCCGACCAGGGGCGTCACATAGAACGGAATCTCCAGCAAGCGCTCCAAAAGGGCTTGCCCTGGAATGTTGGTTCGCGTCAACGTCCAGGCCAGCAGGAAGCCGATGATCACGGCGAACACCGTCGCAACGACCGCAACCTTCAAGGTATTCAGCACGATACGCACATCCAGCACAAGCGCGGAATAATTGGCCAGGCCCCAGCTCAGAGGCGGAAAGACCTGTGGGTCTCCTGTATTGAGCGACTCCAGCAGCAGGAACACCACCGGAACGATTACCAGCAGCACGCAAACAGCAACAATGATCGTCACGACCAGCCCCTGCGAACCGAATCTCCGCTCAATCGGCGAAACTGCCATCTTGTTGTTCATGAGGATTCCTTTTAGACGCGGGCGCCGCCAACGTCCCGGGGGAACGCTGGCCTGCCCTCGACCGCAAACCCGGACGGGTGGACGTCAGAGCAGGGATTCGCCGCCGTCAACGAAGATCACCTGCCCGGTCACATGCCGCGATACGTCCGACAACAAGTAGCCGATGAGGCCCGCCACATCCTCTACCTCCGCAATCTGCCGTAATGGAATCCCGGAGCGGAAACGCGAAGGCGAGCCATAGATCCGGTCATGCTCGATCTTGGCGCCATCCTGGGCCAACGCCTTTTCGAACATTGGCGTACGCACAGTGCCGGGGCATACCGAGTTGACGCGCACCTTGTCGGCCGCCATCTCCACGGCCAGCGCGCGGCTGAACTGAATTGCGCCGGCCTTCGATGCGCAGTATGCGGTCTGCTCCAGTCTCGCCAAATGTCCGGAGAGCGAAGCCACCGTCACGATGGACCCGCCCCCCGCAGCCTTCAAATGCGGCGCCGCTGCCTTGCAAGTCACGAATACGCTGCGCAGGTTGACACGGATCAGTTCGTCCCAGACGTCCTCTTCCAGGTCCGGCAAAGGCACGGACTTCATCCGGATGCCGGCATTGGCCACCAATCCATCCAGACGCCCGAACCGTGCAACGCTTTGGCCGGCAGCCTTCACAACCTGCCCGCTATCGGCGCAGTCGGCCACGCAGCACAACAAGCGTTCGCTGCAGCCCCCCCCAAGCCGGGCCCGTGCCTTGTCGAGGTTTTGCTCGCTGATGTCAATGAGTGTGACCATGGCGCCCTGCGCAAGAAGCTGGCTGCCTACTCCCAGGCCGATGCCGCTCGCGCCGCCGGTCACGATGAAATGTTTTCCCTCAAACTGCATCGCTCCTTCCTCCTCTCATGTGGTTCGCTTGGGCTCAACTTTTTCTCACTTGCGCAAGCCGCTGATTCGGCCCCATTCCTGCACGAAAGCCTTGCGGCCGGCGACATAGGTGGGCCACTCGTCGGGTTCCGGCGTGAGCAGCTTCATCTCTTTCAGAGGCAAGCCGTTCTCGGGCGGCGCCACATCGGCACGCGGCGAGTACACGAAGAATTCATTTACGATGACCTTCTGCCCGTCGGCCGACAGCAGCCAATCCAGGAACAGGCGGGCTGCTTGCGGATTCGGAGCCTTTTCCACGACGCCCCACACCTCGGGAATGACGGGGAGCCCGCCCTTCGGCGCAACAAAAGCGATGGGCGCCCCCTTCTTCCTGAATTCAAGGTAGCCGGAGTACTGCGCGGTATGCGCGAACGCATCCTCCCCATTGACCAGCCGATCAAACTGCTGCACGTATGAGTCGAACGGACGCGGCTTGACGCGGGCGAATGCCTGCCAATACGATTCGCCATAGAGATCGCGCAGCTCATTCCAGGCCGTATACTGCAAGCCGGAATTCGCCGACTTGACGCTGATTTTTCCTTCCCAGCGCTGGTCATTCAGAGCTGGCCAGTCCTTGGGGACGTCTTCCGGCGCGATCCTGTTCGGGTTGTACGCTATGCCCGCCATAATCAGCGTACCCGCCGTGAAATAGCCTGCCGGCTTGCTGCGAAAGCGCTCTTCGTAGTGCGGCAGCTGGGGGGTCGGATAATGTGCGTAGCCGCCTTGCTTGAGAAAGTCTTCCGCCAGGCCTCGATCGGACAGATTGAGGACGTCGACCATATGGCTGCCCGCCCGACGCTCCGCCATCAGACGCGCATACAAGGCGCCAGTCTGAAGGCGAACATATTGAGTCTTGATTTCGGGAAAGAGTTGTTCGAACGCCTTGAGCGTACGGGCAGTCGCTTGTTCGACATTGGGGGAATACACCACAAGCTTCCCCTCTGCCCGCGCAGCGTCCACATCAGCGCAAGTTTCAAAGCCGTGGATGGTAAGCGGCTTGTCGCAAGCCGGTTGAGTGCTCGCCCACGCCATGGAGCCCGTCAGCACGCAGGCTCCCAGCATGGCTTGATATTGCCATATTGCTTTCATCGCTGTCTCCTTGAACGAATTATAGATTTCGTTATCTTTTTTAAGAAAATTAATCTGAATCAATTATTCTTATTTGATTTAGACAGTTACGAACTTTTCCTTTTGGTTTGGTAGACTATAGATGACGTTATAGATAACGTTATCTACAAGTTTAATAGCGCTGTAAAAGATCTGTCAACCTCTATTGCAAATTCGAACGCTCACGGCAGCGGCAGCCTGTGCGCAAGCTGGCCGAAGGCGCTTGCCGGCGAGTAAACGCCTGGATGCGCGAAGGCGGCCACGAGGGCCGCCTTCGTTGCTTCAAACGGGGCTTGAGTTCAGCTCTTGTTTCCTTCAGCCCCTTCTTTCTCGTCCGAGGCACGTCGCCCCGCTCGCACCTCGCCGCCCGCCCATAGCCTGGCACGCCCATAGCCGGCCGGCGAAACCGCCCTTTCAGCGGCGCCAGCGCCTAAGCCCGGTCTTCGTCTTTCTGGTTGGCGGGCGCGTCGTCGGGGGCTGCGGCGCCGCGCGCCATGCGTTCGGTGTTCTTGACGCCGGTATGGCGCACGTCGTCGCCGTGCACCATGTAAATGACGCGCTCGGA
>Ga0180220_1000516_pt1 | contig 41365 bp, 32 predicted proteins | sample eDN5th37CBELigBY_FD_151335 | JGI IMG/M metagenome (GOLD analysis project Ga0180220, IMG submission 151335) | Enriched backyard soil microbial communities from Emeryville, California, USA - eDNA 5th pass 37_C BE-Lig BY (version 2) (version 2) | ecosystem: Environmental > Terrestrial > Soil >... | reverse complement strand
CGGGCAGCTTGAACGCCTCGGCCGGCGGCGCGTCGTCCAGCGTGAGCCCGATGCCTGACGTGATGCAGATCTCCGCGAAATCGACATCGGCCAGCACCTCGAGCAGCTTCGGGTCGGCGAGGAAGACGAGCGGCGCCGCCTCGAGGCTCGATCCGATCCGCTTTGCGGCCCGCTCGATCTCCAGCGCGCCCGTCACGACGGAGCGGACCCGCTTGATGGTGTCCCACTTCCTGTCGAGCGCGTCGTCGCGCCAGCTTGCCGGCACCTCGGGGAACGTCTCGAGATGCACCGAGCGGCCGTCGTCGTCGCCGTAGCGGGCGATCCACGCCTCCTCGGCCGTGAACGCCAGGATCGGCGCCAGCCACACCGTCACATGCCGGAAGATCTGCTCCACGCACTCCAGCGCCGCGAGCCGCTTCCTCGACGACGGCGCCTCGCAGTAGAGCGCGTCCTTGCGGATGTCGAAGTAGAACGCCGACAGCTCCGTGTTCATGAACTGCGAGAGCTGCGCCACCACGCGCTTGTAGTCGTACTCGGCGTAGGCCTTGCGCACTTGCCTGTCCAGCTCCGCCAGCCGGTGCAGCATCAAACGCTCCAACTCGGGGAAGCCTTTCACGCCGCTTCCGGCCGGCTCCCCGCCAGGGGAGTCGGAAGCGGCCAAGGAATAATGCCCCAGCGTGCCCAGCATCCACCTGAGCGTATTGCGGATCTTGCGGTAGTTGTCCGAGAACGTCTTCAGGATCTCGGGGCCGATGCGCAGGTCGTCCGCGTAGTCGGACGAGGCCACCCAAAGGCGCAAGATGTCCGCGCCGGACTTGGCGATGACGTCCTGCGGCGCCGTCACGTTGCCGACCGACTTCGACATCTTCTGCCCCTTCTCGTCGAGGCAGAAGCCGTGTGTGAGCACGACGTCGTAGGGCGCGCGCCCGCGCGTCCCGCAGCTCTCGATCAGCGAGGAATGGAACCAGCCGCGATGCTGGTCCGATCCTTCGAGGTACATGACGGTATCCTGCCCGCCATCCACCTTGCGCTTGAAGCCGTAGAGGCCGGGGAAGTGCTCCTTGTCCTCCAGCACGTAGGTATGCGTGGAGCCGGAATCGAACCAAACGTCGAGAACGTCGTTGACCTTCTCGAAATCGGCCGGATCGTGCTCGGGCTTCAGGAAGCGCGAGCCGTCCGTGTCCGCGAACCAGGCGTCGGCGCCTTCGGCGTACATGGCATCGTAGATGCGCTTGTTCACCTTCGGGTCGACCAGCACTTCGTTGGTGCCCTTCTTGACGAACACCGTGATCGGCACGCCCCAGGCGCGCTGGCGCGAGATCACCCAGTCGGGCTTCGCCTCGATCATGCCGGCGATGCGGTTCTCGCCCGAAGCCGGCACCCATTCGGTCTCACGGATGGCCTGAAGCGAACGTTCCCGCAGCGTCTTGCCGTTGCCCGGCGGCCGGCTCCCCGCAGGGGAGTCGCCGGGCAACACGAAAGGCTTGTCCATGTGGATGAACCACTGCGGCGTGTTGCGGAAGATGACCGGCTTCTTCGAGCGCCACGAGTGCGGATACTGGTGCCTAAGCCGCCCGCGCGCGACCATCATGCCGGCCGCCGCGAGTGCCTTGATCACAGCCTCGTTGGCCTTGCCCTTCTCGCCCTTGTCGGTGATGACGCGCTCGCCCTCGAAGCCCGGCGCATCCTTCGTGAAAGCACCGTTCTCGTCGACCGTGTAAGGGATCGTCGGATCGATGCCCATGGCCTGCAGCTTCCGCGTCGAAGCCGTCCAGATGTCGAAGTCCTCGCGGCCATGTCCCGGCGCCGTGTGCACGAATCCCGTACCCGCATCGTCCGTGACGTGATCGCCGTCGAGAAGAGGAACGCCGAACTGATAGCCGCCGAGACCCGCGTTACGGAGCGGGTGGGCGCAAAGCACGGTCGACAGCTCCGAGCCATTGACCGACGCCACCTTCTCGAATGCCTCGACCTTCGCGGACTTCATCACGTCAGCCGCGAGCTTGTCCGCCAGCACATAGGTCTCGCCAACCTTGGCCCAGTTATCAGCCGGTGCTGCCGTGACCTTGTAGAGCCCGTAATCGAGCTTCGAGTTGAAGCAGATGGCTCGGTTGCCCGGCAGCGTCCATGGTGTGGTCGTCCAGATGACGACAAAGCTGCCGCTGGGCAAATCTCCGGAAACCACCGGAAACTTCACCCACACCATGTCGGACTGATAGTCCTGGTACTCGACCTCGGCCTCGGCCAGCGCGGTCTTCTCGACCACCGACCACATCACCGGCTTTGAGCCGCGATAGAGCTGATCCGTCTCCGCGAACTTCATCAACTCGCGTGCGATCTGCGCCTCGGCCGGGAACGTCATCGTCGTATAGGGGTGCTTCCAGTCGCCCTCGACTCCGAGCCGCTGGAACTCGGCCGATTGCACGCCCATCCAGTGCTCGGCAAACGCGCGGCACTCGGCCCGGAACGCCTTCATGGCCTCCGGATCCTTGAGGTTCGGCTTGGCCTTGCCCTTGGCCATGTACTCCTCCTCGATCTTCCATTCGATCGGGAGGCCGTGGCAGTCCCAGCCCGGCACGTAGTTGGAATCGAACCCCAGCATCTGCTGGCTGCGCGTCACGAGGTCCTTCAGGATCTTGTTCAGCGCGTGCCCGATGTGGATGTTGCCGTTGGCATAGGGCGGGCCGTCGTGCAGCGTGAACCGCGCCCGGCCCTTCGCCGAGGCACGGAGTTGCGAATAGAGGTCGATCCGCTTCCAGCGCTCCAGCAGCTTCGGCTCCATCTGCGGGAGCCCTGCGCGCATCGGGAAGTCGGTCTTCGGCAGGAACAGCGTCTGGCCCCAGTCTCTATTGGTGGCGGCTGGCGACTCCCCTGCGGGGAGCCGGCCGCCAGCCGCCGCGCCTTCCGGCCGGCTCGCGGAACGCGAGTCGGAAGGCGCCACCGAAGAAGCGTCGCCAGCCGCAGACGAAGGAGAGATCTTCTTATCGTTCATGGTCTTAGGTTCTTCGCGAGAGTGAGTTGGCGCGCGTCGGGCGCGCAGCAGCAGGCATCGTCCGTCGTCCGGCGCCCTCAGGCGGCCGGATCGGTAATTCGCGCAAAGACTATGAGCGGTGCGTGTCGCATGGCGACGCTTGTACGGGGCTTGGCGTCCGAGTTCAACGGGGCGCCGGGTCGGGCGTGGACTGCTCGCCGACGCTCAGCACCTCGCTCGCCGATCCTGTCCCCCCGTACCAAACGCCGCGTATCGGCTCGTCCCACCGTCATCTGCTCAAGTCCGATCAATTTGACCCTTGTGGACGGTGCCGACAACGGCATACTGCCCCAAATTCGAGCAATTGGGACCGCGAGCCACACATGCCGCAATTCGTCTACGAGCCGGTCAAGATGCCTCCCGAGGCGGTGAAGCTCAGGCAGGAGGTGCGCGCATTCCTCGCGGAGGAGATCGCCAAGGGTGCGTTCACGCCGGCCGTCGGCTCGATGGTGGAGGCGGACGAGGCCTTTTCGCGCAAGCTTGGCGAGAAGGGTTGGCTCGGCATGACGTGGCCGAAGGAGTACGGCGGCGGCGAGCGGTCCTCCCTCGAACGCTATGTGGTGGTCGAGGAGCTGCTGGCACACGGCGCCCCGGCGCTTGCGCACTGGATCGCCGAGCGCCAGTCGGGCCCGCAGATCCTGCGCCACGGCAGCGAGCGCGCGAAGAGGATGATCCTGCCCGAGATCGCGGCCGGGCGCTGCTACTTCGCGATCGGCATGTCGGAGCCGGACACGGGCTCGGACCTCGCCAGTGTGAAGACGCGCGCGGTCAAGGCCGAAGGCGGCTGGAAGATCACGGGCCGCAAGGTGTGGACCAGCTTCGCCCATCGCGCGCACTACCTGATCGCGCTGGTGCGCACCTCCGGCACGCCGGATCAGCGGCATTTCGGCCTGAGCCAGTTCATCGTCGACATGAAGACGCCGGGCATCACCGTGCGCCCGATCTACAATCTCTATGGCGGCCACGATTTCAACGAGGTGACGTTCGACGACGTCTTCGTGGCCGACGACATGATCATCGGCGGAGAGGGCCGCGGCTGGGAGATGGTCGTCGGCGAGCTGGCCTTCGAGCGGTCGGGCCCCGATCGCTTCATGTCGAGCTTCCCGCTGCTGGTCGAGGCAATCGACGAGCTAGGCCCCGACCCGGAACGCCTCCAAGCGGCCGAGATCGGACGTGCGGTCGCCAATCTGGCGACGCTCCGGCGCATGTCGGCGTCGATTGCTGGCATGCTGAACGACGGCAAGTCGCCCGTCACCGAGGCGGCGCTGGTCAAGGACCTAGGCACCACGCTCGAGCAGGAGATCCCCGAGATCGTGCGGCGCATCTTGCCGGTCGAGCCGCGCGGCGTCTCGGGCAACAACGGCTATGCCGATCTGCAGCAGCTCACACAGATGCAGTGCGTGTCCTACTCCCTCCGCGGCGGCACGCGCGAGATCCTGCGAGGCATGATCGCGCGCGGCCTCGGCCTCCGATAATCCACGCGCCAACCGGCCGGCTCCCCGCAGGGGAGTCGGTTGGCGCAAACGATCCACGCGCCAACCGGCCGGCTCCCCGCAGGGGAGTCGGTTGGCGCAAACGAATAGAGCCCCGGCTCCCCGTAAGGGGCGTCGCCGGCTGCAACGAAAAAGACCAATCACGCAGCCGGCGGCCGGCTCCCCGTAAGGGGAGTCGCCGGCTGCCACCAAGAAAGAGACTGATATGCGCGACGAGATGCTGCGAACCCTCGACCGGATCGTCGAGGACACCGTGACGATCGCCATGCGGGAAGCCGCTGACGAGAAGGCCAGCGGTGGCGGTAGCGCAAAGACCGCGGATGCGACCGCGTCCTTGTGGTCTGCGCTCGAAGAGGCTGGCATCACGGCCATCGGTGCGGGTGGCGAGGATGACGTCGCGTTTGCCGATGCGATGGAGCTCATCCGGCGCGCCGGCTACCACGCACTGCCGGTGCCGCTCGCGGAGACCATCATCGCGCGGCGCATCCTGGCGTGCGCCGGCATCGAGGCGCCCGACGGCGCCATCACGCTCGCCGTGCCGGGCGCCGGCGAATTGCCGCGGTTCGAGAACGGGCGCCTGACGGGCTCCATCCGCAGCGTCCCCTATGGCGCCTCCGCGCCGCATGCCGTGGTAGCGACGGACGGCCAGCTCCATCTCATCGACATTCGCGACGCGCTGCTCACCCGTGCCTCGAACATGGCCGGTGAGGCGCGTGATACGTTGGATCTTTCGCGCGGCAAGATCGTTAAGTCGGTGGTGTCTGCCGATGCTGTGTCCGATCTAGAAGCCGAAGGCGCGCTGATTCGCGCCGTCGCGCTTTCGGGCGCCCTTTCGGCGTGCCTCGATCACAGCCTGACATGGGCCAACGACCGTATCCAGTTCGGCAAGCCGATATCAAAGCACCAGGCGATCCAGCATCTTCTGGCGCAGATCGCCGAGGAGAGCGCCGCCGCCGGCGCCGCGGCGGATCTCGCGATCGAGGCGGCCGAAGGCGGGCCGAAGCGCTTCGAGATCGCCATTGCGAAGGCGCGTGTCGGCGAGGCGGCCGGCAAGGCCGCGAACTGGGCCCATGCTGCGTTTGGCGCAATGGGCTTTACGAGAGAGCATGCCCTGCACTATACAACTCGGAGGCTTTGGGCATGGCGCAATGAGTTCGGCTCCGAAGTCTACTGGCAGGCCGAGCTTGGCCGCTTGGTTGCAGGCCACGGTGGCAAGAGGCTTTGGCCGCTGCTGAACGGTGAGATCTGAGTCCGCAGCCGCGGCTCGATCATGGGAGAGGACGCTTGCGTCGGCATTTGCCGGTCGAGCGGCACGGACACACGGACAAAAGTGCGGCCCGCAGCACACTTGTGCGATGGCACGAATTGCCGAGCTTATTCAGGACGCTGCCGTTCTCATGCTTTCGGCCGCGTGGCCTGAATATATGCTTTTCTATTTTGGTGCGGTGTTACTTTCCTGTCACCAATATTGTAATTGCGTCCTAAGCACCACATTTCATGTTTCATGCGAACGAGAATCGGCGACCTTCAGCACAAGGCTGAGTCGAGCCTCGACCGTTGGATTGGTTGTCGGGACGAACTTATGCCCGGGGAGCGAGTCTCCTTTAGACTGATTCGTAGAGACGCGCAGCAGTTGGGCGGCGCACGAATCCGCAAGTCCGCAGAAGCCGGACAAGAGTGCCGAAGCAGCATGCTGAGGCCAGATTCCCCGCCGACGCGTTACGCGGTCTCTGAAGAGATGATGCCGCAGATGGCGCCATTGTCATGCCGGTATTTGAAGCACAGTTCGTCGGGGCAGTCTGGGAAGCAGGCAAAGTATGGCGCATTTTCTGGCGGGACAGTTCATCACGGCGGCCGCAACTTGCGGTAAGATGTATATGTCGAGACGGATTGTGACCGGATGACGAGCAATCGGCCAAGGAGGGGCAGCCGAGCGTACGAAATGAAACCCTAAGATCCAACCACCGCAGGGCAACGAAATGGCGACGGGCAGCGAGATCTTCGACTTATACTCTCAGGCCTACGATCGGCAGAAGCAGGTCGTTATGTCGATCCGGGAGTACCTCGAGGGGTGCAGCAAAGACCCCACGATGTACGCCAGTGCGGCTGAGCGCATGTTGACGGCGATCGGCGAGCCTCGCGTGGTCAACACGGCAGATGACCCGCGGCTGGGCCGCATTTTCCTCAACAGGACGATCAAGGTTTATCCGGCATTCGCCGACTTTTATGGCCTCGAGGAGACCATCGAGCGCATTGTCGGCTATTTCCGGCATGCCGCGCAGGGGCTCGAGGAGCGCAAGCAGATCCTCTATCTGCTCGGTCCCGTGGGCGGCGGAAAATCGTCCCTTGCCGAGCGCCTGAAGGATTTGATGGAGCATTGCCCCATCTACGTTTTGAAAGCCGGCGACGAAATCAGCCCGATCTTCGAAAGTCCGCTCGGATTGTTCGATCCGGAGACCATGGGGCCGATGCTCGAGGAGAAGTACAAGATTCCGCGCCGGGCGCTGATGGGCTTTATCAGCCCGTGGGCCGTGAAGCGTCTCGATGAGTTCGGCGGCGACATCTCGAAGTTCACCGTCGTCAAGCTCTATCCGTCGAAGCTTCGCCAGATCGCCATCGCCAAGACGGAGCCGGGTGACGAGAACAACCAGGACATCTCGGCGCTCGTCGGCAAGGTCGATATCCGCCGGCTCGAGCACTTCGGGCAGAACGACGCCGACGCCTACTCCTACTCCGGCGGCCTCAACCGCACGACCCAGGGCCTGCTCGAGTTCGTCGAGATGTTCAAGGCGCCGCTGAAGATGCTGCACCCGCTGCTGACGGCGACTCAGGATCGCACCTACGTCGGCACCGAGAACGTCGGCGCGATGCCGTACCAGGGCATCATCGTCGCCCACTCCAACGAGAGCGAGTGGCAGTCCTTCCGCGCCAACCGCACCAACGAGGCGTTCCTCGATCGGATCTGCGTGATCAAGGTGCCGTACTGCCTGCGCGTCGCCGAGGAGAAGCAGATCTACGAGAAATTGCTGAAGGCATCCGAGCTCGCGGAGGCGCCGTGCGCGCCGGGTACGCTCGAGATGTTGGCGCAGTTCTCCGTTCTCTCGCGCCTGAAGGAGCACGAGAACTCGCAGCTCTACTCCAAGATGCGCGTCTATAACGGCGAGAGCCTGAAGGACACCGATCCCCAGGCGCGCACCATGCAGGAGTACAAGGACGCGGCCGGCGTCACCGAGGGCATGGACGGCGCCTCGACGCGCTTCGCCTACAAGATCCTGTCGGAAACGTTTAACTTCGACAGTCACGAGATCGGCGCCGATCCGGTGCATCTGATGTTCGTGCTCGAGCAGGCGATCAAGCGCGAGCAAATGCCGGACGAGACCGAGCAGCGCTACCTCGAGTTCATCAAGGAGGAACTGGCACCCCGCTACGCCGAGTTCGTCGGCAACGAGATCCAGAAGGCCTATCTCGAGAGCTACAACGATTACGGCCAGAACCTGTTCGATCGCTACGTCGCCTATGCGGATGCCTGGATCGAGGATCACGACTTCAAGGATCCCGACACCGGTCAGCTCATGAGCCGTGAGTTGCTCGACCAGGAGCTCTCGAAGATCGAGAAGCCGGCTGGCATCGCCAACCCGAAGGACTTCCGCTACGAGGTCGTCAAGTTCTCCCTCCGGGCGCGGGCGCGCAACGGCGGCAAGAATCCGGATTGGACGAGCTACGAGAAGATCCGCGATGTCATCGAGCGGCGCATGTTCAGCCAGGTCGAGGACCTGCTGCCCGTAATCTCGTTCGGTGCCAAGAAGGACTCGGATGCCGAGAGGAAGCACCACGACTTCGTCGAGCGCATGGTCTCGCGTGGCTACACGCAACGCCAGGTGCGCCGGCTGGTGGAGTGGTACATGCGGGTGAAGAAGGCCGGTTGAGCCCGTCCTTGGCACCGCGTAGAGAGGTGAGCAGCAGGCCATCCTGCTCGCCTCTTCCGGACGGGGCCGGTCGCTAGCGGAGCTTTGCCCGACATGAATATTGTCGATCGCCGTCTCAATCCGAAATCGAAGTCGCTCGGGAACCGGCAGCGTTTCGTTCGCCGGGCCAAGGCCGATATCCGCGATGCGGTGAAGGATGCGCTCAAGAAGCGCAAGGTCACCGAGGTCGAAGGGTCGGAGAAGATCTCGATCCGCTCGAAGAGCGTGCGTGAGCCGTCGTTCTCGCACGGCCGTGATGGCGGCGTGCGCGACTATGTGCTGCCGGGCAACCAGGACTATAAGGCCGGCGATCTGATCCCGAAGCCGCAGGGCGGCGGAGGCGGAGGGCGCGGCGGCAAGGCGAGCGCCGACGGCTCCGGCGAGGACGATTTCGTCTTCACGCTCACGAAAGACGAGTTCCTCGACCTCTTCTTCGAGGACCTGAAGCTCCCGAATCTCGTCAAGAACCGGCTCAAGGATCTGAAGAACCCGATGCCGCAGCGCGCCGGCTTCACGTCGGACGGTCCGCCGGCGAAGCTCGCACGCATTCGCACGCTTCGGCGCAGCCTTGCGCGCCGCATCGCGCTCAAGCGCCCGAAGACCGAGGAGGTGCGGGCGCTTGAGGAGGAGATCGCGCGCCACGAGGCCGAGACGCCGCGCAACGAGACGCTCATCGCCGAGCTGAAGGCGCGCCTCGAGAAGCTCGTTCGATTGCGCAAGACGATCGCCTACGTCGACCCGATCGACCTGCAGTACAACCGCTTCGATCGCGTGCCGCGGCCGACGACGCAGGCCGTCATGTTCTGCCTGATGGATGCCTCGGCGTCGATGACGGAGAACCTGAAGGACCTCGCCAAGCGCTTCTTCATGCTGCTGCACGTGTTCCTGACGAAGCACTACAAGGAGGTGCACGTCGTCTTCATCCGCCACACGTCCACGGCGGCCGAGGTCGACGAGGAGACTTTCTTCCGCGGCGTTGAGACGGGCGGCACGGTCATTTCCACCGCGCTCGAGGAAATGGATCGGATCGTCCGCGAGCGCTATTCTCCGGCCGACTGGAACATCTACGCGGCGCAAGCTTCCGACGGCGACAATATCCCCGACGACATGGGCCACTGCATCGATCTGGTCGAGAACAGCCTGCTGCCGGTCAGCCAGTACTTCGCCTATATCGAGGTGTCGGAGCATTCGGGCCCCGGTGAGACGGTCGCATGGCACGGCTATTCCGAGATCGCGCAGCGCCACAAGCATTTCGCCATGCGGCGCGTGACGAACCCCGGCGAGATCTTTCCGGTCTTCCACGACCTGTTCTCGAGCTCGAGCAGCGCCTGACGGCCCAACACGGAGAACGCGCGCATGGCGGCGCTTGCGAACAAGCCACTCTTCGACGGCCCGGAGTGGAACTTCGAGCTGATCGGGCGCACTTACGAGGCGATCGAGGAGATCGGCGTCGGGGAGATGGGGCTCAATCTCTACAAGAACCAGATCGAGGTCATCACCGCCGAGCAGATGCTCGACGCCTACTCGTCCATCGGCATGCCGCTCATGTACCGGCACTGGTCGTTCGGCAAGCGCTTCGCGCGCGACGAGATGATGTACCGCAAGGGCGCGCGCTCTCTGGCCTTCGAGATCGTCATCAACTCCGACCCCTGCATCAATTACATCATGGAGGAGAACTCCATGACGATGCAGTGCCTCGTCATGGCGCACGCCGCGATGGGCCACAACCATTTCTTCAAGAACAACTACCTCTTCAAGCAGTGGACGCAGGCCGACGCCATCCTCGAGTATCTGGCCTTCGCCAAGCGCTTTGTTGCCGAGTGCGAAGAGAAGTACGGATTGGGGCCGGTCGAGGCCGTCCTTGATGCCGCTCACGCCTTGATGAACCAGGGGGTGAGCCGTACCGCTGGCGCGCGGCGCCGGTTCGATCCGCAGCGCGAGCGCCAGCGCGAGCAGGCGCGCCGCGACTATGAGATCGAAATCTACAACGAGCTGTGGCGGACGCTCCCCAACGCGCCGCCGAAGGAGGAAGAGGAGCGCACCGACGAGAACCGGGCCGAGCAACGCGCCCTGCTGCTGCCCGAGGAGAACCTGCTCTACTTCCTCGAGAAGAACGCGCCGAAGCTCGAAGGCTGGAAGCGCGAGCTGATCCGCATCGTCCGCGTCCTCTCGCAGTACTTCTACCCGCAGCGGCAGACGAAGGTGATGAACGAGGGCTGCGCCACGTTCTGCCACTACGAGATCATGCAGCGCATGTACGAGAAGGGCCTCGTGACCGAAGGCTCGATGCTCGAGTTCGCGCACATGCACGCCGCCGTCGTCTATCAGCCCGGCTTCAACGAGAAGCACTACAGCGGCATCAACCCTTATGCGCTCGGTTATGCGATGATGCGCGACATCAAGCGCATCTGCGAGGAGCCGACCGACGAGGACATGCACTGGTTCCCGGACTTCGCTGGCAATCAGGATCCGCTCGGCACCCTGCGCGATGCCTGGGCGAACTATCGCGACGAGAGCTTCGTCCTGCAGTTCCTCTCGCCGAAGGTGATGCGCGACTTCCGTCTGTTCCACCTGAAGAACGATGCGGACAGCCCCACCATGAGCGTCGAGGCGATCCACGACGAGCAGGGCTATCGCAAGGTGCGCCGCGCGCTGGCGCGTCAGTACGACGTCTCGCAGCAGGACCCCGACATCCAGGTCACGGACGCGGATCTTGCCGGCAGCCGGCGCCTGGTGCTCACGCACTACGTTCGCGACGGCATCCTGCTCGACAAGGAGGAATGCGACCGCACGCTGATGCACGTCGCGCGGCTCTGGGGCTATCGCGTCCGGCTCGTCGAGCAGGACGCCGCCACGGGCCGCAAGATCCGCGAGCACGAGACGCTGCCGCTGCCGTGATGAGCCACGGCAGGCTCATTCGCCGCACCGTCACCAAGCTGATCGGTTAGCACATCGTTAACGAAATGCCGCCTAGCCTCCGTGCTTCTGGCAGGTTCCGGCAATGCCGGCTGCTGAGGCAAGGAGGCGGGGCGGATGGCACTCGACGGCAACGCTGCGGCGGAGACACCGGTTCGGGCAGGCCCGTTGCAGGGCGTCCTTTCGACCGCGCTCGCCAGTGTCTCCGGCGTCTGTGGGCGCCTGGGGCTCGGCGAACAGGACCATGGTTTTCCCGACGGTCTCGGACGCCTGCCGCTCGGCGATCCCCATCGCGAGAAATGGGCCATCATCAGCGGCGATGTCGTGAGCGGCGCAGAGAGCGCCGCGTTCGCGGCCGGGCTCCATCATCAGGCTGCTGCCGAGCTCGATGACATCGAGCGCGAGCTCGCCGCGATCGCCGCACTGGTCTGCGGCGCCAGCTGAGCCCCGACGGCCGTTTTACGTCGGAATGACAATCCCCTTGCGTGCAAGCAGCGCCAGCACGACCGTGACCGTCACAACCGACAGAAGCGTTGATGCGGCAACCGCCGCCGAGATCGACGCCATGGCCCGGTCGTATCGGGCAGCGAAGATGAACGCGTTGGCGCCGACCGGCATCGCGACGTAGATCATCAGCGCGCCCGCCCAGGGCCGCGGCAGTTGGAACACCTCCGTGGCGAGCCAGAACGCGAGCGCGGGGTAGAGCGCCAGCTTCAAGGCGCACAGCATCGCAACGCTCGTGATCTGGCCCCTGAACCGGTAGGCGGCGAGCGACATGCCGAGCGCGAACAGCGACACGGGGATTGCGGCTCCCGCCAGCAAGTCGATCAGCCGGGCAGCCGGTGTCGGCAACGCAAGGCTGGATGCGCTCCAGGCCAGCCCGGCACCGATCGAGATCACAAGCGGGTTCATGGCTACGTCGAGAAGCACGCGGCCGAGCGAGGACAATCCCGATCGGCCGCTGCTTCTGTCGCGCGACACCAGGCCCATGTGCAGCGTGCCTGCGACCCACAACAGAATGGTCTCGCAGGTCGCGAGGAAGGCCATCGGCGTTGCTGCCTCCGGTCCGAGCGCGAGCAGGATGATCGGGAATCCCAGCATGACGCCGTTCGAGAAGCAGGCACCCATTGCGAATGCCGGCGCGTCCTCGGCGGGTCGCCGCAGGAACATGCGTGTCGCGATCGTTGCGGCCGTCCATACGATCGCACTTCCCGTCATGTAGGTGAGCACGAGCCAGAGTGGCGAGATCGGAACGGCGCCGACGTTCGCCATGGCCCGGAACAGCAAGGCCGGCATCGCCACCTTGTAGCCGAACATGGTGAGCGTCCGGGCGGCGCCCTCGTCGAGGATGCGTCCCTTGGCGGCGCAGAAGCCGAGGCCGATGAGCCCGAACACCGGGGCGATCAGCAGGATGATCTCGAGCATTGGAGAGATGTGTGATCGGGCTGGAGCAGGAAGCGGGCGCGGGCCGTAGGGCCGTCACCCGCGGATGCCGATAGGACGCCACGGAGTCGGGGTGTCCGCAACCGTCTTGTCGATGCCGGTCTCCCGGTTGGGCACATCACCGCACCACCACCCGGGTCGCCTCGCCGCGCCGGCTGACGAGGCCGGCACTCGGGCCGGCACTCGGCATGTGCCGGTTGGCCGTCTTCGGACTGCGATTATTCCGCAGCCTCGCTTTGCGTCGGCTCCGGCTTGGCCGCTGCCCGTTCGCGCGCGAGTGCGGTCGTCGCCTGATAGTCGGTCTTGCCGGTGCCGAGCAGTGGAACCTTGTCGACGATCAGGAAATCGGCCGGAACGGAAAGCTCCGTCGCCCCTTTCAGCCGTGCGTGACGCTGGAAGTCCGCTCGCGTGGCACCGGCGTGGTTCGTCACCATCACGAGGCGCTCGCCCTTGCGCTGGTCCGGCAGCGAGACGACCACCGACTGAGATTGCGGCCAGAGCTCCGCTGCCATCGCCTCGACGGCCGCCAGCGAGACCATCTCGCCGGCGATCTTCGCGAACCGCTTGGCGCGGCCCTTGATGCGGATGTAGCCGTCGGCATCGATCGTCACGATGTCGCCCGTGTCGTGCCAGCCGTCGGCCGGAGGCTCGAGCACGCCGGGGTTCTCGGCGCGGTAGTAGCCGAGCATCACGTTGGGGCCGGAGACATAAAGGCGCCCGCCGTCCTCGATGCCGGGCACCGGCTCGAGCCGTGCCTTCATCAGCGGCGAGAGGCGCCCGACCGTGCCCGGGCGATTGGCGATCGGCGAGTTGAGGGCCAGCACCGGCGCCGTCTCGGTGACGCCGTAGCCCTCGAGGATGCGCACTCCGAACCGCTCCATGTAGGTGATGCGCGTGCGGTCCTTCACCGCCTCGGCGCCGGCCATGATCAGCCGCACGTTGTGGAGGTCGTAAGGGTGCGCCGTCCGTGCATAACCGGAAAGGAAAGTATCCGTGCCGAACAGGATCGTCGCGTTGGTCTGGTAGATCAGCTCGGGCACGATGCGGTAGTGCAGCGGCGACGGATAGAGGTAGAGCGGGATACCGCCGACGAGAGGCATCACCATGCCGCCTGTCAGTCCGAACGAGTGGAACACCGGCAGCACATTGAACACCTTGTCCTCGCCGTTCGCCGCGACGCGTGCGAGGCACTGCGCGGCATTGGCCAGCAGGTTGCGGTGCGAGAGGACCACGCCCTTCGGCGTACCCTCGGAGCCCGAGGTGAAGAGCACCACCGCCGGATCGTTCGGCTGGCGCTCGACGAGCGGACGCGTGCCGCGCAGCAGCGCGCGCAGTTTGTCGACCGTGCCGACGTTGGCGCGAATGTCCTCGAGATAGTGGACGACGATCCCCGCCGCCTTCAGCTTCTCGATCAGGTCCTCGAGGCGCCCCTTCTCCACGAACGAGCGCGATGTGAGCAGCACGTCCGCCTCCGAGGCACGGCAGGCAGCAGTGATGTTCTGGGCACCTGCCGTGAAGTTGATCATCGCCGGTACGCGACCGATCACGTGCAGCGCGAAGAACGTGACCGCGACGCCGGCCGAGTTCGGCAGCAGCACGCCGACCGACTTGCCTTCCATGGTCAGCGGCGCGAGCTTCTCGGCAAGCACCTGTGCGCCGAGGATCAGCTTGCGATGCGACAGCCGCGTGCCGAGCGGGTCCTCGACCGCGGGCGACTTGCCGGTGGCGCGGTTGCGGCTCGCGTCGATGAGCGCAGAGAAGAGGGTCCGGTCGATGCGGGCCGTCTCGACCGCGGTGTCGACCATGATGTCCTGCAGTTTCGCGCCCGCCGTCTGGCGGCGCGCCTTGCCCTTCAGCGTCCCGGCGATCGACAGCTTCCGCGGCGGCAGGATGGTGACCGTGGTCTTCGGGAAGAAGGCTTTGCGGAGCTGCGTCGGGCGCATGTAGCTGAACGGCGAGCGCTCGGGCCCTTCGATGCGCACCGGCACCACCCAGGCGTCGGCCTTGTCGGCGATCATGGCCGTGCCGTCGTAGACCTTCATCAGCCCGCCGGTAACCGTCAGGCGGCCTTCCGGAAAGATCACCACGGTCTTGCCGGATTTTACGATATTGACCAGCGCCCGCGTCGCGAGCGGCTTCGTCGGGTCGAGCATGAAGGCGTTGATCACTTTCAGGAAGGGCTTCACCCACCGCTTCTCGGCCATGCCCGTGTCGATGGCGAACGAGGCGTGCCCGGGCAGCACCGCGTGCATGATCGGGCCGTCGAGCAGGCTGACGTGGTTCGGCGCGATGATGGTGCGCTCACCATCGGCGGGCAGGTTCTCGAGGCCCTTCACCTCGAGCCGCAGGAACGTCTGGAACAGGAACCGGGCGACGTCCTGCACGCCGTCACGGCCCCAGGCGTACATCACGAGGCCGCCGACCACGAGGCTCGCCGCTCCGATCAGTCCGAACAATGCCGCGGAGTTGATACCGTGCGCCTGCAGGACCGCGACGCCGAGGCCGGCGACCGTCATGTAGGCCGCATTGAGGATGTTCACCGCGGCGACGGTGCGGGCGCGATGCTGCGGCGCGGCCCAGGCCTGCACGGCCGCGAAGGCGGGCACGATATAGAGGCCGCCCGCGAAGGCGAGGCCGGTCAGCCCGAAGAGCAGCGGCCAGCCGGAGATATGCGACAGGAACTCCCACGGCCCGATAACGTGGTCCGGGGGCGCCGCGCTCCAGGCGAGGAAGGCGAGCTTGGCGGAGAAGATGGCCATCAGCACCGCGCCGACCGGTACGAGTGCCAAATTCGGACGGTGATGGCTGGCGCGGGCGGCGACGAACGAGCCGAGCCCGATGCCGATCGTGAAGGCGACCGTGGCCAGCGTGACGACGCCTTCCGAGCCACCGATCTGCTGCTTGATGAGCGTCGGCAAGAGCGAGATCGCGACCGCGCCGACGACCCAGAACCACGAGACGACATGGCCGCCGACCCACAGGCGCCGATCAGCCTTCAGCTCGCCAAGCAACCGGAAGGTCGAGGATAGCGGGTTCTTCGTGATCGCCAGGTCCGGTGCGCCGGGCTGTGTCGCAGGGATGGCACGCGCGGAGAGCCAGCAGGCAACCGCAAGCGCGACGGCCAGCACGGCAATGGTCGTCGGCTGCAGCCCTTCGCCGATGGCATAGCCGGCGGCAACCGCGCCGCCCAGGATGGCGAGGAACGTGCCGCCCTCGACGAGCGCATTGCCGGCGGTCAGCTCCTCCGTGGTCAGGTGATCCGGCAGGATGCCGTACTTGATCGGACCGAAAAGCGCGCCGATGACGCCATAGAGCCCCAGTGCCAGGAACAGGAGTGGCACCGAGCTGAGGATGAAGCCCACCCCCGCGATCAGTGCGACGCCGATCTCCACCAGCTTGATGCGGTTGGCGACGCGCGCCTTGTCGTGCTTGTCGGCGATCTCGCCGCCGAGGGCTGAGAACAGGAAGAACGGCGCCATGAACACGGCCGTGGCCAGCGTGACGAGCGCGGCGCCATGGTCGGCGCCGAGCTTGTAGAGCACCAGCAGCCCGAGCGCGGTCTTCAGGAAGTTGTCGTTGAGGGCCGAGAAAAACTGGCACCAGAACAGTGGTGCAAAGCGTCGCGACGTCATCAGCGTCTTGAACATGATCGGTTCCCGGTCAGCAGCCGTGAGGGTCGAAATGCGAATTTGCGTGTTTCTTCCGTGATCTATCGCAGCACGGTTAAGAATCTGGCTGTGGCGAAAGCGGCGCCGGCAGCTCAGACCTCGACGCGGGCGGTGTCAAGGCAACTCGTGCGCGAGAGATGCGGCAGGGGAAGGGCGGTGCCATGGCGGGCAGCGCTTTCCAGTCGTTTCAAAAGCGATGCAACAGGATATAACTTATAATTGAACGATGGTCAATTTATGGCGCAGCGAGGAAGACCTGTTCTTAACGGCTGGTTGTCGCGAGCATGCTGAGCGAGTGTGTGAGTAGGGCAAATGGAACCTGAAGAGGGCTCCTTATCGGCCTGGGTGAGGTCCCGGTCGCGATACGTCCTGCTGGCTGGCCTCTTGTCCCGCGGGCTCGACTGACTCGACGAGCAGAACGGTAGCCCTTGCGGCGGTAACGCGGACGAGGTTTCCGCTCGGAAGATCGGGGCCTTCGACGGCCCAAAGCGTGTCCCCGACTTTCACTTTGCCCCGCCCGGCGACGATCGGCTCGGCGACAATTGCAATGCGGCCTGTGAGCTGATCTCCACGCCGGTTGAGATGCGGAAGGTCGCTCGTGGCCCCCTCGGTACGCGCCCAGAAATAGTCGATCGTCACGTCGAGGGCGATCAAGGCCATGCCCGCCGCAAGCGGCAGCCATCCGTAGGACTGGCCGCGGAAGACGGCGATGCCCCCTATCGCGGCGATCAGCAGCCCCGTACCCGGCAGGATCAGGCTTACCGTGCCGATGACCCACGCAACGGCACCCGGCTCGCCATCGGGGTGCTTCCAAAGACGCTGCCAGAAACGCGACATGGCCCGATCCCGCTTCCACGCGCCGGCCTGCTGATCAGAAGCAGAAGATCTTTCCCCCGAGCGTCGCGAGGTCGACGATCATCGCCTCGCCGCGCACGAGGATCAGATAGCCTGAGCCGAGAAGCGCAAGCCCAAGCGCCGCGAAGCCCATACGGCGGACAAACCGTGGGGCAGTCTCGGCAGCAGAATCGCCTGGCTGGCGGGTCGTCGTCATCGCGCTCAGTCCGGTTAGCTGGCCGCAGCGGCCTCGAGTCTCGTCACCGGGCGCTCGCGGATGGGCAGGTGCACCAGCGCCGCAAACAGCCCGAGGCCGATCGAGATCCACCACATCATATCGTAGGACTTCGTCTGGTCATAGAGCACGCCGGCCAGCCAGAGGCCCGAGAACGAGCCGAGCTGGTGCGACAGGAACACGAAGCCGAACAGCATGCTCATCCACTGCGGGCCGAAGAAGGTGGCGACCATGGCACTCGTCAGCGGGACCGTGGAGAGCCAGAACAGCCCGAGGAGGATGCTGATGCCAATCACCGTCGTCGCGTTGATCGGCAGGTAAAGCAGGCCCAGGAATGCGAAGCAGCGCATGAAGTAGATGATCGACAGGCCGTAGCGCTTGGGGATCCACCTCGCAGACTGACCGGCAAAATACGTTCCGATGATATTGGCGATGCCGACCGCGGTCAGGGCCGCCACGGCAACCGTGGACGGAAGCCCCTTGTCTGCGACGAAGGCCGGAAGATGAACGGCGTAGAACGCAACATGGAAGCCGCACACGAAGAAGCCCAGGACCAGCAGCCAGAAGCTCGGGTGAGCCAGCGCCTCCGAGAACGCTTCGCCGAGCGACTGGCTGCGAGCGAGCCCAGCCATGGCCTGGGGCTTGCCAGCCAAGGGCGTCGCCAGGGGGATGATCAGCGCGATCGTTGCGATCACGACGAGCAGGCTCTGCTTCCAGCCGATCGCCTCGATGATGAGATGGACATAAGGGAACGCGAGGAAGCCGCCAAGACCGGCCGCCATGCCGAGCGAGGCGATCGCCTGGGGCCGCTTTTCGGGCGGTGCGGCGCGGCCGACAGCGCCCACGAGCGCCGTCATGCCAGTGCCGCCGATGCCGATGCCGAGCAGCACGCCGCTCACGATCAGATCGTGTCCGTTCTGCGCGGTGTACATGAGCCAGAGCCCGGCCATCGTCGCCAGCGCGCCGATCAGGAGCACGCGGCCGGCACCGAAGCGGTCGGCGATGGCGCCCAGCGGCACGGCGGCCAGCCCCCAGACAAGGTTGGCGACCGCCATCGCCAGCGAGAACGGCTCGCGCCCGACGCCGAGCTCCGACGTCATCGGCTTCAGGTAGAGGCCCATGACCTGACGCAGTCCCATCGCGATGCCGACGATGAGGCCCGCAGACAGGAGAACGACCCACAACGGCCGGACGTGGCCCGGCGCGACCGCACCGGCGGCACTTTTTTGCTGCATGTCATCTCTCCTGCTTCTTTGCGGCGGGTTATGGCACGGTTCGTTGGCAGCGCCTCACTGAGAAATTCAAATGCTGCGCATTCGTTTTTCTCAGGTGGCCACGATACGTTCGGCGCCGAGCCGGCGCCGCGAGATCTCGACAATTGGCCCCGACGGCTCGACGAATCCGCGCTCAACCATCTCGATCGGTGCCGCCGGGTCCGCCTCGATGCGATAGAGATTGTAACCCGCCAGCGACCTGTGCCCGTCCGCGTGGCCCTGCGAGGCGGAGGGGACGCCGACCACCGGGATGCGCCTTGTCGGGCCCTGCGCGAAGGCAATCATGCCGCGGTGATTGTGGCCGTGCAGGACCAACTCGGCGCCGTGTCGCCGGAGCACGTCCGTGAGTTGATCGGCATCCTGCAGTGCGGCCCGGTGCTTGGCCTGCCCGATCAACGGCGGGTGATGAATCAGCACCACGCGGACGAGGTCCTGGCTGCCTAGGTCGTGCAGGATCTCGGCGAGCCGCCCGAGTTGCTCGGGACCGAGCCGGCCGTAGGCGTGAAAGAGGGGCGTCGGCAGCGCCGAGTTGAGACCGATCAGGGCGGTCCGCCCCACTCGCCGCACGAACGGGAACGGTGCTCTCTCGCTGGGCAGCGCATCGTCGGACATGAACGCCTGCCAGTGGCCGATGCCGCGCGCGTGAGGCATCCTCACGTAGATGTCGTGGTTTCCGGGGACCGCCGTCACCCTCTCCGGCGGACCGAGCGCATCGAGCCAGCGACGGGCCGCTTCATGCTCGGACGGCATGCCGACGTTGACGAGATCGCCCGTCACCACGATTTGATCGGGGTGCGCCGCCCGCATGTCGGCAACGATCGCGGTGAGCGTCGACGCCAGATGCTGGTAGCGGCGGCGCTGCCAGTTGAGCATCCCGAGCAGCCGCTTGGCGTGATAGTGGCCCCGGTACGCGCGCGCCGGCGGCAAATGGATATCCGACAGGTGCGCGAGCGTCAGCGTGCGGCCTGTCGAACCGGTCGAATCCGCTGCATTTTCCGATGGGTGTCGCATCCCGGTCTTTTGTTGCGGCGGGCATCCGCCAGGTCACCGTTCCCGCTTGCCACGGGCGCGGCGAGAATGCAAAGGGCAGAGCGAGCCTGGGCTTCGAATGGCGGGAGAGGGAATGCGGCGCAGTCGGCTGATGCAGAAGGCGTTGCAACGCTATTGGCGCTGGCAGCGGGCGCTGACCCTTGGCGTGCGCGGCATGGTCTTCGACGAGGCCGGCCGGGTGCTTCTCATCCGCCAGACCTATACGCCGGGATGGCTCTTTCCCGGTGGCGGCGTCGAGCGTCGGGAGACGCTGCTCGAGGCGCTCCGGCGCGAGCTGATGGAAGAGACGAACGTGGCCATGCGGGGCGCGCCCGCGCTATTCGGCGTCTTTTCCAACGAGGCCTTCTTTCCGGGCGACCATGTCGCGCTCTACGTCGTCCGCGAGTGGACCCAGACACACCCGCCCAAACCGAATCTCGAGATCGCCGAGGCCGGGTTTTTCGCGCTCGATGACCTCCCGGCGGGCACGACTGCGGGCACCCTGCGCCGGCTGGACGAGTACGTGAACGGCCTCGCACCGAGCGAGACTTGGTGATCCCGCGCCCCGAGGCGATCTCGACGCGCCATGGGCTTGCGTGCTAAGCGAGCCGCCGCTGGCCAGAGCGAGGCGCCTGTCGCCTGTCGCCACGCGAAAGCCTTTCCATTCTTCCGAGTTCGCCGCCGGTGACAGCAGCCGGGCGCGCTGGAGCCACCGATGAACGCTCTCTCTGATTCGATCACTTCGCGGCCCGCCGTCCAGGCCGACATGCCGGCCGTCTCCGACCTGAGCGCACGCGTTTTCGGTCCAGGCCGCTTCGCGCGGACGGCCTACCGCGTGCGCGAAGGAACGCCTGACGTCTCGTCCTTCTGCCGGGTGGCGCTACTCGGCGACCGCATCATCGCGGCGATCCGCATGACCGAAATTGCCGTCGACGGACGCGGCGGCGCCCTGCTGCTCGGGCCGCTGGCCGTCGATCCCGAGTTCGCCAACCTGGGCTATGGCCGGCGCCTGATCGCCGAGAGCACCGAGGCGGCACGCGTTGCGGGCATGGAGTTGATCCTGCTCGTCGGCGACATGCCCTACTACGGCCGCCTTGGTTTCGTGCCCGTGCCGATCGGACAGATCACGCTTCCTGGACCGGTCGATCCGGCCCGGCTCTTGGCGGTCGAGCTGCAGCCCGGCGCCCTGGAGCGTTACCACGGCGCCGTCGCAGCCTCCGCCTGAGACGCCAACGGCTCCCCGGTCGTACGACCGGAGAGCCGAGGTTGCAGCAGGACACGGCAGAGGAGGAGGGGAGAGTCGCGTCCCGTTGCGTCAACTACCAGAGGCAGCCCCAGACTTTGTAGCCGTGCTTGTAGATCCAGCCGTAGTGGCCGCAGACCGGCTTGTAGCTGTGATAAATGTAAGCCGGCCGATAATGGCGGTAGTGCCGGTGGAACTTGTAGCCATAGCCGAAATGGTGATGCTTGTAGCCATAGCCATGGTGCCTATGGCCGTAGCCGGCGCTGGCCGAGGTTGCGAGGCCAGCCGTGGCGAGAGCCAGCGCGGCGGCGACTGCGAGCTTCTTCATCATCGTCGTTCTCCGTTTTGAATGCGAGCTTTCTGTTGAAGGCCATGTTCAGAAGCGGTGCGTCGTCAGTGGGTTGGTGTCGCCGTCGCCGTTTCTGATCTGCGTTCAATATACATGAATCCGAGGCGGTGCGTAGCGTTTTGTTTTCACAAATTGGTGATCGATGTTCAGATCCGCGGTCGCCAGCGGTGAGCAGAGCTTTGCCAGAGCGATCGGCGCTCGGCGACGGCGTTCGGGAAGCCCGTGCCCGCATACGTCCGCCGACCATGCGGCAACCGATTGGCAGGCATGCGAAATCACCTAGCTCAATCGATGCAGTCTGGGTTACTCGACATCGATGGAAATGATCGAGGAGCACGCATGCCGACGCGCGACATGAAGAGCTGGGAGACGGCGATCGCCAAGGTCGTCAGCAATGGCGAGACCGAGGAGATCATCGTTCGGGGACACCGGCTGTCCGACCTCGTCGGCCGGATCACGTTTCCCGAGGCCATGTTCCTGATGTTGCAGGGGCGTTTGCCGACCAGGCCGCAGGCGCGCGTGCTCGACGCGCTTCTCGTCGCCTCGATCGAGCATGGCATCGCGCCGCCGTCGATGATTGCACGTTGCTACGCGTCCTATGGGACGACCATCCAGGCAGCCGTGGGCGCCGGTATCACGGCCTTTGGTGACCGCATGGGTGGCCTTGGCGAGCAGCTTGCGCAATTGCTGGTGACACGCTTGGCGCCTGTGCTCGCCGAAGACATGCCCGGCGATGCCGCGCTCGAGGCGCTGGCGGAGTCGATCGTCGCGGACGCGGCGGCGACGAAATCGCGCGTGCCCGGCTACGGCATTCCACTGCACGCACTCGATCCCCGATCTCCGCAACTGCTCGAGATCGCGCGGCAGGAGGGTATCTTCGGTCCCTATTGCCGGCTGGGCGTCGCGATTGAGGCAGCGTTGGCGCGGTCCCGTTCCGGCCGAGGGGTGCCGATGAACCTCGACGGCGTCAGCGCGGTCATCGCCCTCGATCTGGGGTTCGACTGGCGCGCCACGCGCCTCTTTCTGCTGACGCCGCGCACGGTGAGCTTCGCCGCGCACTACCTCGAGGAGCGGGATCAGGATACGACCTGGCGCCATATCCCGGCCGACGAGATCACCTATACCGGCCCCAATCCAGGTAGGAAGTGATCGCGTGACCTGCATCCGATGTGGCGCCGTCGCCTCGTCGCGCGCGGCGATTGCGCGTTCCGAGGCATGATCCACAGGCGGTGCACTTGCGGAACGATCGGCCGTCGGGCACGGTCCGTGCGTTGCAGAGGACAGCGCGATGACCGTCAGCACGCCGGCTCAGAACTGGCACGACATCTATTACACGTCGCATGACGGGCTGCGGCTTTATGCGCGGTATTACCCGGCCCCATACTCGCGGCGGCGGCCGGTGCTGTGCCTGCCGGGGCTGACGCGCAACGGCCGCGACTTTCATGTGCTCGCGAGCTACCTCTCCGACCCCCGCAACCCGCGGGCGCGCGACGTCATCGCAGTCGACTATCGGGGCCGCGGGCGCTCGCAATGGGATCCGCGCTGGCGCAACTACTCGCTGGCGAACGAGATGCAGGACGCCCTCGACCTGCTGACCATCGGTGGCCTGTCCGACGTCGCGGTCGTGGGTACGTCCCGCGGCGGTCTTATCGCCATGATGATGGCCTGCATTCGACCGGCAGCTATCGGAACGGTCGTGCTCAATGACATCGGCCCGGTCGTCGAGCGCGAGGGACTGGTCCGGATGATCGCCTATGTCGGTCGTGTGCCATTGCCGGCCACTTGGGACGAGGCGTCGGAGCTCGTCCGGGGCATCAACATCAAGGCCTTTCCGGCGATCCCCGAGTCCGACTGGCCGGAGATCGCGCGCCAGTGGTTCAACGACGATCACGGGCACCCCACGGCCGGTTACGATCCGATGCTCAGTCGCTCGATCTCGCTGATCGATGGCCCGGCGCCCGAGCTCTGGCCCCAGCTTCAGGCGCTGGCGCGCGTGCCGACCATGGTCATTCGGGGCGAACTGTCCGACCTGCTCTCGACCGCTACATTGAACGAGATGCAGCGCCGGCACCCGGCCATCGAGACCGTGACGGTCCGCGGCCAGGGGCACGCGCCCATGCTCCGCGACCGCTCGACGGTGGTTGCAATCGACGACTTCATCGCGCGTCACGATCGTGTGGCCGCGCCGCAGCCGGATCAGAGCCGTCTCATCGCCTGAGGCCGTTCGCCCACAGTGGTTCGACGTGCGTTGCCGACGTTGCGATTCGCGCTGGGAATCGCGACGGCGGCTCTTGCCACGAGCCCCCGCGACGGATAAGAGCACGATTTTAATGAGCATCATCGAGCCACATGCGGTTTCCTTCTCGCGACGCCACCTCCTGACCTGTGAGGGGTTGTCGGCAGGGGAGATTACTTCCCTCCTCGATCTCGCCGACAAGGCCGCGGATCTCAATCGGCAGGTCAACAAGAAGCGCGACATCCTGAGGGGCAGAACCCTCATCAACCTCTTCTTCGAGGCATCGACGCGCACGCAGGCGTCATTCGAGCTGGCCGGCAAGCGCCTCGGCGCCGACGTCATGAACATGAACGTCTCGACCTCGTCCGTGCAGAAGGGCGAGACCCTGATCGACACGGCGATGACGCTCAACGCCATGCGGCCGGATATGATCGTCGTCCGCCATCATGCTGCGGGAGCCGTCGAGTTGCTTGCCCAGAAGGTCGACTGCTCGGTCATCAACGCCGGCGACGGTGCCCACGAGCATCCGACTCAGGCCTTGCTCGATGCGCTCACGATCCGCCGCGCGAAAGGCCGCGTCGGAGGGCTGACGGTGGCGATCTGCGGCGACATCCTGCACAGCCGCGTCGCGCGCTCGAACATCTATGTGCTCAACGCGCTCGGCGCGCGCGTCCGCCTCGTCGCACCGTCGACGCTGCTGCCGACGGGCATCGAACGGCTTGGCGCCGAGGTCTTCACCGATATGTGGAAGGGCCTCGAGGACGCCGACATCGTGATGATGCTGCGCCTGCAGCGCGAGCGGATGCAGGGCAGCTACGTGCCGTCGACGCGCGAGTACTATCACTTCTTCGGCCTCGACCAGGAGAAGCTGTCGCGGGCGCGTCCCGACGCTCTCATCATGCATCCCGGACCGATGAACCGCGGTGTCGAGATTGCCTCGGCCATCGCGGACCATTCGCGCAGCGTGATCCGCGACCAGGTGGAGATGGGCGTCGCCGTCAGGATGGCTGTGCTCGAAGCGCTGGCGCGCAAACTGCCGAACCATTGAGGCGGCCATGAAGCGATCGCTGCAACCGACCGAGGCACCGGGGGCCACGGCCTTCATCAACGCGCGGCTGGTGGATCCGGCGAGCGGCCGGGACGAGCCGGGCGGCCTGCTCGTCGTCGGCCACGAGGTCGCCGATCTCGGCCCGCACCTGAGACGCAATGCGCCGCAGGGCGCCCACGTCGTCGATTGCCAGGGGCACGTGCTCTGCCCGGGGCTGATCGATATGCAGGTGTTCACGGGCGATCCCGGCCAGGAGCACCGCGAGACGCTGAAGACGGCGAGCTTCGCCGCGGCAGCGGGCGGCGTCACGACGATCGTCTGCATGCCGGACACTGAGCCGGTGATCGACCAGGTCGCCCTCGTCGACTACGTGCAGCGCCGTGCCCGCGAGCGCGCCATCGTGCACGTGCACATCATGGCAGCGGCGACGCGCGGTCTCAAAGGCGAGGAGATGGCCGAGATCGGTCTTCTTCAGCGCGCCGGAGCCATCGCGTTCACCAACGGCAAGTTCTCCATCGCCAACACGCGCGTCATGCGCAACGCCCTGCTCTACGCACGCGATTTCGATGCGCTGCTGGTGCACCACACCGAGGACCCCTATCTATCGAGCAGCGCCACCATGAACTCGGGCGAGCGCGCGACGCGCCTCGGCCTTCCCGGCGTGCACACGTTCGCCGAGGTGATCGTCCTCGAGCGGGACGTGCGGCTGGTGGAGATGACCCGCGGGCGCTACCACGCCTCGACCATCTCGTGCGCCGAAAGCCTCGAGGTGGTGCGGCGCGCGAAGGTCAAGAAGCTGCCCGTGACCTGCGGCGTCTCGATCAACCACCTGACGCTCAACGAGAACGACATCGGCCCCTATCGCACCTTCTTCAAGATCCGCCCTCCGCTTCGCTCGGAGGAGGACCGCGTGGCCATGGTGCGCGGGTTGGCAGTGGGCGACATCGACGTGATCGTATCGAGCCACGACCCTCAGGACGCCGACGTCAAGCGGCGTCCGTTCTCGGAGGCCGCGGACGGTGCAGTCGGCCTCGAAACGCTCGTGCCGGCGGCGCTCAGGCTCTTCCATTCGGGCGAGGTCGGCCTGTTGCCCCTGCTGAGAGCCATGACCATCAATCCGGCACGGCTGCTCGGTCTCGACAGCGGACGTCTCGAGAAAGGGGCGCCGGCGGACCTCGCGCTGATCGATCTCAATACGCCGTGGGTCGTCGATCGCGACCAGATGCGGGCACGCTCGACCAACTCACCCTTCGACGAGCAGAAGATGCAGGGACGCGTCCTGCGCACGATGGTTGCCGGGCGTACGGTCTACCAATACGGTGTTTCGGAGCGCTCGTAGCCGTCGGGGCAATGTGTGCAGGGGGCAGGCAGCCGGCCACAGCGTGGAGTACGGCTGCACGGGAGGGGAAGGCGTGCTCTCGAATTCGATACCGCAGCTCGCGGCGCTGTCGTTCGTCGGCTATCTGCTCGGCTCGATCCCGTTCGGGCTGCTTCTGACGCGCGCCGCCGGGCTGGGCGACGTCCGCGGCATCGGCTCCGGCAACATCGGTGCGACGAACGTGCTGCGCACCGGCAACAAGAAGCTTGCCGCACTGACGCTCGTTCTCGACATGCTGAAGGGGACCGCAGCCGTCCTGCTCGGCTGGTGGATTAGCTCGCGGTTCGCCGTCGGCGCACTATCCGACATCGTCGGCGCATCGCAGCCGGGCAGCGTGGATGTAGTGGTCGCCCGTGCCAGGGTCGAGACCTTCTCGATGGCTGCGGGCCTGACGGCCGGCCTCGGTGCTTTCATCGGCCACATCTTCCCGGTGTGGCTCGGTTTCAAGGGCGGCAAGGGTGTGGCCACCTACATCGGCGTGCTGATCGCCGCCATGTGGCAAGCGGCTTTGGTATTCGCAGCGGTGTGGCTGATCACCGCCTATCTCTCTCGGTATTCGTCCCTCGCTGCGCTCGTCGCCACGCTCGTCGTGTTTCTCTACCTCGCGGCCACCGGTGGGCCTTTCGTTGTTCCCGCTGTCGCCGTCATGTCCGCATTGCTCTTCTGGAAGCATCGCGAGAACATCAGGAGGCTCATGGCGGGGACGGAGTCGAAAATCGGTGGCAAGGGATAGGGCAAGCGACCTCTTTGTGCCGGCGCCGCTGCCGGTCGCGCCGCTCGATGATGCCGGCCGGCTGGCCTGTCTTCGCCTGATCCGCTCGGAGAACGTCGGCCCGGTCACGTTCCGCGAGCTCATCAATCACTATGGTGGCGCCCGCGAGGCGCTCGCCGCGCTGCCCGAGATCGCGCGACGCGCCGGCCGCCGCCGGCCGCTGGTCATCTGTCCGGAGGCACGGGCCGAGGCAGAGCTGACCGCCGCGCGCAAGCAGGGCGCCGTACCTCTCTTCACTGTCGAGCCGGGTTATCCCGCCGCCCTGGCGCATCTGCCCGTGCCGCCGCCCCTCATCTACGCGAAGGGACGCCTGGAGCTCATTCAGCAGGATGCGTTGGCCATCGTCGGCGCCCGCAACGCGTCTGCTGCCGGCATCTCTATGGTCCGCCTTCTCGCGAGCCGCTGCGGGCATGCCGGATATGTCATCGTCTCCGGCTTGGCGCGCGGCATCGACGGCGCTGCGCACGAAGCCGCGCTGGCCACCGGCACGGTCGCCGTCCTGGCGGGCGGCATCGACTTTGTCTATCCGCCGGAGAACGCGGCGCTGCAACACCGGCTCGGCGAGGAGGGCTGCCTCGTCACCGAGATGCCACCCGGCTTTCATCCTCGCGGACAGGACTTTCCCCGCCGGAACCGCATCATTTCCGGCCTCTCTCTGGGCGTCGTCGTGATCGAGGCCGCACGTCGTTCGGGAAGCCTCATCACCGCCCATGCCGCCGCCGAGCAGGGACGCGAGGTGATGGCAGTCCCCGGTCATCCGCTGGATGCCCGCTCGGAAGGCCCCAACGCGCTCCTGAAGAAGCCGGGCGTCACCCTGGTGACCTCCGCCGAGGACATCCTCGCAGCCCTGGCACCGATGCGCGGACGTGGCGGCCTGAGCGCCGCGAGCGCGGCTCTCCAGGAAAGATCGACTGTTTCCTACGACGATGCCGAGCAGGTCCATCCCGATGCCGATGGGGAGACCGGCGCCGCAATCGCGACAACCGATCTCCCCTCGCCCCGCTTGAGCAAGCCTGATGCGCCGCTTGTATCTTCCGGCGCCGCCACCGAGGCGGTGCTCGCCGTGTTGGGTCCAGCTCCGGCCACCCTGGATGAGGTCGCGCGTGCAACGGGCCTGGATATCCGGGACGTACGTATTGCGCTCCTCGAGCTGTCGCTGGCCGGCCGGGTCGAGCAGCACGGTGGGCAGCTTGTGTCTGCCCGGACGAGGATCGAGGAGTGAAGGTCGGTCGGATAGCGGCCGCAGCTAGTTGCGATGACGTCCGGGAGGGCGCCCGTGCCCCGACTGAATCTCGGCCTCGCGGCTGGCCACCTCCAGCAGCCCGGTAAGTGTTGCGCACCCCAGGCTGTCGGATATCGTAGTAAGTTCCCTGATGATGTCGCTCAGGTAGTTGAGCTTGTCTTGGCGAGACGGTGTACTGTCGACATCGAAGGTCGCCGCCTTATTCTGCTGGCCCACCACGAATCTCCAATTCCCCTGCAATGCCGCTTGGGATGTTTTTGCAGAGTAGTGCGATCCGCGGGGGAACACAACTTTAGATAGGTGTATCCTTGAATTTTCCCCAGGAGGTATGTTTGACACACCGTCGCCCGTCAACCATATGCTGAGGCCGATTGTGAGCGGACCGTCCCGTCCGACGGGCCAAGCCAAACCGAACGGACGTCCATGAACGTTGTTATCGTCGAATCCGCCGCCAAGGCGAAAGCCATCAACAAGTACCTGGGCTCCGGGTACAAAGTGATTGCAAGCTACGGCCATGTGCGTGACCTGCCGTCGAAGGACGGCTCGGTCGAGCCCGAGAACGATTTCGCCATGCACTGGGCGTCCGACGACGACCGGTCGCGGAAGGTGATGCGCGAGATCACGGAAGCGGTGCGCAAGGCCGACAAGCTGATCCTCGCGACCGACCCCGATCGCGAGGGCGAGGCCATTTCCTGGCACATCCTAGAGCTGCTCAATCAGAAGAAGGCGATCAAGAAGGGCGTGCCCGTCGAGCGGGTGACGTTCAACGCCGTTACCAGGCAGTCCGTGCTGGATGCGATGAAGGCCCCGCGCGAGATCGATGCGCCTCTGGTTGAGGCCTATCTCGCCCGCCGCGCGCTCGACTATCTCGTCGGCTTCACCTTGTCGCCGGTGCTCTGGCGCAAGCTGCCCGGCGCGCGCTCCGCGGGTCGCGTGCAGTCGGTCGCGCTGCGGCTCATCTGCGACCGCGAGCTCGAGATCGAGCGGTTCAAGACCGAGGAATACTGGACGGTCGTCGCCCGCCTCGCCACGCAGAACGGCGAGGCGTTCGAGGCCCGCTTGAATGCCATTGCCGGCCAGCGCCTCGACCGCCTCGCGATTAAGGACGAGGCGTCCGCCACGGCGATCCGTGTGGCCGTCGAGGGACGTCCCTTCACGGTCCGCTCGGTCGAGAAGCAGGCGCGCAAGCGCAACCCTTATCCGCCGTTCTCGACGTCCACATTGCAGATGGACGCTTCGCGCAAGCTCGGCTTCTCGGCCAAGCAGACCATGAACATCGCGCAGCGTCTCTACGAGGGCGTCGATCTCGACGGCGAGACGGTCGGCCTCATCACCTATATGCGGACCGACGGCGTCACCATCATCCCCGAGGCCGTTGCGGCCATCCGGCGGCAGATCGAGAGCGACTTCGGCAAGCACTACGTCGCCCCGTTCATTCGCGAGTACAAGGCGAAGGCCAAGAATGCGCAGGAGGCCCACGAGGCCATCCGCCCGACTGATGTCCGCCGCCGCCCGCAGGACGTGGCCCGCTTCCTCGATCGCGATCAGCTCCGGCTCTACGAGCTGATCTGGAAGCGTACCGTCGCAAGCCAGATGGCCTCGGCCGACGTCGAGCAGACGACCGCGGACATCGACGTCGAGGGCGGCGACGGCAAGGGCTACACCTTCCGCGCGACCGGCTCGGTCATTCAGTTCGACGGCTTCCTGAAGCTCTACGAAGAGGGCCGCGACGATCGCCAGCGCCTGATCGAGAAGGGCAAGGAGGACCGCAGCTCGGATGACGACGATGCGCGCCGCCTGCCGCTGCTCGTCAATGGCGACAGGCTCACCGCGCGCGGCATCGACACCAACCAGCATTTCACCCAGCCGCCACCGCGGTTCACCGAGTCCTCGCTCGTGAAGCGCATGGAGGAGCTGGGCATCGGCCGGCCGTCGACCTACGCCTCCACGCTGGCGACGCTCGTTGAGCGCGATTACGTGCGCATGGACAAGCGCCAACTCGTCCCCGAGGACAAGGGCCGCCTCGTGACGGCGTTCCTCGAGAGCTTCTTCTCCCGCTACGTCGAGTACGATTTCACGGCGAGCCTCGAGGAGAAGCTGGATCTCATCTCGGATCACAAGCTCGCCTGGAAGGACGTGCTGCGCGATTTCTGGCGCGAGTTCATGGCCGCCGTGGCCGAGACGAAGGAGCTGAAGGTCTCCGACGTGCTCGAGGCGCTGAACGAGCTTCTCGGCCCGCACATCTTCCCCGACCGCGGCGACGGCTCCAATCCGCGCACCTGCCCGAAGTGCGGCACCGGCCAGCTTTCGCTCAAGATCTCGGGCAAGAACGGCGCTTTCATCGGTTGCGGCAACTATCCGGAATGCCGCTATACGCGCCAGCTCAGCGCCACCGGCGATACGGGCGACGGCGGGCTCGCCGACGGCAAGGTGCTGGGTCTCGACCCTGAGACGCAGGAGGAGGTCACCCTGCGCAGCGGCCGCTTCGGCACGTACCTGCAGCTCGGCGAGGCCAAGTCGAAGGACGAGAAGCCGAAGCGCTCCTCGATCCCGAAGGGCGTCGATCCGAATGACGTCGATCTCGAATATGCGCTGAAGCTCTTATCGCTGCCGCGCGAGGTCGGCCCGCATCCCGAGGATGGCACGATGATCCTCGCCGGGCTCGGTCGCTATGGCCCCTACGTGCAGCACGGGAAGATCTATGCCAACGTCGAGTCCATCGACGACGTGTTCTCGATCGGACTGAACCGCGCGGTTACCGTTCTTGCCGAGAAGGCCGCCGGCAAGGGAAGCCGGTTCGCGCGCGGGCAGCGTCAGCGGGAGGTGCTGAAGGACCTCGGCGACCATCCGGAGGGCGAGGGCAAGGTCGAGGTGTTGAATGGCCGCTATGGCCCTTACATCACGTGGAATGGCATCAACGCCAACGTGCCGCGCGGCAAGGAGCCCGCCGACGTGACCCTCGACGAGGCCGTGACCCTCCTGGCAGAGCGCGCCGCGAAAGGCGGCGGCAAGAAGATCAAGGGCAAGGCGAAGGCCAAGCCCAAGTCCGACGATGTCGCCGCCGAGAACAGCGCGTCCAAAGCCCGGAAGGCTGCTCCGAAGAAGACGCCCGCAAAGAAAGCCGGCAGGGTCACCGAGCGCAAGGACGCCGCGGAGTAATCACCAGCGCAGGCTTTCCCTGAGGTTCCCGTAGATCGCGACGCTCGGGTCTCCGGGATCCTTCCCCATTTGATGAAGCACACGCTAAAGCGTGTTCATGTCTGATAGACGCATCCAATGCGATGCTCATCGGTTTAGCATCGCAACCGAACCTCAAAAACCGTGACCCCGGCTGGATATGTCGGAAGATCCCGGATCGGCACGCTCCGCGCGCCGTCCGGGAACTCGGAACGGCATTTGAAGAACCACCAAAAGTCGGTACATCCGAAATCGCGTCCAAGTGATGCGAGCGCGCTCCAATTGCCGCACGTGTTTGGCCCGGGCATCGCCGATCACCCTTCCTTCGGGATCACCATCTGCGTTTGCGTGATGACCGCCAGCAACTTGCCGTCCTCTCCCGTCAGCCGCGTCTGCCAGACCATGGTGCGTCGCCCCTTGTGCATCGGCGTCGAGACGCCCGTGATCACGTCGCCGGCCTTGGCGGGGCGGAAGAAGTTGGTCTTGCTTTCCATCGTCGTGGTCCGCGCGCCCTTCGGTAGGTTCACCACGGTGCCGATGGCCCCCAGGTAGTCCGCGAAGCTCATGTAGACGCCGCCATGCGTGATGCCGGAGCCGTTGCCCATGTCCTCGCGCACCCGGAGCCGCGCCTCGATGCGATCGAGCGTTGCCGAGACGAGCTCGGCACCGAGCAGCTTCATGAAAGGTGGCTCGTTGCTGCGCAGCTTGTCGATCAGCTCGGTCATGGGTCACCTCGGAATGGTTGTCGGGGCGGTTTGGAGCGCTCTGGCGGAGGAGCTTGATACGGCATTCGCGGGCGCCATCTCAACCGTCTTCGATCTCATGAGGGCCGCGCCGAAGGCGGCGGCCGCATCGTCCACGCGAGCGGCGCTGCCACCGCTGCCGTGAGGGCGAACAGGTAGAACGCGTTGATGTAGCCGATCATGGCCGCCTGCCTTTGGATCTCGTTGGAAATCGCGAGCAGCCCGCGCGGCGAGGCGGTGGACCACAGGCCCATCGCCTCCGGCAGGGCGAGGGTCTTGTTGAAGTCCGTCACGATCCCGGCCATGTCCGCATAGCTGGCTGCCGTCGACCGCACGAGCATCAGGATCGACAGCGATATGAAGATCGACGAACCGAAGTTGCGCACCAGGTGGTAGATCGCCATGCCCTCGGTCATCTGGCGTACGGGGAGCGTCGCGAAGGTCAGCACGGAAAGCGGCGTGAATGACAGGCCGAAGCCGAACCCCTGCACGAAGTTGGTCCAGAAGACGAGGCTTGGTGTCAGGTTGATGTCCAGCTTCGCCATGGCGAGACCCGACGCCGCCTGTGCCGCGAGGCCCAGCATCACCGTCAGGCGCGGATAGAGCCGCGTCATCGGCACGATGATCATGAAGCACGCCCAGTTGCCGAACCCGCGTCCCGCCAGCAGCATGCCGATCGCTGCGTCCGGATAGCCGCGCAGGTCGTGCAGCAGCCCTGGAAATAGCACCATCGGCGTGAAGCTCAGCATGCCGAGCACGAAGACCAGGAGCAGCCCGATCGCGAAATTCCGGTCGAGCATGACGCTGAGGTCCAGGAACGGTCGCTTGGCCGTCAGGCTATGTGCCAGGAACACCCAGAAGGCCACCACCGCGAGCAGCGCCTCGAACGCGATCTCCGGGCTGTCGAACCAGTCGAGCCGGTGCCCGCGGTCGAGCATGAGCTGTGCCGAGCCGATGGCGATGCTCAGCGCCAGAAATCCCGTCCAGTCGAAGCTCTGCGGGCTGCGCTCCGTGTGATCGCGCAGTGCGACCCACACGATCGCCGTTGCGACGAAGCCGGGCGGCACCACCATGAAGAACGCGCCTCGCCAGTTCGTGGCCTCGCTGATGATGCTGCCGAGGACCGGCCCGGTGACGGGGCCGATCACGCCGCCGATGCCCCACATCATCATCACCAGCGGATGCAGGTGCCGGGGGAACGTCGCCAGCAGGATCGCTTGCCCCATCGGCATGATGGGGGCGCCGAACAGGCCCTGCCCGACCCGGAACAGAACGAGCGATTCGAGGCTCTGCGCGATGCCGCAGAGAAACGAGAAGATGGTGAGCCCCAGCACCGCGCCGAACATCGTCATGCGCCAGCCGAGCCGCCGGGCGAGCCACCCTGTCAGCAGCGTCGCGATGGCCGTCGCCACCAGGTTGAACGTGACGACCCAGGCGATCTGCTCCGGGCTGGCAGCCATCGCCCCCTTGATCTGCGGCAGCACCACGTTGGCGAGCGTGATGGTCATGCCATTGATCATCGTGGCGAGCTGCACCATCACCAGGATCAGCCACTGGTGCGGACTTATGCCGGCAAAGCCCGAGGCCTGGCTGGGCGCGACGGTGGCTTGGCTCATCCGGCTTGAGCTGCCCCTCGTGGCCACGTGGGGAGGAAGCCGGGCCCGTGCACCGGGTCGTGGTCCACGGCCTCGACACCGTCGTCGCGCGCGAGCGCCATGATCATTCCATCGGATACAAGGCGGCGCGCTGACATCTTGTGGGGCCTTTCCTGCTGGCTGGCACGCATTTCATCATGCGGCCGCCCGCGAGGCAATCTCACGGCAGCGGCTTGTCGCCGAGAACCAGGAACCGATTGAAAGTGAAGCCGCCAGTGGAGCAATTGCCGGTACGAAAGTGGAAAGTCAGCAGATGCCGTCGGCAATCTCGTCGATCTTCGTTCGCATGATAATTCTCCGATCCGGTGATAAAGAGCGCCAACTGCGCTTTTCGGTTTCATCGTCCGGTCGTCCAGACAATTCTGGAATTGTTATTGATCCGCAAAGGATTGTCGGGATATAGAACGCCGCTGGATCATAGCTACTGGCCAGTTCGTTTTGAACGGCCATCATGATGAGGATACAATGGCCAAAGTGAATGGTCTCGACAAGATGTCATTCGCCGAGCTTGCGGAGCTCCGCGATCGCGTTGATGCGGCAATGGTCGCAGCGAAGGAATCGGAAAAGGATCACCTTCGCGCCGAGATGGAGGCTATGGCTGCCCGGGCTGGCCTTTCGTTGTCGGAAGTCATTGGTGCTTCTCGCACGCAAAGCAAGCTCAAGGGCACGAAGGTTACCGTTAAGTATCGCAATCCCAAGAACAGCGAGGAGACGTGGACGGGTCGGGGACGCAAGCCCAACTGGCTCGTCGCGGCGCTGAAGAAGGGCCAGAAGCTCGAAACGTTTCAAGTGTGACAGGCCCATTCCTGACTATCCAAGAGGCATCTTGCCTGTAAAGTCTTCCGGCGGTTTGCATATGTGAGGTCGGATCGGACACGTTTGTTCCCGACCCTTCGGCGAAAGAATAGCCAAGCCATCTGCTTGCCATATTTCGGTAGCCTCAGGGGCGGGCCAGGTACCTGGTCCGGCTCGACCGCGCAAAACGCCATTCACGAGCTGTTATATCGTATTGCCTATTCTCGCGGTGACGGTGCTTGTCGGTCGGCACTTGGCATGACGCCTCGTTCGCTCCGCCTCGCGCGGCGCGGATTGGATATCCGGAAGGTTAAATAATAACCTGTCGTCGCTTCATGGCGGAGGCGCGGCCGGAAGGCGTTTGTCAGGACGGGGTTCGCAGGGCCAGTCGATCGAGTGGGCAAGCGCCACGGCGGGCTCTTGCGTGGCGAAGGATGCTCAAGGTGATCGCGTCGCAATTCAGGGATCGGCGTCGTTCCGCGCGATGGACGGCGGTCAGGCCGGCTCTCATCATTCCCGGGCACGGCGATAGCGTGCGGTGCGTAACCATGGATTGGAGCCGCGGCGGCGTGCTGCTCGAGGCGGAGGATCGCGAATCTGGATTCGAGGTCTTCAACCTCCTGATCGCCAGCGTTGACATGCTCGTAGCATGTCGCGTCACGCATCGCTCCATGACGCGGATCGGAGCGCAATTTTCGAGCAGCCCCATGCGGGCTTCGCGGTTTGGCCCCGTTTCGACTCGATCTGCAAAGGGATCGGTAACGGGATTGGTGCTACGTGGTGCGGCGTTTTCGTCGAAGTATCGTGAGCGGGCGTAATGGCTGGACAGGCAACACGACACATTGTCGACCCATGCAGGTGCGCGGTGACCGAGGTCGACGATGACTCGGCCCAAGTACGCCTCGTTGCGTTGGTGCGCGACAAGCAAGCCCGGCGAGCCGTGCTCATCGGTGCGTTGATCAATGCGGCAGCGCTCGCTCATCTTCTCGCCAGCCCGCCAAACTGCGTGCTGCAGTTGATGAGAGCCTTGGCCTAAAGCAACGGACTTGAAATTCGCTTTGCTTCGAGGCTTGGCAGGGAGCAAATTTCAAGCCCAAAGTTGCTTTGGAACTCTATGTATCTAAAGCGTCGGATCTTGAATGCGCCTCATGGGCTGGATCGGCTTCGAAGTCGCATTCAAGATCCGACGCTTTAGCCCGTTTCACCGGTCCGGCTCAAAGAGCGCCGTGCAGATCCTACTGTGTCCTGCTCCGATCAGCGTGCGGGCTGGTGCATCGCCGTCTTCATGCAAGAGCTTTGCGAGCTTCGAGCCGGAGTGCTTGGCGTGGCCGAGCAATCCGAAGGACGCCGGAGACTGGATTGGACGCTGAGGCACAATCCCAGCACCGCGAGCATGGCCAGCGAATACTGCTTGAAGCGCTCGGAGCTCAGGCGCTTGCGTATCAGGCCCCCTACTTCGACGCCGGCGATCGCAGGGATCGTGCCGACGGCCGAGAGGACGATCATTTTCCAGTCGATGAGCCCCGCGATCAGCATCGTGCCGCCGAGTGTCACCGAGGTGAACGTCACGGCCAGGTTGATGGCCTGAACCTGCTGGGCGGCGGTCAGCCCGAGCGCCATCATGTAGGGCATGAGCGGCATGATTTGCGACCCGGTCAATCCGGTCAACACCCCGTTTGCAAGGCCGGCGGGAATGGCGAGCCGCCGTTCGCCGGTCGAGCTGAGCGCCAGTCCCGGCCGCAACATCGCAATCGCCACGTAGGCAATCGTCAGAATTCCCAAAAGCTGAATGGCGATATAGGCCTCGATGTTGGCCAGCAGCGCCGAACCGAGGGCAATGCCTGGAATGATTGCGGCGTAGAATTTCCAGAAGCGCCGCAGCGCGGCGACCGTACCGCCACCGTTCATCATCAGTGAGAAATTGCTGACGATCGCAGGGACGATGACGAGTGCCATACCTCTCTGTAGGCCAACGGCCGCCACCAGAAATGGCAAAGCACAGGTCGAATAGCCGATGCCAGTCGACCCTTTCAGCACGCCGGCCAGGAAGAGGCCCAGCACCGCAATTGTGAACTCAACGCTACCCAACACCGACGCCCCCGCTTCCGCCCCAGACGCACTTGCGCTCGTTAAAGGTCGATTAACCAACAGACGGACGATGATCGTAACTGTCTTAAGAAAGCCTTAACAAGCGAATCAATCTTTGAGCAGATCAAATGCAAACTATAGAGAATGAGATTGGAAGGTGTTGATATTGATAATGCCGCCAGGGCTGGGGAAAGGTTTGCAGAGAGCCGCCCCGCGCAATGGCGCTCTCGATCTCGAGGCCGCTCTGGATCAGCGTGCCTGCCCGTGGACGTCCCGGTGTGTGGGCATCCGGCCGAGGGACGCGCAGGCGTCGGAGGCTCGCTCCGCAACGTCTCGTGTGATGGTTCACCGCGGATGATCGAATGACGTGAGGCCGGTCAATCGTGGATCGACTGGGCAGCGATGCACAAGTTGCGCAGGCGCTGAGCGACGTCTTCCACTTGGACGTCGAAGTCCGGGCCGCGCTCGCGGCCGTCTCGCAGCATCACCGCGGCAATCATTGCGATCAACAGCTCCACCAGCGCCGCCCGGCCTGAGAATTCATCTCCACGCACAGAATATATCTTATTGACGAGGCGCTCCATTTCCCGAACCGGGGTAGGACCCAGAATGTCCGTGATTTGGCGATAGTCCATGGAATAATTCCCCGCGCGGGACATCGCCCGCCGTCCAAACATCAGCAAAAACTTCGTAGGTGTGCTGAGCAGGCCCACCCTAGACGTCGGAATTTCCGAAGTCACTCAAGCCACCGTTGTGTCGCCGCCCGAGAGTTCGCAGGCTCGTTGTGCGGGTGCGGGACGTGGATTTCGCATCTGGACACCGGCCTGCACGATGATAGAGAATGCAGCTTCTCTGGAGTTGGGATGCAGAGATGGCCTCGTTCGATCGTTTGCTCATTGACGATCAGGGCAAGATTCATTCGGCCCTATCGAGCGAGCTGCATCGCCGCCTCGGCTCTGCTGCGGCAGACGGGCGGCGCGACATGTTTGCCGTAAGACACATGGGATTCGTCGCGTTCTCGATCGACGCGCGCGGCTCCCACATCTGGCTATGCCCGCGCACTGCGGCCGCAAGGGCAATCATCGCGGTCCGCGAACAGTTGCGGCTCGAGAAGCCGGCTCGCGTATTGTTGACGACCATCGACGCGGCGGGAGAGAGCAACCGCTTGCTGCCGGGCTGGCAGGAGGCAGCCATAGCCATTGCGGCTGCTGTTTCGGAGAGCGCGTTCAAGCGACGCGACGCTCACCTGTCAGAGCAGACGGGCACGGATGCGATCGCAAAGTTTCCCGTGCTCCAGGGCTTGCTCCGGGATTGGTCCACCACCCAGCCCTCGCAGTTCCTGGCCTCCCTGCCGGCCACGCTCGAAGCCAGTCCGGGGCTGCGCCTCGTGCTTGCCGACTGCAACTTGGCGAACGGCACGAGCCTGATCGCCAGGATGAGCGGTGCCTTTACGGCCTTCGAGGAGACCTGGCTCCGCATGGCGTCTGGGCTTCGGGTCCAGGACCAGGCCGACTATTCCTACGGCCTCTGGATCGCGGACACGTATGCCAGCGTTGCCGCGAGCGGGACCTATCGCATCGATGACGTCGACATCGAGGTGAAACGCCCCCATGTCGGATTGATCCGCTCGCGGTATCGCCGATTACTGCTACCGATCCGTACCGGTCGGCCGGATCGTGTGACGCTTGTGTCCGCCAACATCCTCGATCGCACCATCGATCTGAGAGGCTTCAAGGCGAGATAGCATCTCATCGAGATCCTGCAGCGCTGCTTCGGTATCCATCCAGACGGCAGCGGCCCTTACGGTGCCCTCGCGATAGACCGGCATCCGGTGCATCCAGAGCTCCCAGTCGACGTGCCGGTAGCCCGCGCGCTCCGGGAAGCCCCCCTTGACCACACCTTCCGCCATGATGCAGACGGCGAAGTCGATGTACCAGCGCGACAAGGCGTACAACCGGGCGATGCGTGGCATCAGCACCCCGAGCCCCTTTCCGCGGTAGTCGGGCCGATACCAGCCCGCGCCCGAGAACAGCACGCGTCCGTCGATCCCCCGTGTGGGTTCCGCGGTGACCTCGCACTGCTCGAGCTTGGCGCGCGACGCGGACGGGTCAGCGTAGAACAGTCTGAGGGCCTCGGCCTCCGTCAGGAAGTTGGTGTTTGTCCACGAAAAAAGCCTGACGGCCTGCGTCGCGACGACCGTCCCGCTCGGGTCCCGGCCGAAGATGCAGAACGAGTTGTCTTCGCCGAGCTCCGACAGGACCGGGTCGAAGCTCGGAAGCAACGGGCGCCATGTCTTGCTGTTGGCGCGATTGGTGGCCTGGAGCTCTTCGAACGAGCCGAAGCACAGGTGGAGCCCCAGCTTCATCATTCGCTCTTCGGCGAGCAGGAAGAACCGGCCGAGCTTCTCGAGCGGACCGTACGTCAGGACGAGGCGATCCGTGAAGGCCGTCTCAGGCGCTTCGAGCGGACGATTGAAGTTTGGTTGGGTGTGCATGCAACAACTCCCATGATTCGGATTCGCCAGTTGCGCGATCACATCATCACTCACTCTGCAGTTGTGCAATCGGTGTTCGAAATGGCGCGAGAACAAGTCGGTTTGACTTCCACGCTGCGGCCACATATTGCTTGACGTGATTTCGTCGCGGTAAAGGGGTCGGGGAATGGCGACACCGGTATTGGGAAAGTCCAGAGTTGCCCACCGGTCGGGCATTGCCGCCAACGATGCGAAGTGCACGAGCGAAATCGATGTTCACGTCGGCAAACGCTTGCGGCTGCGCCGCACCATCCTGGCTATGAAGCAGGAGGAGCTCGCAGACGCGGTCGGGGTTACTTACCAGCAGATTCAGAAGTACGAACGCGGAGATACGCGTCTCACCATTGGCCGGTTGTTTGATATCGGGCTCGTGCTTGGGGTGCCCATAGAGTGGTTCTTGGATGGCCTGCGCGACGAGACGCCGACGCGTTACGATCTTACCTCGATTCTCACCGATCGAGATACGGCTGAGCTCGTCCGTCTCTATTCGACTGTCAAGAATCCGAAGGTCAGGCGCCAGTTCCTGGACCTGGCGAAGGCCCTGGCGAATGTCGCCGAGGAGGCGAGCTGAGCGCCGTGCCTCGGCTCGGACCGCATTTCCGGGAGGAGCTGGCAAGCCGGAGGCGACCAAATCCAAAATCTACGTCCCCGCCCGAGGCACTGCGCGAGCAGTGCGCCGAGCCGGCTTCACCCGGCTGCGGTTGTCAAGGTGCCGGTCGAGCACCACGGGCCTTGAGGAACTCGGTGAGGTCCCCTCACCAGTTGCTCGGCGGGACGAGCCGATAGCCGAGATAGCGACGCGACTCGATCGGATCGTAGCCCAGGCGCTGGCGCAGCCGACGCCTCAGCTTGCTGATATGGCTTTCGATCACATTCTCGTCGATGTCGTGGTCGAAGAGGCCATAGACGTGGCTGAAGATTTGAGGCTTCGTGACGCGACGGGACTTGGCGGAGACGAGGTATTCGAGAATGCGCAGCTCCCGGCGGGGGAGCGACAGGGGCTCTCCGCGCACGAGTGGATCGCGGCCGTCGCGAAAGGTACGGATCTCGCCGAACACGCAGTGATCGTCGCTCGCCCGCGCCCGCCGCGAGATGGCCTCGATGCGCGCCAGGATCTCTCGTGCATGGCATGGCTTGCCGACGACATCATCGACTCCCTCGGCAAACAGCTCCAGGGTCGAAGCGAGCGATTTGTGCTCCTTCATGGCAATAATGGCGGCAGTGCTGCGGTTCTTGATGAGCTGCGCAAGGCCTTTGAAATCATCGCAATCGCTGATGAGGAATGCCTCGACCGCTTCGAATTCCTCATCTGCTGCGGAATAGATCCATCCCTGGAAATCGCTCCAGGAAAAACCGGACGTCGACACTCCTTCGCGGCCAAACGACACTTTGTAGGTGTCGGATACCAGAGTTCTGTCGTCAACGATCACGATCATGGCCCCTCCGCCGAATCACATCTTTTCTCAATTTCTTGAGTACAATAGGCTTTGCGAGTTTTGCACTACGTATCAACAAAACAACGGTTTCGTTGCGTTGCTGCAACTGACGCAGAAGTATAATGATAAACTATAGAGATTTGACGCAGGCAAAACGGTACGAGAACCGCGCCATTTTGGATAGGCGGACGTTTGATCGCATGATTGCGCGGGGATTACCGCACACTTCGGGCGGGATCCTGCAGGCGGATGGCTATTCGCAGTATGAGATGGTTGATGAGCCTTTGTCTCGATTCGAAGTTATAGTTTGATTATTACAGCCATTTAGCATGCGCGAAGCTTGCGTGAGTGCGCCCGAGCTTACCCTCGCAGACGATGGAGCGCGCCGGCGTTTTGCAAGTCAGCCCTGGTCGTCGCTCTGTGGTGAGGGTGCCAGAGGGCGGCTCAGGAGGACCGTGAAGTTGCCTCGCGATTGCCCGAGGCGGCCTTTGAAAACAGGCTGCTCTCCCGCTACCAGCGTCACATTGCGAATGAACTCCCGGTCGAATTCGATAAGTGAGCCGGGCTTCAAGGCCGCAACGTCACTCAGGAGCAGCCGCGGGCCGTCGATCTTTGCGACCAGCTCGACCGTCGACAGCTCGACATTTCGCCTGAATTGCTCGGTCCAATCAAGGTCGACGACGCGCTCCTCTTCCGTATCATTCGCTTCGAGTTGCTCGGCCAGCCGCTCGATGGCGACGATGGGGAATGCGACGGTGAGCAACTCGCCGTAGTCGACCAG
>Ga0180220_1000515_pt1 | contig 41368 bp, 39 predicted proteins | sample eDN5th37CBELigBY_FD_151335 | JGI IMG/M metagenome (GOLD analysis project Ga0180220, IMG submission 151335) | Enriched backyard soil microbial communities from Emeryville, California, USA - eDNA 5th pass 37_C BE-Lig BY (version 2) (version 2) | ecosystem: Environmental > Terrestrial > Soil >... | reverse complement strand
CTGAGGACGAGTTTAAGGGTGTTGGCTGCGTTAGGACGCGGGCTTGATGTCGGCCGGCAGGACGGAGTTTTTCACGAGGTAAGCGAGGCTCCGCGACCAGCTATCGTCCGTATTGCCGCGCAGATCGACGCTTTTGACAAGCAGGCGCCCCGTCTTCACGTCGGCGATGTAGACGTTCATGTTCAATATGAGGTTCGACACCTTCTGCACGCGAAGCCAAGCGATGAGGTCAGCTCCAAGCGCGCGGCCGTAATCGGTTTCGCAGCCACCGCATTCGCCGGGTTGCTGCCCCGCAGTGACTTTAGACCGTATGGCATCGGTGAGCGGTAGTATCCGATAGCGCCCGCTGCCGCGAAGCTGGTCCGCAAAATCCTCGCTTACGCGCTTCAGGCGAGCGCGCTCGGCATCGGTCGTCGGCTCCAGGCCGGCGTTGTCATTTTGAAAGAAGGTGCCCAATACGGCCAGCGCCGGCGCATTCTGTGCGTGTACGGGCATCGTGCCTAGAATCAAGCCCAAGAGGGCAATGAGCGTGCTCGCGCGGGAACGGAAAGTCATCTGGATGGGGCCTCCTATAGGAGGAGACGCCCGCGAGCGTAACCGGTTCCACCGCGGCAGTTTCATGGACCTCGATCCGGCTTTATTCGACGAGCTCGTCGATACCAACGTCGCCTCCATCACGTGACTGGCGTGGCACTACCTGCCAGTGAGGGCGCGCGCGGGCGGGGCAGCATCATGAACCTTGCTTCGCTCGCTGCTTCACTCCTGCTTCGTTCCTGTCAACCGGCGACTTAGGCTGGAGCACGTCAGCACGGGGCTGCTCGATGGGGATCTAATTTGGGTCGAGACAACGTCCCGTTAACTGATCATTCGGTGATCAGCCGCCAGCACGCCCCCCGAGCGCTGCCGTCACGCGTGCTTTGCGCTCGGCGCGCCATACATGGATGACGGCGACTTTTATCGCTTCGGGAAGCGCCGCCCATGTGCGCCCGGTTGCGAACACCTCCAGCGGGATAGCGGCAAGTGGCGCTGCAGGCTCTTGGGAGTGGCGTATCAGCATGCGAGACCAACGCCGCTGCGGCCTCACCGGTTGCAACCGCTGCCTGTGAACCCAAAGGAGAGTGCGGCGTTACCCGGAGGCTTTAGCCACGGAGGATACCGCCATGACAACACCCAGGGAATCCCTCGCCGCATGGCTGCGCGATGCCCATGCGATGGAAGGTCAGGCCGAGACCTTCCTGCAGACGCAGATCGATCGGTTGAAGAATTATCCTGAGGCTCTCCCCCGGCTGCAGTCGCACCTCGCCGAGACCAGAGAGCAGAAACTGGCCGTCGAGCAGTGCCTGCGCAAGCTGGGCGAGGATACCTCAACGTTGAAAGACAGCGCCATGAAGGTGGCTGCCAACGTGCAGGGCATGATGCACGCGATGTCGAGCGACGAGGTTCTGAAGAACGCGCTCGCGAGTGCCGCCTTCGAGCAGTTCGAGGCCGCGGCCTATCGCATGCTGGTCACCGCGGCGAAGATTGCCGGAGAGCCGGAGATCGCCCGCACGTGCGAGACCATCATGGAGCAAGAGGTCTCCATGTCCGACTGGGTGTGGGGCCAGTTGCAGCCACTGACCGAAAAGTACTTGGCACTGGAGACGGCCGGCGCCGAAGCCAACCGCTGACTCGGGAGCATGGACATGGATGAGTTTCACCGACACCGTTCTTGGCGCGTCACCCGGCGTGGTAGCGGGCTCGTGCTGGCGCGTTTCGACTCGAAGCCGAAGGCGGTCGCCGCGGCCCTCCGTTTCTGTGCCGACGGTAATGCCTACGACGTCATAGAGGAAACAATTCCCCAGCCGAGGCCGGAAACGAACGTGGTTGCGGTTCCGCCGCGTGGGCACTGAGCGTTCCTTAGAGGCGCGTGGAACCCACCGGCCAGAACGAGCTAGAGTGCCGAGACGCACCGTCCAATCAAACTCCTGGCGCGATTTGCCCTACGCCCCGGGCATCTTTGCGCCCGCGGTTCTCCGGACTTCGTACCAACCCGAAGATCGCACCTCGCCACCAAACGCCATGCTGACGGCATCGAGCATCATCTTTCGATTTAGTCGTGGCTCGTCGGCTTCCGGAAGGCGATTGCGCGCCATGGAGGTAGCGGTGCTCAAGGTCTCCGATATCGATGCAGAGGCTGCTCTGCGTCGGCAACGGCGTCGTGTCGAAGCCGCGCCTCCGGCACGATGCGGCAAGGACCGTTACGTCATGCTCTCGCCGACGCAACGTTTGAATCTGAGTGAGCTCTGCTCTTTGCTCGCGGCGGCCTTCGTGAAGTGCAACTAAGGTGCTGTGAAGGAGCGGATGAGCTACTTCCTGGGTGGCTTTGGTGCGCGCCCGCTCGTTTGTCTTGGCCTTGGAGTAAGCTGCGTCGGCTTGGGCGCGGCGCTCTCCTTCAGCAATGATGCGCGGTCTGACGTCCTCCTTGAAGGCGGTGAACGATCGGGCGCGGGCGGCAACGTCAGTGTAGCTGATAAAGGGGAGCGTCTGATCGCTGCGATCATCGAGAAGATCGGTTCCATCGGCGCGCAGTGGCAATCCGGCCCAGCGCGCCATCTTCGGGTTGTACCGAGACGGCGTGCCAGAAGTACAATGTCCACAGTTGGTCCGTAGCATCGACAGTCTGACGGCAGCTTTCGGGTGAGTTCTGACGCCGCGGCGTTGCGACCTCCGTCGAGAAGGTCGCGCCCATACCGGAGCCAGTCTCCAGATACCACCCTCCGCAATATTCAGTAGGATCCACTGCTTTGTGGGTCCCGGAATCGTCCGCCCTCGTGGCAAACAGGGCGCGTACCGCAGCGATCTTCCTGGGGGCCTAGAGGCGCATCGTGGAGTCCCGCGATTTCCCGCCTCGTCGGTGGTCGGACCGGCGATTACGAAGTCGTTGTACGTCAAGGGATATCTCTTTGCGCCCCATCCTTCATTCACAAACGCCTCTTCGTCCTCAGTGGAATGGATGGCCGACATCACCATCGCCGTTCTTCGCGTTCCGCAGTGCCCGACCGGTGCCACGGCGACGACGCGAACAACCACCAAGCATCAAACGATAGGTAGTTTTGCCCATGGACCATCCGCAAGTGACACTCATAAGTATGAGTCCGTCACAAACGGGGTATGTCCAATGGCCGTCGCCAGCTCCGCTCATGCAGATGAACACGCGCAGCCCCACGGGCTCCGGCGCTGGTTATTTTCGACGAACCACAAAGACATCGGCACGATGTATATGGTGTTCGCCATATTCGCGGGGATCGTGGGCGGAGCATTATCGATAGCGATGCGCCTGGAGCTTCAAGAGCCGGGCCTGCAGTACTTCGGATCTCATACCTACAACGTCCTGATGTCGGCACACGGCATCATCATGATCTTCTTCACACTCATGCCTGCGCTAATCGGCGGCTTCGGCAATTGGTTTGTGCCGCTTTTGATCGGCGCCCCGGACATGGCCTTTCCGCGCCTGAACAACGTATCTTTCTGGCTCTTGCCTGCCGCGTTCGCGCTGTTTGGCATTTCCATGTTCATGGAGAGCGAGCCAGGAATGCTGGGGCCGGCAGGGGGCTGGACGCTCTATCCGCCGCTTTCCACGACGGGGCAGCCGGGCCCTGCTATCGATTTCACGATCCTGGCGCTGCATGTCGCCGGAGCCGCGTCCATCCTCGGTGCGATCAATATGATCACCACCATTCTCAACATGCGAGCGCCTGGCATGACGCTTCACAAGATACCGCTTTTCGTTTGGTCGATGCTGGTGACGAGTTTTCTTCTGCTGTTCTCGATCCCGGTGCTGGCGGGGGCGCTTACGATGCTCCTCACGGACCGCAACTTCGGCACGGCATTCTTTTCGCCCTCAGGCGGTGGCGATGTTGTCCTGTACCAGCACCTGTTCTGGTTTTTCGGGCACCCCGAAGTCTACATCATGATCCTCCCTGCCTTCGGCATCATCAGCCAAGTGGTAGCGACGTTCTCGGGCAAGCCGATCTTCGGATACCTCGGCATGGCTTATTCGCTGATAGCGATCGGCGTCATCGGCTTCATCGTCTGGGCCCATCACATGTTCGACTCTGGGGTCAGTGTTGAGACTCAGGAATTTTTCGCTTTCACCTCGATGGTCATCGCTGTCCCGTCGGGCATCAAAATCTTCTCCTGGACGGCAACCATGTGGGGCGGATCGGTTCGGTTCCGGGTCCCGATGTTGTGGGCGCTTGGCTTCATCTTCATGTTCACGATCGGCGGTGTCACGGGTATCATGGTCGCCAACGCGAGCGTCGATCGCCTGCTGCACGATACCTATTATGTGGTGGCGCACTTCCACTATGTTCTGTCTGTCGCGGCGGTGTTCGGCATCTTTGCTGGCTGGTATTTCTGGTTCCCGAAAATGACGGGGTACCACTACTCCGAAACGATCGGCAGGCTGCATTTCTGGTTGACCTTTATCGGTGCCAACGTTGCGTTCTTTCCGATGCACTTTCTGGGATTGGCGGGAATGCCGCGGCGCTACGCTGACTATCCCGATGCGTTCGAGTTTTGGAACAAAGTCTCATCAATCGGCGCCTACATCACCGTGCTTGGCCTGATGTTTTTTTTTATCGGCGTCCTTGAGGCATTTTGGCGTCGACGCGTAGCGGATGGAAACCCCTGGGGCGCAGGTGCCACGACCTTGGAGTGGGGGCTGCCGTCGCCGGCGCCCTTCCATACGTACAACACGCTTCCACGCATTACGGCATGACAAGAGGAGTGGACGCTCCAGTATCGGCCGTGAATGAGCGGGCCAGGATATCGGGCTTGTAACGTTTCGCTTAACACAACGTTTTGATTATATTCCGCATCGCGCGAACCGAATAAACGCGTTACCCGGCGTTCAACTGCCCGTGCCTTCGCGCAGAAAAAAGCCTACAGGTAGGTAAGCCGCATGTGATCGCTCGCTCGGTCTGGGCGCTTGCTTTAAAGGGCGGTCCCGATAAGATGTGTACGCCATACGCTTTCGGGCCAATCGTACGATTGCTACCGCATCCAAAACCTTGGGTATCGAGGCAGGCGTCACAGTCGCCATGATCCGCGAACACGTGAACGGATGATAGGCTCGCCCGTGGCGAGTTCTCTTGCATTTGATCGGGCGAGCGCATCGCCGAATTCCTGAAGGTTGACTTCGCTATCTGTCGCCAGAATGGCTTCCAAGGTCGTCGGCGGTTAGGAGCTGTGATGTCGCTTCAAGCTTTGGACAGCATCCTTTCGCAGGACAAACCTGAAGAGCCTGCGACGCGCCTTGCCATAACGGCGGCGATGCGGGTTGCGCTCACGCATGAACTCAGCCAGCCGTTATCTGCCCTCGCAACCTATATTAGCGCCAGCCGCCAGCTTCTGAAAGCGGACGAACTCGATCGCGCAATCCTGGCCGAAACGATGAAAAAGGCCGAGACCGAGGTCAAACGCACCGGCGACGTCCTGAAGAGGCTTCGCGGCTTCCTAACGAGTGAAAAAGCGGAGCTTGTCCCGATCAACCTGCAAGACCTGATACGGAGCGTGGCCGAACGGCTCAGCGATGAAGCGACGGCAAGGGCTGTCAGCATCGATGTCGAGCCGGCGATGGTCCCAATCGTCATGGTGGACCCGCTTCAAATCAAACAGGTTCTCATCAATCTTTTGAGCAACGCCATCGACGCCGCGGCGGACACGCAGGCCGGCGCCGTGCGCGTGCGTTGCCATCATGACGGCAGAACGATCGAAATCATCGTTGACGATAACGGCCGGGGCGTCGCCTCGGAAATCGCCGAGCATTTGTTCGAACCGTTTCAGACAACAAAAGCCCGCGGCATGGGCCTTGGACTTCCTCTCAGCCGCCAGATTGTTGAAGCCCATGGCGGAAAAATATGGTGGGAGCCTACGGTCCCCAAGGGAACACGCTTTTACGTGGTTTTGCCCATAACGATATGAAGCACGACGCCACCGTTTACGTGGTCGATGACGACGCGGCCATCCGGGATGCCTTATCCTTGCTTTTCAGGGTATGCGGGCTCCATTGCCGGACGTTCGCGTCGGCAGAGGAGTTTTTGATCACGCTGACAGACACAAGGCCGGTTTGCGCAGTCGTAGATGTGTGCCTGCCGGGCATGAGCGGTCTGGAACTACAGCAACATCTCATGCGAAAGAATATTCAGGCCGCGTTGGTCGTCATAACGGGGCAGGGCAGTATCCCAATGGCGGTCGAGGCTATGCGCGCCGACGCGGTGCATTTTATTGAAAAACCGATAGACCCTAAAATATTGCTTGAGGTCCTCGACGAGGCGCTTGACCGACGCGAAGAGATCGCCCGACAACGCGCCGATCGAGAACTGGCGCTGGCGCACCTTGCGCTACTGACGCCGCGCGAACGCGAGGTGCTCGCCCTGCTGGTTGAAGGACACTTAAATAAGGTCATAGCTGCACGGCTTGGCATTAGTACGCGAACCGCTGAGCACCACCGCGCACATATCATGGCGAAGATGCACGCACCGACGCTGTCGCATCTGTTCCGTTTAACCCATGGCGTTTTCGGTACAGACGCATAGGTAGAATTCCCGATTCTAGCGCGTTCGGCTCGTCACTACATACAAACTAGAGACGTCCGTCGCACCGGCTTGCGAAACTTGACTGCCCCCGGTCACCTCCAGCGCACGGTCGATGGGCGTCTTTTGCAGCGACTGTTCGCTTACACCCGCCTCTTTGTTGATTGGATACACCATGAGCACGGCTCCATCCGGCGCCCTGTGCGCCGCCATTGCGTTGTCATTGCTTGCAGCCGGTCCGGCAACTGCCAACGAAAGCATCGCCAAACTTTCGGCTGACCCCAATAACTGGGCGCAACCTGCCGGCGACTATGCAAACACCCGGTACTCGAAGCTCGACCAGATTACCACGCAGAATGTCGGGACGCTGAAGACTGCTTGGACCTTCTCCACGGGCGTCCTGCGCGGTCACGAGGGTGCGCCGCTGGTTATCGGCGACACTATGTTTATTACGACGCCGTTTCCCAACATCGTCTTCGCCTTAGATCTGAATGACGAGCAGAAAATCGTCTGGAAATACGAGCCCAGGCAAGACGCTTCCATCATCCCCGTTATGTGCTGCGATACGGTGAACCGTGGCCTGCAATATGCGGACGGCAAGATTTTCCTTCACCAGGCCGACACGACCCTCGTCGCACTCGATGCCAAGACCGGCAAGGAAGTGTGGAAGGTCGTCAACGGCGATCCCAAAAAGGGTGAGTCCGGCACCAGCGCACCCATCATCATCGGTGACAAAGTCATCATCGGCAACTCCGGCGCGGAGTTCGGTGTGCGCGGACACATCACCGCGTATGACACCAAGGATGGCAAGCGCGTTTGGAGAGGCTACTCGGTCGGACCCGACAACGATCTCTTGTTCGATCCCGAGAAGACAGTTTCTCTCGGCAAGCCCGTGGGCAAGGACAGCTCGCTGAAAACCTGGAACGGCGACCAGTGGAAGATCGGCGGCGGCACCGCCTGGGGCTGGTATTCATTCGACCCGGTCCTGAACCTCCTCTACCACGGCACCGCCAACCCATCGACCTGGAACCCGGCGCAGCGCGCGAGCGCGGACGGCAAGCCGCTGGACCAGAAGTGGACCATGTCGATCATCGCCCGCAACCCGGATACGGGCGTCGCCGCCTGGGCTTACCAGATGACACCGTTCGACCAGTGGGACTACGACGGCGTCAACGAGATGATCCTTGTCGACGACTTGGAGGTCAAAGGCACGAAGCATAACGTTCTCGTGCATTTCGACCGCAATGGGCTCGCGTATACGCTCGACCGGAAGACGGGCATTCCCCTTGTCGCCGAGAAGTACGATCCGGTGGTGAACTGGACCACGGGGGTGGACCTTGATCCCAAGAGCGCGAATTACGGCCGACCCGCGGTGGTCGCGTCCAAGTCGACGTTCTTGAACGGACCCGACGTCAATACCACGAACGTCTGCCCTGCGGCTCTCGGCACAAAAGACCAGCAACCGGCGTCATATTCTTTTTTGACGAAGCTCTTCTACGTGCCGACCAATCACGTCTGCATGGATTACGAACCCTTCAAGGTCCAATACACCGCAGGACAGCCCTATGTCGGCGCCACGTTGTCGATGTATCCGCCAAAGGACGATCCTCACATGGGCAACGTCATTGCGTGGGATGCGGCCAAAGGCAAGATCGTGTGGTCGAAGCCCGAGCAGTTCTCGGTGTGGTCGGGCGTTCTCACCACCGCCGGCGGCATCGCCTGCTATGGAACCCTCGAAGGCTACCTGAAATGCGTCGATCAAAAGGATGGTAGAGAACTCTATAAATTCAAGACGCCGTCTGGTGTCGTTGGGAACGTCTTTACGTACACCCACAAAGGCAAGCAGCGCCTCGGTGTCTATTCCGGTGTCGGCGGTTGGGCCGCGATCGGTCTCGCGGCTGGTCTGACCAATCCGACAGATGGTCTGGGTGTGGTCGGTGGCTACAGCGGCCTCAATAGCTATACCGCTCTGGGCGGATCTCTGACCGTATGGACGCTTCCTTAGGTTAGGCAGCCACGGACCGGTGCGCGCCAGCGCCGGTCCCGTGTCCTCAATGCACGTTTCTTCGCTCACGGCTGCGGGGAACCATTCTACCGGCTGCCGCATCCAACCGTTCAAGCACGTTTGGCAAATTGAGTACCGCTCGTCGCGCCAGAAGAGAGAGAACGATGAACTTGAATGTAGCCACGCTGAACGGAGGTTGAAGCCGCTAGCGCCAGCGCCATCGCTGAATCGCTGCACCCGCAAGGCATCGGCGTTATCATCGAGGCGGAAAATCACTGCGTGACCGCACGCGGCGTCACTTGAGCGGTTGTCAGCAAAACAGGAGTGTCGAATGACACAGGACCCAACGGTGTCGAGAGGGCCCGATCTGACCCTTGGTGTCGCATTAGCCGATCTCGAAGACGGCAAGCTCCTCGGCCATGTGGGCGAGCATGATGTTCTGCTCGTGCGCTGCGGCCAGGAAGTTTTCGCCGTGGGCGCGCGATGCACCCACTATGACGGCCCGCTAGCTGAAGGCCTCGTTGTCGAAAACACCATTCGATGTCCATGGCACCATGCCAGTTTTGATCTGCGCACGGGTGAGGACCTTCGCGCCCCGGCGTTGCGGCCGATATCCTGCTGGGTCGTGGAGCGATCCGACGACAAAATCTTCGTGCGCGAGAGGCGTGCCCTACCGAAGCCGATCCCATCTGCAAAACGCAGTGGCCCCGACAGGATCGTCATCATCGGCGGAGGCGGAGCTGCCTTCGCTGCCGCAGCCAAGCTCAGACGCTCCGAATATCAGAACAGCATCGTCATGCTGAGTGAAGATGAGGCGCCGCCCATCGACCGCCCGAATCTTTCGAAGGACTATTTGGCGGGAACCGCAGCAGAGGAATGGCTGCCGCTGGGAACGAGTTCATTTTACGCGGACAACGACATTGACCTCCGCCTGGCGACACGCGTGGAACGTATTGACCCGTTCTCGCGCGAGATAGTGACGGACGACGGCACGAAGATCGCCTTTGATGGGCTTTTGCTTGCGACGGGTGCGGAGCCAAACGTGCTCTCGATTCCCGGCGCGGACCTCTCGCATGTGTTTACATTGCGCTCCCTCGCGGACTCCCGCGCCATCATCCAGGCGGCGTCAACCGCTCGCAAGGCGGTGGTGATAGGCGCCGGCTTCATTGGGCTGGAAGCGGCGGCGTCGCTTCGCTCACGCAATTTAGAAGTCCATGTGGTGGCGCCGGACAAACGGCCGATGGAGCGTATCCTGGGTTCACAGATGGCGGATTTTCTGCGCTCGCTGCATGAAGAGCATGGTGTCATCTTTCATCTGGAGGACGCGCCTGCTCGCATCGACTCCAGCGCGGTAACGACCAAACGAGGCGTGGTCATCGAGGCAGACCTCGTCATCGTCGGCATCGGCGTCCGACCGCGCACCGGGCTTGCCGAGAATGCGGGCCTTACCATCGACCGCGGCGTGTTGGTCGATACCTTTCTCGAGACGAGCATGAAAGGGATATTCGCGGCTGGCGACGTTGTCCGGTGGCCGGATCGCCGCTGCGGTGAAAGGATACGAGTGGAACACTGGGTCGTTGCCGAGCGCATGGGGCAGACCGCGGCCCTCAATATGCTGGATCACAAGCTCGAGTTCGATGCCGTGCCATTTTTCTGGAGCCAGCATTACGACGTTCCGATCAATTATGTCGGTCACGCCGAACGGTGGGATTCACTCGAAATCGAAGGCGACGTCGGCCGCAGGGATTGCCTCTTGCGCTTCAAGCGCGATGGGCACCTTCTCGCGGTAGCTTCCATATTCCGCGACATCGAGAGCCTCAAGGCGGAACTGGAGATGGAGCTGCACCCTCGGCGTCAGGACGTCTTTGCGCACAGTTGACGGCTGCGACGGCCGCTGATGAGCCTTCTGGAAATCCGGAATGCTGTTGGTCGCCCTCGGCCCAGTGACGCCGCCGCACGCGCGCCGTGAAGGATCACGGCCGAGAGGTGGTCTGGTTCCCGGTCGATATCGGACGTAAGCGCAATGCCGGCCCCCGTTGGCTGCTGCCGCTCCTCTGTCGCGCCGGCGATGTGACAAAGGCCGAGATCGGCGCCATCAGGATATTCGACCGCGATACGCGCCCGTGAGCTAGGTGCCGGCGGAGCGCTCAGCTTCTGACTGGACAATCGCATCAATCGCAAGCGCCGAGTGCGCATACGCTGCGCCGGCACGCATTTCAGCCGCCACCCATATGGCTTCCATCAGCTCTTGCGGTGACGCTCCGTGGTGCAGCGCAGCTTCGGTGTGCCCTTTGATGCAGTATGGGCATTGAGTAACGTGCGCAACCGCTACGGCGACGATCTGTTTCATCTTGGTCGATAGGGCACCGTCAGTGAATACTTCTTGGCTGAATGCTTTGAAGGCACCCTCGATCTGAGGAGCCAGCTCCCGGCGCTGACGGTTGACATTGGCTTTTTCGATGGGCTTTGGCACGACGGCACGCTCCTAAGATGCGCACGCCGGAAGGACGGCGGCGGAAATTGCGGTGCAGGGGTGCAGTCGCCCCCGCGCCGCGCGATGGCTAGTTCGTCACAACGGGTGTGGAGTGGACTTCGCCATGATTGGCCGGTGTCCGATCGGACGTTTCTCCGTCCGCAGTGGTATCGATTTGAGAAGCCGGCGTTGGAGTGTGGGCAGCCGGTGTACGATCAGATGTTTCTCCCGGCGCTATACCGCCAGTGTTCGATCTAACTTGAGAGACCGCCGGTCCAGTTTCAGCCATCACCATCAACGGCGACGCGGTTAATAGTGATACTGCAGCGATTATTGAAATAGCTTTGTACACGACGGAATCTCCTTTGTTTGTTTGCTTGGGCCACCTGGCGCCGTGGCAATGGAAGGAATTCGTAGAATGTCCTTCGGTATGACTAACTAGTTAGGCTTTCCGTTTTAAACGGGTAGGCTCGGTTTATACCTATAGCTGCCCGCCCCGAAGGGAAGCTGATTTTCTCCTGCTTCACCTCGATATGGCCATTGCGGATCTTCGTGCGGCTCATCGCCAGCACATCCGCTTGGCGCTGACCGGTGTAAAGCGCGACCGCCACGGCGTGCCACATCCAGGCCGAGCCATGCCGCTGGACAAGTTCGATCGCCTCCCACGGCGGAACGCGACTAAGACATTGATGTGCGCGTCATCCAGGTTCGGCTTGGCCACGCGCAGCTGGATACGACTGCCCGCTATACGCAGGTGGCGACAAGCGTCATTCGGCGCGTGATGAGCCCGATCGACCGGTTCATACCGCTCGACGCGCCGCCAGCCTATGCCCCGCCTCCGGACGACCCGCCGCCGGCATAGCGGCAGGCGTCATTGTCTCGTCCAGCTCTGGAGGTCGCGGATATCTTCCGCGGTCACGGCGCCGCCTGGCGTGATGCCAACGCGGGCCATGTAAGCCTCGGCGAGATAAAGGTGATGTCGGCCGCGTGGGCTTCAAATTGTCCCGCGATATAACCATGGATAGCTTTGTAACCGGGGTATCGGGAACCGACGGTATCGACACCAGGCTGCATGGCGGTGGGGCATTGCGTTTTCAATTCTGAGGACTGATCATCTGTCGGCCGCCTAGCCTTCCTGAGCAAGGTTAAGATGACGAGCGGCCGGGTGTTCAACCGTTGACTGGCGCACGCTCATCGCATCAGGCCTCATACAATGGACATCGGGTAGTCGCGGCGGAGCGTGATCCTCCATGGTGCCGCGGTCCGACCGATCGCCCGGCTCTTCGCACATAGGAGGCTGCTCGATGACCTGGTATGTCGGATTGGACGTGCCACAGAAGATGACGGCGACCGCGTCGTCAATGAAGTCGGCCACAGGCTTTGGCGCGGGCTGTGCCCATGGCGAAGGGTGCGACTGACGAATGCGCGCTGAGGCAGGCTTCGGGACCTACTCGGAGGCAGCTTGGCGAGATCTGTCTCCAGACCCAAGCGCTTGAACTTCTTGCACTACACGACGTTGCCTGACGTGTCACAGCCACATGTGGAAGAGATCCTTGCCGATGTCGATCCCACTGGCGGCGAAGATATCTGTGAGCCGGGCGTGTTGGCTCGTTACGGGCTGCTTCTCCGGCCGAGGCGTGTAGCCCTTTCAGAATTACCCGCCGTTGGGGTGAAAACGCCAGTTTGCTATGGAGTGTCCGGCGTGGGCAGTCCCTAAGAGGACGGATCAACACGGCCACGCCGTAGTGGGAACAGGCGGCGCGCTGTGTGCGTTTTGACGGCATTCCACCCCCGATGCGTCTCCCGCTATGCAGCAAAAACCACCCGTTAATCTCCTCGCCCCTGTCGACGCGCAGGCCATACCCGTGCCTGCCGGGCAGCAGATCGATATTGTCCGTGTCGCCGCCGCTCTCGTCTCGGCCGCTGTCATCATCGCCGGGCTCTATTACGGTCGCGATGTTCTCATTCCGCTCGCCTGCGCCTGTCTTCACGATCGACCATCGGCATAACTACGATCGGGCGGCGATCCGGAGAGATCGAGAGGATCGACGCATTCGGTTCGCCCGTGATGAGCTGCCGCAAGCTCGCTGTCCGCACTAGCCTCCCGCTCGCTGGATCGAGGATATAGATGGCGTAGACGGTCTCGCGGGTGGGCTCGACCTCCCGGATGTACTGGAGCGTGGCCTCGACCGTCCACGTGGCCGGGACGGAGACGAACTCGGTCGTCATCAAGCTTCCTGCTGTGTCTCGCGGATACGAGAGCAGCTTCCGCAGCGATTCTTGGGTCTCCTGACCAAGGATGCTCAGCAGTTGGGTGCTCGCCGTCTCGCTTAACTTCCGGAGGATGTCGGCGGCGCGATCTGCTGACATCTCGCTGAGCAGCGCCGAGACCTGCTGGCTCGGCAGCCGCTGGATGACCTCGGCTGCGGCCACGAACTCTGGATCATCGAAGACCTCCACAACCTGCTCGTGCGGGAGATCGCCAAGGACGCCGGCCGCCGTCTCGGGCGGCAGCACGTTGAGGATCTCGACGACATCGCCGATGTGCTGCGGCGCGATCTTCGCAGCCAAAACCGCAGGATCGATGCCAGCCTTCGCAATCTTTGGCATGTGAGCCTCCTGGTCATCCGCCCTTCCAGCTTGCGTCGCGCGTCGGATCGAGTGGTCGCGGGCACTGCCCAACAACGTGACGACTCCACGGCAGATCACGCCGACTCAGCACGCAACATGCGATTCCGGCCCGCGATGGCGGCCGCGCCAGAATAGGTTTTTGCCTCGTAAAATCCGCTCGACTCAGGACTGGCCAAAGACGGTCCAGTGGCCATTCAGCTTGCGGCGAACTCTAGCCAACGTCTGCCCAATGCGACTTGGCTCAACCGGTCCCCTGTTCTCCATCATCGGCTTGCTGCTTGGGGTCGATTGGTTTCGGTCGAACGCTACGGGTGATTTTCGGTGGATCGCTGGCTGGGAAGGTTTGCTCCAGTTCCCGGTCCAACTGCTCGTCAAGTTCCCGCTTTTCGCGCTGCTCGCGTGTCTCTCGTTCCTTCGGCATGGCGCGATCTCCGTTGTGACGGCTTATCGCCGCGATGATGGCACTCGCTGCCGGCAGGAGCAAAGGCACTGTGAACCGTCCGTGGCGTCGCGGAAGCGCATTTCGACGCGACCCCGCGAAAGATCAGCGCCAACAGCATGAGGATCAGTGGCATGTAGAGGGCCGGCAGCACCGTTGCACCATCCCACACCGGTGCCACGGTATTGACCATGAGGTCGCGCTCGGCCTTGCCACGCACGGCCGGGAAAAGAATACCGAGCCCGAGGTCGAAACCGTCGAGGACCACATAGAGGAACACCGCAGCGGCGATGAGGATGGCCCAGATCAATGGCAGAGAGTTTCCATTGTCTGATCCGCGGGTGGGTGTCGGCCGGTGTCTGCCAGTGGCGGGCGGGGCATGATGCCGGCGGAACGGATCGGCTTGTCTGCCGGCGTCCCTTCCACACGCGCTTGTGGCGTTTTTTGAAAAATCGGAACAGAAGCCAAGCCGGCGCCGAACATCGGTCTTAGCGGCAATCGGCTCCCTATGCTCAAAACCGGTAAATCGCGGCGCTGCCCGTATCCGCGTAACCAGCCCGGCAATCCGCGACTGCGCAGCATGCGAGTCGCCGAATGACTACTGGGGCGGCGACTATGACGCTTGACACTCCTCGTGATGCGGGCGGGTAGTCGAAAACGCATCAGCTGCCTGCCGATCGCCGAAGAGGTGGAATGCTTTTTCCCTCCACGAGGTTCCCGCTCAGGGCTCGGCTTCCTCCTTCACCCGCACCTTGCTGGCGGTTGGGCCGGTATCGCCCATCTCCTCGACATAATAGACTTCGTCGCCCCGCCGCAGATCGTCGAAGGCTCCGATGAGCATGCTATTACGGTGAAAGTAGAGCCTCCCGCCGGTGTTGGTGAGAATGAAGCCGAAAGTTCCGCTCGGGTCGATATTCGCCACTTGGCCCAGCATCTGGTTCTCGGTTTCGCGGGAGACCTTGCCCTGGCTGCGGTCGTCCAGCTTGCGCTTGAGCTCGGAGAGCTGGTCCTCGGCTATGCGGAACGCCTCGCCAATAGCGTCCCGCAGGTCGGGATTCCGGAACTTCTGCTGCAGGTATTCGGGCTCGTGACTGACCACGAGGTCCGGCCGCCCCGGTATCCCCATTTCGATGCGCACCACCGGCGGGATGGTGCGGGTGGCGCTGTTGGCGCGCTGAACCACCCTCACGCGGCACGCCACCAGCCGGTCGTAGATATTCTTCAGCTTGGCAATGCGTGCGCGGATCTCCTCCTCCGCCCATGGGACGCTTTCGATGTTGTGGAACGCGATCTCAACCGGAACGGGCAACATCGGACACCTCTCCATTCGTGCATCGGGGAAGCCGGCGTACCCGAAAATGAAACGCGCGAGCGCCGATAGTTTCCGTGAGTCTGCCGTCTGCGCCGAATTTTGCGGCAAGTGTTGCATGCTTATCCGGCCGGCTTCCGTTCCTCTGGCTGTCGCTACTTGCTACGTTGCAGCATACTACTCAGCATCCAGGCAGTCTTCTCATGCTGCTCGATCCGCTGCGTCGCGATATCCGCGGTGGCGACATCGCCTCGCGACTCTGCGGCCGTTACGACCTGCAGAGCGGTACGAGCTGCAGTGGTGTGATCGGACAACAGCTGGCGGATCATGGCGTCGGCAGCGGGCGCACCCGTCTCTTCGCTGATGGAGGTCAATTCCTTGAATTCAGAAAAACTCGCAGGCGCCTTGGCGCCGAGGGCGCGAATCCGCTCGGCGACGTCATCAATCGCCTGCGCGAGTTCGGTGTATTGGTCCTGAAACAGGGTATGCAAAGGCTCGAACTGCGGCCCTACCACGTTCCAGTGGAATCCCTGTGTCTTAAGGTAGATTATGTAGCTGTCCGCAAGCAGCCGTCCAAGCGCAACTGCGGTTTCAGCTCGCGCAGTCTGATCGTTTATGTATGGGCTGGTCATGCTGTCTCCTGGCTCTGAAGCGTCCGTGGATCGTGACCTGCCCGCTAGTCTAGCAGTAGCGCAGCACGCTTTACGCTGCAATCCTATCCCCACAAGTCCGGCGCGACCGGGGAAAACGATTGCGCTTCAGCAAGATAGGCGGCAGCGGTGGATATCACCGCCTGGCACGTCATGTCTCTGATCCAGCTCTCTGATCCAGCGTCGTTTTTCGCCGCGTCGGCGAAGCTAAGGGGATAGGTATGTTGACGATGTGCGGGCAAGCTGAACTCGCCGATCACCTGCCTTACTTCCGCTGACGGCGCGTGGCAGCGCGCGGTACGAACACTCTCGGGGGGATCGGCTCCAGCCCACGAAGGGCAAACAGAAAAACCGAAAACTCCGGGAGCTTTGTTCCAACCGCAGTGCTAGTGGCAATTGAGTGCTCCGTACTCAAAAGCGGTAAATCGCGGCGATGCCCGTATCCGTAGGCATGCGCTCAGCCGGAACGATCACCACTTCGCTGTCGGTTTTGAGCGCGTGTTCGCCGAGATCATCGAGCAAGTCGTCGACGCCAGGGTCGTCGAGCGACGCGAACTCGATGGCTCCAGTTTCGGAATTGAAGCGGCCGGGAACCAGACGATCGGCCTCGATGAGCAACGTGGCGACACGGCCGGCGGCAGCCGCTCTGGCGATTTCAGCCAGATCTGCGCCGCTACGATCCTCTGCCCTCGACGCTCCGAACTGGTTGATGAGCCCGCTAAGGCGCTCAAGGTACAAGGGGAGCGCGAGCTGCCAAGCTCGGTCCCGCAATTCGTCAATCGACAACGCGCTCGGGTGGACGTCGATCGCACCGGACATCAGGAACGGGTTGCGGCTCACTGCGCGGAACAGGTGGTGATGCTCGGGCAGTGCCGCCAGCAGAAGGGGCATGCCGGACGGCCGGGAGTATTGCTCCAGCACAGCCTTGTCCACGGACCGAAAGAAGCGTTCGGTTTCGTTGTCTATTAGGTCTTGACGAACATCCGTGCCGTGGCGCGTGGTCTGGCCTAGCCCAGCTTGGCCGTACACCCGGTTCTTTCGTTCCGGCTCACCCTCTTTCATGCCAACGATGTCGGCACCCGTCCGCGGAAATCCGGGTGCCAGCTCGACCTCGTCGAGAGCGTAGCGATTGCCTTCGAAAAGACTCGCCTCCGCTCGATTGAGGCCGAGCACGTGGTAGCTATCCGCAGACTGCAGAATGCGTATGAGCGGCTTCGTATGGAAACTGTCGGCCACGACCGCCAGCTCCCTTACGGGCCGTTGAACCCGGTAGACCTTGAAGAGGCCCGAGGTCGCGAAGATCGCGATGCCGTCGAAAGCGTGATTCCAGAAGTCGCCGTTCTCCGCCAAGTCGCGGAATGGGCGTAGGATGGGCGCACTCTGCCGGCCGGCATATTCCCGCCCTAGCGACAGCTCCAGCTCCTTCACAAGATTGCGGAACCTGATCGGATCTTGCTGCTTGTCCGGGTACGCACGATGGGTCGGCTGGTACAGCGAAAGACACGGTGGTTCGTGACTGGCCAGCAGCACCGTCCTGTAATCGCGTTCGAGTGCGTCCATTGTGGCCTCCTAGATGATATCAGCGAGCATGCTCGCGCGTGCCGTCATGGCTGCCACGATCACGCCGCGATCGGAAACAGCGCCTTCATCTCCTCCAGCAGTTGTCCGCGTACCTCCTTGATCTGGCCGGCGGAGACGCTTTCGGAGATCACCTTGAAGACCGCTCGAAGGACCTCGCTCGCACTCGCCGCCCCCACCGAGAGAGAGCGATCGAGCCGCCGGTAACGATGGCAAGCGGTTTGACCGACATAAGCTACTCCACTCGTATGTCGGGTCTCGGTTCCGTCTCGATCAACGGGCGAGCGTCGCGTGATCATGTACCTGCGAAGATGATGCAGCCCGACCGTTCGGAAAACCGCTTCTGCGTCCAAAATCGCGCGGCGTCTCTGTGCGGGCACGCTCTCTTGCCACCATCCGCGCTGTCATTACGTCGAGCGCGGTAATCGCGCCCACACTGAGAAATGCAAGTGTCGCATTTCTGCGTTGCCGGCGCTGCGGAGCGTCAAGGGCGGTACCAAGCGCGAGCAGGTCGAGCACGTCGCCGACGACGCGAGAAGACAGACCGAGGCTTTTCTCGGTAGATAGTGTTGCGATGCCTGCACCGATCTCGCGCATGCCAAATGCACGCACCATACCTTCGCTGCCCTGTAAGCCGAAGGTCCGGGCGAGCTTGCGGGCGGCCACTAGTTCGGCGAGACCCAATCCGATGCTAAACCAGCCAAGTGCGCGCGCCAGCTTGTCACCGGCGGTTTGAACATTTGGGCCGGTCGACACGATGCGCGGATCACCTTCAGATCTCAGCGCGTTCGCGACAGATTTCATATGCATACCTCTACGGTTTGAGTACGACTTTGATGCAGCTGTCGCGCTTGTCACGGAACGTTCTGTACATCTCGGGGCCGTCTTCGAGAGGGACAGTGTGAGTGATGACGAATGATGGATCGATCTGTCCCTCCTCGATGCGCTTGAGAAGGTCGTCGGTCCACCGGTTCACGTGCGTTTGTCCCATGCGAAACGACAGACCTTTGTTCATGGCTACACCCATAGGAAACTTGTCAATGAAGCCGGAGTAGACGCCGGGAACCGAGATCGTGCCGCCCGGGCGGCACACCATGATCATCTCACGCAGGACGTGAGGACGATCACTTTCCATCATCAGCATCTGTTTGGCGCGGTCGTATACTGTGTCAGGTTGGGCCAGCGAGACGTGGGCCTCGAGACCCGTTGCATCGATGCACTTTTCCGGTCCCTTGTTGTCCGTCAGTTCGTTGAGGCGCTCGGTTACACTCTCGTCTTCAAAGTTAATCGTCGTGGCGCCCGCGGCCCTGGCCATGCTCAAGCGTTCGGGAAGTCGGTCGATAGCAACGACTCGCTTTGCGCCGAGAATTACGGCACTGCGGATGGCCATCTGTCCCACTGGACCGCAGCCCCAAACAGCGACCGTGTCAGTCGGCTGGATGTCGCATTGGACGGCCGCCTGCCAGCCGGTCGGAAAGATGTCGCCGAGGAAGAGGACCTGTTCGTCGGTCAAGCTGTCGGGCACCTCGATATGTGTCGTATCGGCAAACGGGACGCGCAGATACTCAGCCTGTCCGCCAGGGTATCCACCGGTAAGATGCGTGTAACCAAAGAGACCCCCGGTCGCGTGGCCGAATACCTTATCGGCGATGTCCTTCTTGCGATTGCTGCGCTCACAGACCGAATAGTTGCCACGCTTGCACTGCTCGCACTCGCCGCACCAGATGGTGAAGGGCACGACTATGCGATCGCCCTTCTTTAGATCCCCATTCAACCCCTTACCGGTCTCGACTACTTCGCCCATCATCTCGTGACCCATGATGTCGCCGGGCATCATGGCGGGGATGAAGTTGTGGAACAGGTGCAGATCCGATCCGCAGATCGCGCAGCTTGAAATTTTTACGATGGCATCCCGTGGATCCTCGATCTCGGGATCGGTGACGGTATCGTAGCGAATATCCTCTTTTCCGTGCCAAACCAAGGCTTTCATCGCGCATGCTCTCCATCGATCGGCTGCCTGGGCGAGGAATGTGCCGCGGCCTCACATCGTTCCACCGAGCGTCACGGAACTCGCAATGAACGGGGCTACCCATCGTTGGAGAAGCGGTGCGGGTGAGAGAACCGGACTATCGCGTGGAAGACGCGCGCCGCTTGCGCGATTTGAGAAGCTGCAGCGTTAGGGCTTCGTCGGCCGGAAGTCCGCGGACGCGCTTCATCTTGCGCGCAACGGCCCGGCGCAGCCCTCCGTCAGCAAATGCATTCAGTATCTCTGGATGCACGTAGCATTTGCGACAAATCTCAGGCGTATTGCCAAGGCGCACCGCCACGCGCGCTATTGCTTCGCGTATTACCCGCTTGTTCGCGGTTTCGCTACCGGGTGTGGATGCGGAAAGTTCTGTCGCCACGCCCACGGTCCCGGCCCAGGTGCGGAAGTCCTTTGCTGAGACGTCGGGACCGGCGATGGCACGGATGTAGTCATTGACGTCCGAAGATGAAATTTGACGGATATCGCCAGCATCGTCTGCGTACTGGAAGAGGTGCTGGCCTGGTAATTCCTGGCAGGAGCGCACGATTCGAGCCACGCGACGGTCGTGAATCTTCAGGTTCCATTCCTTGCCGGTCTTACCGCGAAACTTGAAGCGCAGTTCGCTTCCGGAAATTTTGGCGTGCCGGTCTTGCAAGGTGGTCAGGCCAAAACTCTTGTTCTGGCGGGCGTACTCGGGATTGCCTACGCGGATGAGGGTGGTGTCGAGCAAATAAGCCACCGTTGCCAACACCCTTCGCTGCGAAAGGCCGCGCTCCCTCATGTGGCGCCTGATGGTCCGCCGTACCTTTGGCAAGGCTGCGCCAAATTCGATGAGATGATCGAATTTGTCGGTGTCGCGCTGGAGGATGAAATCGGCGTGATAGCGGTACTGCTTGCGACGGCGCGCGTCGCGCCCGGTCGCCTGGATGTGACCATGCGCATCGGGGCAGATCCAAACGTCCGTCCACGCGGGCGGAATGACGAGGGATTTGATACGCTTCAGCGTGGCCGCGTCGCGGACGGCCTTGCCGGAAGCGTTTATGTAGGTGAATCCGCGCTTCATTCGCCTGCGCGAGACGCCGGGGGCGGCGTCGGCTACGAAATAAAGTTTCGCGGCCACCGACGTAGACCGTGGTGAAGAGACAGGAACATCGCTGCGCGAACGTCTGAGCAAGCTTGCACTCGGTTCGGTTTTGGCTCGAGGCAGAAAACGCGGGCATTCCCCGGGCGTTCCGGAAAGCGCAGCAAAGACGTCCAGCGCCTGAATGGCTGAGGTTGGATCCAGACGTCGAGGCGACTAGCTAGGGCGCAGGTGGAGCAGTGCCTTCCTGCCCGACTGCTCCCGTGGTGCGCTCGGTGGTCGTGGTCTGCGGCGCCGTAGCGACCCAGTACGTCATCCGAGTGCGGCGAGAACCACGCAGCACAAGCAACAGACGCGTCGCGGTTGATGACGGCCACTGATCGCGTGAATTGGTATTCATGCGAACCTCCTAATTGACGCCGTGATTATCGCGGGTCTTCAGCCAGACCATAGCGGCACTGATCCCGTTGGCTACGACGATCACGGGGTCAGCTTTCATGAGGCCGTATGTCGTCCAAAGGCAGCCGGTGGCGAGCAACGCCAACATCTTGAAGGAAAGATCATCCGTCTCTCCCGTCGTCCAGCTTTTCTTCAATTGTGGAAAGTTGGAAATCGAAGTGCAGATTGCGGCCGCGCTGCCGATGATGGTGTCGAGGTCCATCAGAAACAGCTTCCGTCGAGCCCAGCTTCCACCAGCGACAGTCGCGTCGCATCGGGCGAGTTAGCCTCGGACGCGATGCGACGCGCGATTGCGATTAGCGCCTGATCCGATGGATCGTGACCAGCCAGCTGGATTGTTGCCACCGCTGCGGACAGAGCATCAATAATTACCTGTTCCTTGCGGGTTTCAATTGCCCACGCCGAGGCATCTGACAACCGAATTCGTTCAAGATCAAAGGCGGCGATTCCACTTAGTTTTGTTGCCTCCTGGACTGTCTGGCAGCTTACCCTCAGCCGCGGAGCCCGCGGCGGAACTGCCATGGCAACTGAAGTAGCCGCGTTCCGCATGCCAGACATGAACAATGGCTACCCGATTGGTTAGCGGGAGGGCGGCCCATTCCGGACGACGCACAAGATCTTCGATGCGGGGGATATTGGCATCATTGCTATCCAAGGCCTATGCGGTGCCTCGTCATAAATGCGCAGCAGACGGCGAGAGTCAGCTAACTCGCGCGACTGCCGGCCGGTGCGATCTCGATCCGATGCTCCTCGGTCGCATGAGCCAGCCCACGAGAGGCAAAAGTAGCTCGTAAGGCATCGCCCGCGCCGACCAGGCCAGCACTCCATTGACGAAGCCTGGAACCACCACGCGCCGCCCGAGCCGGTAAGATTGCCAACACAGGCGCGCCATTCGTTCCGGAGTACTGCTAGGTAGCAATCGTCGATAATACGACCGGTCGCCATCCATCTTCCGATGTATACCCGTGTCGACGGGACCAAAGGCAACTACGCACACCCGGACCCCCTCGCCAGCGCATTCGGCACCGATGGCCGCGGTGAGAGACAGCACATAAGCTTTGCTGGCGAAATACGCAGCTTGCCACGGACCCGGTGTGAACGCTCCGAGCGATGCCATGTTCATAATGCCGCCGCGGCCGCGCGCGCGCATCTCCGGAAGCGCCAGCCGAGTGAACCGCGTCACGGCTGCGACGTTAGTGGCAACAAGCCGTTCGATCGCTTCGGCATCGATCTCGGCAAAGTCGCCACCGTGGGCAACGCCAGCGTTGTTGACTAAAACGTCGAGATACAGCCCGTGGCGGGCAAGGAGCGCCTGGAGGTCTTCGAAAGCTTCAGGCCGGCTGACGTCGAGCGACTCTGCGACGATTAAGGTACTAGGATGTCGCTCGCGTAGTGCGTCGGCCGTCTCAGCCAGAAGCTCGGCTGATCGCGCCAATAAAACGATGGCGCGGCCTTCTCGGGCTATACGCTGCGCCAAGGCCAAGCCTAACCCTTCGGAGGCCCCTGTCACAACGGTTGCGGGTCGGAGATGAGCGACGGCGGACAGGGCTCTCGGATCCGGATGAGCATATCGCCTCACCCAACGATCACCGATCCATGCGAGGAGATCCATTTGGCACGTTCCTCATCTTTCGATGCCTAGCGTTACGTGCGCCGCTTGGCTTTCGCTTTGGTGCTCGGCTTCTTCTTTGTGGCTGAGCGGCCCGGAGACGAGGGCTCTTCGTTCGCGTCGATATTGATCTCGGACTCGGCAAGATCTGTCAGCTTCAGGTCTGTCGCCTTTTCCTCTTCGAGCGTCTCGTCGAGCAGCGAGGCCACATCGTCCATGCCGAGCTTCTCGGCCCATGCCTTCAGGGTACCGTAGCGTGAGATCTCATAATGCTCCACTGCCTGAGCGGCGGCCAGCATGCCAGCATCTCGCACGGTGTCATCCTTTGCTTCCTTGATGATCTCTTCTCCCTCTTCGATTATTCCGTCGATGGCCGGGCATTTCTTGCCACGCGCCGGCTTTTCGAGGATGCCGAAGATTTCTTCGAGACGAACGACCTGCTCTTGTGTCTCCTCAAGATGCGCCTCGAAGGCGGCTGCCAGATCCTCCGAGCTCGCTTTCTTCGCCATTTTCGGCAAAGCTTTGAGGATCGCCTTCTCGGCGTAGTAGATGTCCTTCAAGGTGTCGAGAAACAGATCCTGCAACGTTTCCATGCGCTATCCTATGCAATCTGGCGGCTTGAAGCCTCGGCCGTAGCCCGGTGGCTTTAGCGAAGTCGATTTGGCGACTACTCGTTCGTCTTTTTCGAACCGAGGTCCGACGTTGAGGGCTTTCCAGTCGGATCCGTGGCCGGGTTAGTGCCGCCTTCCGTGCCTTCTTTCGACGTATCGGACAGCGAACCCGACTTTGGTTCTGTAGTAGGTGCTGACGTCGAGCCGGGCCCCTTAGCGGGCGGGGTCTTCTCTGACGAAAGCGACGAGGAATCGGGCTTATCTGCCGGCGCTGTCTGCGCGAGCGCGATAAAGGCCGTCGCAGCTACGAACGCGGCGCCGAGGAAGAGGGCTTTCATTTGATTTTCGCTGTTTGAGTTGCCGGCGGTTGCCGGACTCGCTCAACGGTACTTAGAGCCAACGGTTCCATGGGTTAGGCTCGTTCCACGAGACCTGCTTCAGGCTTACCTGGACCGCTCAGGAAATGCGCCCCCCGCATATTGACAGCTGCAACAGGTCGCCAAGGGTCGGATTGAATCCGAAAGCAGATCCGCCAAACTGGCGCTGTGGCGAGAGTGAGCCCTATAGCGAGGGCCAACCACACCAAGCCGGTCAGAAGCTGCTCTTGATTTGTCGCGTTCGTAAGCGGAATAGCGTCAGATATCTGCATACACTGGGGCGGCCCGCTCGATAACGCACGGTGCTCACGAAAGTTCTCCAGTCAGGCAGATCCTCGTCGGCTGGGATAGCTAGGGGCGAGACCACAGGCAGTCATACGAAAGGAGCAAATGGGCGGAGGGCGTCCGCTGGCGGCAAGCCGTTGCGCTACTCGCTTTGTTCCAAATGTGAACCAAGTCCAGGGAACCATTCGCCGTCACCTCCGTCACACCACGCGATCGGATCGCAATCACGCTCAACAGGAGGAGCCCATGCACGACGATCTACGAGATGCATCGCTCTGGAAGGTCCTGCGCGACGACGGGACGGTGCTGGGCCGCTATAGCAACAAGCCCGCAGCGGTTGCGGCAATGATCCGCTTCAGCGCCGGCGGCGGTGGTTATCAGGTGATTAATGAAACGCCCGCGGATCGTTTGCGATGGGTGCCATGGCCATTCTCGTTACAGCAGGATTGTTCTTCGAGCTGCCCTTCCGCTGGCGGTCATAGGTCACGAAGGTGAACCGTCTTGGTTGTCCTGAATGGCTTGCGGCTCCTGAGGACGAGTTTAAGGGTGTTGGCTGCGTTAGGACGCGGGCTTGATGTCGGCCGGCAGGACGGAGTTTTTCACGAGGTAAGCGAGGCTCCGCGACCAGCTATCGTCCGTATTGCCGCGCAGATCGACGCTTTTGACAAGCAGGCGCCCCGTCTTCACGTCGGCGATGTAGACGTTCATGTTCAATATGAGGTTCGACACCTTCTGCACGCGAAGCCAAGCGATGAGGTCAGCTCCAAGCGCGCGGCCGTAATCGGTTTCGCAGCCACCGCATTCGCCGGGTTGCTGCCCCGCAGTGACTTTAGACCGTATGGCATCGGTGAGCGGTAGTATCCGATAGCGCCCGCTGCCGCGAAGCTGGTCCGCAAAATCCTCGCTTACGCGCTTCAGGCGAGCGCGCTCGGCATCGGTCGTCGGCTCCAGGCCGGCGTTGTCATTTTGAAAGAAGGTGCCCAATACGGCCAGCGCCGGCGCATTCTGTGCGTGTACGGGCATCGTGCCTAGAATCAAGCCCAAGAGGGCAATGAGCGTGCTCGCGCGGGAACGGAAAGTCATCTGGATGGGGCCTCCTATAGGAGGAGACGCCCGCGAGCGTAACCGGTTCCACCGCAAATTAGGCCGTCTTCTCCTTGCGCACGCCTTTGAACGGCTTTTTGGCTGGCGCCATCTTCTAGTTTATGAACTCGCCGGTGGCGCGGTTGCGCTTGGTCCAGGTCTTTTCGCTCAGCACCTTGGTCGGCAATTGGGAGCGTTTGCGGACGGCACCCTTGCGGGCGTTGTCACCGGTCGGTTTGTTGACGGCCATTGCTGCTCTCCTGGGAGGCGTCGGCGACTGGCTCATCGAGCCCAGGCCCCATCGGAGCCCCGACCCTCCTGCCTTGCTTCCGCGCGCGTGAGGACGGTCCTCCGACCGACTTCATCGAGCCGATTATGTCGTCGTAGATCAAGCGGAGAGGGAGCCCCTCTTCCACTCGAAAACGCGAATCCGCAGGATGACGGCTTTGCCGAGAGAGCGGACTTTCGCATGGTGTCGGTCGCGACCGTACTGGGCTGACCTTAATATGACCGCAACACCTCCCGCAGCGGACAAGACCTATGCGAGGGCCGCCAACGGATCCGTTGTTCAAGTGCTCACGTGTTAGTAGCTGCCTCGTATATGTCTTCCTCCTGCGCATTGTGGATGCGCACAAGGGCTTCGATGGATCCGATTACCCTCTGGGCATCGCGGACGAGGTACTTGTCGGCGTCCTCGGCCTGCAGTCCACCGGCGAGGCGCGCCAGGAGCCTCGCCTGATGCAGTATCTCGCGATGTGCCCGGCTCATTGCCGACAACCCGTGCATATCAATAAGTAGCTTTGATAACCGCGGGTAAAGCGTAGCTTCGTCCTCGCGCTCGTGCGTCACAACGCTGTCTTCAACAATCGCATGCGCGCTGAGGATAAGGTCGACTGCGTACGGGCCGGTCGCGTCGTCTAGCGCGTCCGAGATCGATCGCAGCCGATCCAACTCCTGCTCGAGCAATCGGTGCTCGTCGCTCAAGGCCCGCACCATCTTGTCCGGTAGAACTTCTCGTGGTCGGTGCCAACCCGGTTTGAGAGCCCGCAGCGCATTTAGGATCACAGCGACATCGATGGCCTCCTGCGTCAAGGCACCGGCCACAGGCGTCAGCCAGCCGAAAGCGGCGAATAGCATGGCGATACTGGAAAGCCCCATGCCCGCTACGATGCTTTGGATCGCGATACGCCGGGCACGCCGGGCGATGATCACCGCCTCCGACACCCGATCAAGCCTGTCCACAACGATCACTACGTCGGCCGCTTCCGACGACGCGCTGGCGCCGCGAGCGCCTAATGCGACGCCAACGTCCGCCGCCGCGAGTGCCGGAGCATCGTTGATTCCATCTCCCACCATCAGCGTCGGGTGGAAGCGGCTCTCCAGGATGACGGCATCGACTTTATCTGATGGGACACGGTCGGATAGCACCGCATCGATATTCAGCGCAGCAGCAATCGTCTCAGCGGCGTCAGCATGATCCCCAGTGACCATCACGATGCGGGAAATCCCAGCCGCGCGCAGGGATTGCAGTGCGCGAGGCGTCTCCTTGCGCAGCTCATCAGCAAGGAGCAACGCGCCGACGACGCGGCCGTCGACCGATACGAACACGCTCAGGGCCGATCGCCAGGAGGCGCGGCGCAGCGCACGCGCGGCCCAGTCGTCCAGCTTGCGCTGCCCGAAGACGAGCTGGTGTGAGCCGACGCGGACCTTCCGCCCGGCAACCACTCCCTCGAGGCCAGAACCCATGACCTCATGCACCTCCTGGGGCATCTGCAGAGAATGACCTTGGCCGACGGCGGCAGCCACGATGGCGGCAGCCACGACATGCTGCGAAGCCTGCTCCAACGAACCGGCTAGGCGAAGCACCTCGCCAGCGTCTTCTCCGGGCGCGGTCTCGATCGCGATCAGGCGCGCTCCGCCGACTGTGAGGGTGCCTGTCTTGTCGAACAGAACGGTATGCGTCTGTGCCAGAGCATCCAGGGGCGCGCCGCCCTTTATGATGATGCCCCGACGCGCCGCCTGAGATACGCCGGCTATGAACGCGACAGGCGCCGCCAGTATGAGCGGGCAAGGCGTGGCAACTACTAGAACAGCGAGAGCGCGGATTGGATCACCCGACAGTGCCCACGCCAATCCAGCAACCACGATCGTCACCGGCAACAGCAACAGCGCGTAGCGATCCGCCAGCCGAATGAAGGGCGACTTGGCAGTCTGTGCGGCGGTCACAAGCCGCACGATGCCAGCGTAGGTGCTTTCGTCGGCCGTCGCGGTTGCCGTGATCTGAAAGGTGTCACCCGCGTTGAGCGTGCCACTGCGGGCGCTCTCGCCGGCTTGCCGCGTGACAGGGATTGGCTCGCCGGTGAGCGCCGCTTCGTCGAGGACCGCACGCGGAGATGTGATCAGCCCGTCGACGGGGACGATCTCGCCGGCGCGAACGAGGATCGCGTCGCCGACTTTGACGTCACGGATGTCGACGTCCGTGATGGTCTCATCTATGCGGCGATGCGCCAGCCGCGGCGCCCGATCGACGAGCGTTTTCAAGTTGCGCTCGGCGCGGCTGACCGCATAATCCTCGAGCACCGTTCCGCCCGTGTACATGATGGCGACGACAATCGCCGCCAGCGGCTGCTGGAGAAGAAGGGCGGCTGACATGGCCAGAAGCGCGATGGCGTCGACGCCCATACGTCCGGCTGTCAAATCGCAGACGATGGAGACGGCGAGCGCAATGACGACGGGGATCGTTGCCGCGGTCCACATCCACCCAGCCGTCGCAGGATAGCCTGCGAGAAATGCGCTGCCGCCGAATATGAGGCCGAGCAGAGCGGCAACAGCAAGGGTGCATCTGGCGAAGCGTTCCTCGACCATGACGCTCCTCGAAGGTCGACGACAGAGGCAAGCTCGCATCCTAAGGAGCGTCGGGCGGAGGTCGCGAAAGTATTTTGCGGCCGGTGAACATTGCCGACGTGATGCTGCCGCCCTCACGCACTTCGGTGACAACGATCGCGGCGATGTGGATGGCGATCAGAACGGTCAGTGCATAGAAGCCGAGTTCGTGCACTTGGACAAACGGACTGCGGAACGCGCGCATGGCGGCGTAAGACGTTGGATCGATAAGTTCGGTTGCCCCCGGTACGACCGAGGATGGGTCGACGCCTGGAGCGGCAACCCACGCCGCGAACCAATGGCCAAACGGCGGCCAATAGAGGTCGGCCCCTGCCAGAATTAGGCCGGTCACCGCCTGGAGAAGTAATAGCAAGAAGAGCAGCGCAACGGCGATGCGCGCAAGCGGGTTGTGCCCCACATACTGTTGGGGTTCTCCCGCAAGGAACGACGCTGTATAGGCGCGCAATGCTGCAAGATAGCCGGGACCGCCGGGAATAACGGCACGCCAATTCGCGTAACTGTTCCCGAAAAACGCCCAAGCAAACCGCCACATCAGATTAACAGCCATGACGTAGCCGAAGGAAACGTGGACATCCTTGAGTATAACCTTACCCGGCGCGGAAAGTCCGAGCGGATTGCCGAAAAGAATGTCGAGGCCGGTACCCACGAGGCCAATGACGGCGAGCACGTTGATCCAGTGGAACCAGCGGGTAGGAGCATCCCACGCGGCATATTCTTTGAGCTCAGACATGAACTGTTCCTCGCGGTAGTGGAATTCTTACATACGTGCGGGCCGGCCCATCTTGATCCGCATCAATCGGCTCGCTGGCTCAAACTGGGCAGCGCGAGCTGTGCTCTAAGGCCGCCGAGTACTGATTGGCCAAGCGTGATCTTGCCACCGTAGAGCTGCACCAGATCACGAACGATAGCCAGGCCGAGCCCAGAGCCCCCGCCTTCATTTCTCCAGCGCTCTCCGACGTTGAAGACGACGTCCCATGCCTCGGGCGGCAACCCTGGGCCGTCGTCCTCGACGACAATCCGGATAAAGCCGGGTGCAACCTTGTCGTCGAGCCGCACTGCGACCGCCGTCTTGGCGTGCTTGCAGGCGTTGTCGATGAGGTTACCCAGCATCTCGTTCAGATCCTGGACTTCGCAGGCGGCCATCACGCCGGGAGGAATCTCGTTGTCGATGCGCAAGCTGCGGTCCGCATGCAGACGCGTCAACGCTCGGACGACAGAGTCAGCCGCATCGGTGAGCGACGCAGCGATACCGGGCCTTGCCCTCGAAGCAGCAGTGCGCGCACGCGCGATCTGATAGTCGATCTGGCCCTGCATGCGTCGGCATTGTTCGTAGATGACCGCGGCCGATTGTTCATCGCCTTTCTGTCTAAGCTGGTGCGCCTCATCGGTCAGAATCGCCAGCGGCGTCTTGAGGCCATGCGCGATGTTTCCCGCCTGCGCCCGAGCGCGTTGAATCTGCTCGCCAGATGCAGCAAGAAGACTGTTGAGGTCGTCGATAAGTGGCTGCACCTCGTCGGGAAATTGACCTCGCATGTCCGCGGTTGCGCCGGAACGGTAGTTCGCAAAGGCTGTCCGTAGGCGGCCGATGGGCGCCATGGCATAGGCCAGCAGCAAGCCCGCTACGACGATCATGGATAGCGAAAACAGGCCGAGCGACCATAAAAGCACGCTGTTGAACCGGTCGAGGACTTTATCGAGGAGGCGTTTGTCCGTCCCCATTATGATCCGGGTCGGCTCCTTCACTCCGCCCATCCAGCGCAGCCGTTCGGCAATCAAGAGCGCGCCGGTCGGCCCCGAAATGCTGTGGTAGTGAACCTGAGCATCGCTACCCGCATCGATCGGCACCTGCAGCATGGGCCCTTCGAGCGAGTTCGACCGAGCGGAAATCGCTCCGTTCCTCTGTACCTCCCAATAAAAGCCGGAGAGCGGCACCGAGTAGCGCGGGTCACTTAATGCGCGCTGCATATGAACGCGACCGCCTTCGTCGACCTCGGCGATGCCTTCGAGTTCGTCGAGATGCTCTTCCAGCTCCTGGTTGAATTGCTCCGTCAGAAAGCCCTTGAACTCACCGGACAGAAGAACCCCAGCAATGCTGACGCCCGCCACGACCCAGATGGCGGCGACGATGATAAGGCGGGCACGGAGACTGCGCATTGCTGTGCTTCTCAATCCATGCGATAGCCGAGGCCACGCACCGTGGTGATGATGTCGCGACCCAGCTTTCGCCGTAGGCGGCTGATGTAGACTTCGATGGTATTGGACTCAGCACTTTCCTCCAGGGCGTAGAGATGCTCCATCAGCTCGTTCTGCGAGATGACGCGCCCCGCGCGATGCATGAAGTAAGTCAGCATGCGCAGTTCCGAGGCGGTGAGATTGACAGACTTACCGGCGATGGCGACCCTGCCGGCGACGGTGTCGAGGCTGATGTCCTTGTGCGTCAGGACAGAGTTCGCTGCGCCGGACTTTCTGCGAATGAGTGCGCGCAGCCGCGCCACGACCTCGGGAATATGGAACGGCTTGGTGATGTAGTCGTCTGCACCCGCGTTCAGCCCCTCTACCTTTTCTGCCCACGTGCCGTGGGCGGTAAGGATGAGCACAGGCATGTCGCGCTTTGCGGCGCGCCATTTGCGCAGAACTGTCAGTCCTTGCATGTTGGGTAGGCCGAGATCGAGTATGGCGGCATCGAACTCATCGTGGGCTCCCATCGCGTAGCCGTCCTCGCCGTTCTGCGCGCGGTCGACGACGAACCCTTCCGGGCGCAGCCCGGTGACGAGGCGCGCGGCAATGTCATTGTCGTCCTCGACCAGCAGTATGCGAATGACGAGCCTCCACAGCCAAGGTCGCACTTTTAGGCGCTCTACCTGAATTCGACCTGAAAAGCTCGATGCCCTGGGCAATATGTCGTCCGGCAGGGCGACGCACCCGCGTTTCAGGTTGGTTTCAGGTACGCGTGCGACAGCTGTAACCCGATCTGGAGGTTACGGCCCATGTCTTTAATCAAATGTCTGACAGCTTCAGTGGCATTTATCGCCTGGGCGGCGCACGAGTCTGTGCAAAGCGCTGAAATCGCCGTTTCCCAAGCCCAGATCGACCGTCTCGAGATCCACCTCGAGGAGGCGCGCCCGGCCACACAGGAGGCGGTTGCCCTCCTGCCCGCCACCATCATCCCCCCGATGAACAGCCGCATTGCTGTGCCCGCGCCCTTCGCCGGCACCGTCGTATCCGTGCACGTTCTGCCCGGCCAATCCGTCGAGCAGGGTCGCACACTGATGACGATTGCAAGCCGCGAGCTTGTCGAGACGCTCTCTCAGTTGCGCCAAGCGGAAGCCAACCTCGCCGTTGCGAGCGCCGTCGCCGAACGCTATCGCGGGCTTGCTGAGAAGAATATCGCCTCTCCGACGCGCGCAGCCGAGACCGAAGCGCAGCGCGCAGGACTTGAGGCTGTCGTCGATGAGCATCGGCGGCTTGTTTCCCTGGGCAAAATCAAGACCGATCCCGACGGCAGCTATGCACTGATCGCCCCGCGTGCCGGCCGCATTGTCGAGGCGAACGTCGCGCCAGGGGCCAGCATCGGCGCCATGCAAGCGGCCGTGGTTTTCGACACGAGCGATGAGCTGTGGGTTGAGGCGCAACTGCCGGCGTCGTTGGTCGGCAAAGTGCATCCCGGCGACAGCATCACGTTGGAGGATGGCACTAAGGGCAAGGTCCTTTCGGTTGGGCACACGCTCGATCCGAAGACTCGCTCGAGCACGCTCACCGGCACCATCCCCGGTTCGGCCGGTGTCGTTCCGGGGCAGATGGTGACCCTCAGCATACATAGACAGGCCGCCATCAGCAGCGTCGAGGTTCCCGCACAAGCGGTTGTTTGGCTGGGCGCGGCTCCCAGTGTCTTCGTGCGAACGGAAATGGGATTTGCCGTGCAGCCCGTAGTCCTCAAGGGCAAGACGCTACGCGCGGCCACGATCGGAGGTGGCCTCACAGCGGGGCAGAAGATCGCCGTATCAGGGCTCGCTCAGCTCGAAAACATGATTGGTGCGGAGTAAGCTATGCTGCGCCGTATAGTCGAGTTGACACTCACGCAACGGGCCTTCGTGCTGCTGTGCACGCTGCTGGTCGCCGTGGCGGGCAGCTATTCCTTTCTGCACCTACCCATCGACGCTTTCCCGGATATCTCATCTATCCAGGCGAAGATCATTATGAAGGCGCCGGGGATGACGCCTGAGGAGGTGGAGACCCGAGTCATCGCGCCGATCGAGCTGGAACTGCTCGGCATTCCGCGCCAGACGGTCCTGCGCTCGTCGGCGAAGTACGCGATTGCCGACATCACCATCGACTTCGAGGACGGCACGGACATCTATTGGGCTCGCCAGCAGGTGACTGAGCGACTGGCCGACGCCAGGGACGCGCTACCATCCAACGTTTCCGGCGGGCTCGCGCCGATTTCCACGCCGCTGTCTGACGTTTTCATGTTCACCATCGAGGGCGGCAACCTCTCGCTGGAAGACCGGCGCAGTCTGCTCGACTGGACCATCCGCCCAGCTCTCCGGACGATACCGGGGGTCGCCGACGTCAATGCGCTCGGCGGTTTGGTGCGCACGTTCGAGGTCGTGCCCGACAGCGCGGCGCTGGCGTCTGCGGGGTTAAGTGTCGCCGATATCAAAGATGCGATCGCGTCGAGCAATCGCAATGACGGTGCTGGGCGACTTTCCGACGGCGAGAAGGCACTCGTCGTGCGCTCTGAGGGCGCCATTCGCACGCCAGCGGACTTACAGCAGGTCGTCCTCAGGTCGGAGGGCGGCAAGGTATTGCGACTGCAGGATGTCGCCACGGTCGGCATCGGTAGCCTCACCCGCTATGGAGCCGTCACCAAGGATGGACGCGGCGAAGCAGTGCAGGGCCTCGTGCTCTCGCTGCGCGGCGCCGATGCCAGCGCGATCGTAAAGGACGTGCAAGCGCGGCTCGAAACGCTAAAGCCAAGTTTACCAGAAGGCGTAACGCTGCAAGTCTTCTATGACCGTTCTGACCTCATTCAACGCGCCGTGGGTACCGTCACCAAAGCACTGATCGAAGCGACGGTGCTGGTCGTCATCCTGCTGCTCGCCTTTCTCGGAAGCCTACGCGCCTCCCTCGTCGTGGCGGTCACGCTGCCAATGGCTGCGCTCAGCACATTTTTGATGATGAAGCTCTTCGGCATGTCCGCGAACCTCATGAGCCTCGGTGGGCTCGCCATTGCCATCGGCCTCATCGTCGATGCTGCGGTTGTCGTTGTCGAGAATACGGTCGAGCGTCTCAATCATCATGCGGACGACACGCGCATTCCGCTCTTGCGTCAAGTCTACCAGGCGGCAGCAGAGGTCGTCACGCCGGTTGCCTCGGGCATCATTATTATCTGCCTAGTCTTCCTGCCGCTGCTCTCGCTTCAAGGGCTCGAGGGCAAGCTGTTCGCGCCCGTGGCGATTACTATCATTTTTGCTCTTTCGAGCTCGCTGCTGCTCTCACTCACCCTGATCCCGGCTCTGTCGTCGCTCTTCCTGCGCGGCCGCGCCCATAAGAACCCGATCTTGATGCGCGTCATCGAGGCCGGATACGGCCCACTTCTGCGCTTTTGCCTGGCACATCCTATGCCCGTCTACGTCGCCGCTGCCGCCGGAGCGGCCGTAATGGCCTTTGCCTATCTCGCCGTTGGCAAGTCGTTTATGCCGACCATGGACGAGGGGTCGGTCATCATGCAAACGACCAAGCTCCCCTCGATCAACCTTGAGGAAAGCGTTGCGACCGACCTGCGCATTCAGCGCGTCCTTCTAGAGAAGGTGCCGGAGGTCGACCACGTCGTAGCGCGCGTCGGCTCTGATGAGCTGGGGCTCGACCCCATGAGCCCCAACGATACCGACGCGTTCCTGGTCCTCAAACCCAAGGACCAGTGGCGCGTGCCGGATAAGGAGTGGTTGCTGGACCAGCTGCGCGCAGCCATGACCGAGCTGCCGGGTGTCGAATTCGCCTTTACGCAACCGATCGAGATGCGCACTTCCGAGATGCTGACCGGCGCGCGCGGCGACTTGGCGGTGAAGATTTTCGGGCCGGATCTTAAGCAGCTCGCCCAGCTTGCCGGTCGCGTCCAAGCGTCGATCGCTGGGGTCAAAGGGGCGTCCGAGGTGTTCACGGCTTCCAACGATACGGTGGACTATCTGCAGATCGACGTGGATCGCCTCACGGCAGGGCGCACGGGCCTTTCTGTGACGCGTATCGAGGACGAGCTGCGCGCGCTTTTGGAGGGTGCACCGGCCGGCATCGTCGCCGAGGCGCAGAAGCGGACCAACATCGTGATCCGCGGACCTGAGGCCCTGCGCAGAGCGCCCGAGCTGTTCATGCAGAGCCAGTTGGCTGCCGGAGACGGCGGCCTCGTCCGCATCGGCGACATCGCCCGACTGCATCGCACGGCGGGCCTCGTCAAGGTGGACCGCGAGAACGCTTCGCGCTTTGCCATTGTGCAGGCCTACGTTTCCGGGCGCGATCTCGTTGGCTTCGTTGAGGATGCTCAGAAGGCAGTTGCGACCGCGGTAGAGCTCCCCCCCAGCTACCACCTCGTTTGGGGCGGCGAGTTTGAGAATCAGCGGCGAGCAGCCGCGCGCCTCGCAATCGTCGTTCCGATCGCCCTGGTGCTCATCTTCCTCGTGCTGTTTGCGACCCTGCGCTCGGTGCGCCAGGCTGTGCTGATCCTAGCCAACGTTCCGTTTGCTCTGATCGGCGGCGTTCTCGCGCTCTGGGTAGCAAGCGAGTATTTGTCGGTGCCGGCGTCGGTCGGGTTCATTGCGCTGCTCGGTATCGCCGTTCTGAACGGTCTAGTCCTCGTCAGCTACTTCAACCGGCTCCTCGTTGCCGGCATGCCGCTCGAGCAGGTGGTTTTCGAAGGTTCCCTTAGGCGCCTGCGCCCCGTGCTCATGACGGCGAGCATCGCCGCCTTTGGTTTGGTCCCGCTGATGTTCGCCAGTGGACCAGGCTCCGAGATCCAAAAGCCGCTCGCGATCGTCGTAATCGGTGGCCTCATCACCTCGACGGCACTCACCCTCGTTCTGCTGCCCATCCTCTTCCGCCGCTTCGGCGCTGCCGCGTGCTCGGCCGACCCTCAAACACGGAGCCTGTCATGGACCAACTCCTTCGCAAGCTGACGCTGATCTATCCGCCAACGGTGGAGGATCACATTGTCGATCTCTTGGTGAATGCGGAGCCGCCACTCGCCGGATTCACGACGTGGAAGGCGGACGGCCACGGCCAGGACTTCAGCATGGCAAGCGTGCGTGAACGCGTGCGCGGCCGGGCGGCGCGCGGCGTGCTCGCCGTGGTGCTTCCGCGCTCGCGGCTTGGCACCGTCCTGGAGGAAATTCGCTCAAGGGTGGGAACCCCCGACCTCACGTATTGGATCGAGCCTGTAGAGTCGATCGGTCGACTTGCGCGCGTCGATGCGGACTCCGCGCCGGTTGCTGCATGACCGATTATCTAACATTCATCTTGATGCTCATCCCATCGGTCGTGCTCGTCGCTGGTGCCTGCGCCGTTGCCATCTGGGCGGCGCGCTTGCCGGACGAGCAATCGTCCCTCGTTGCAAGGCTCACTGGGGCAACCGATGCCAGTGGCTCGGGCTCGTCCCCACCAAACAAACTCGACTGACACAGGGAGGATCAACTGAGCCGTCTTAGACTCACACTGATCGCCACCGTAATTGCGGCATCATGCTTTCCGCCGCGCACCGCCGCCGCTGCCGACGCACCTGTCTTCCAGGCGCAATGCGCAAGCTGTCACCCGCGAGCCCGCACGCTGGCGCGACGTCTGGAAGGGGAGAGCGCCGATGCCCGCTCAGCGGCACTCGTCAAGTTTCTCGAGAAGCACCATTCCGGCGATGCGCAGACACGCGCTGCCATCGCCGAGTATCTCGTGGGCCTATCGCTGCAATGACAGGCTAGCGAAGGCTGAAGGCTGTCATGGCTGCAACCAATGCCAGAAACACGAGCAGTGCCTGCCGCTGCCGTGCTCGGTCTAGCCGCCCTTTTCCGGCGCCATAGTCGAACCGTTCATAAAGGATGGAGGCAGGGGGAACGCCAATATCCAATAGGGCGTCGGCGGCAACCTCCATCATACGTGGGGGGCCGCAAATGAGCACGACGGCCTTGCCCGTATCTGAGGCTCCAACGAGTCTCTTAACGAACGATGCGCGCAGTGGCCCCGCCTCGCACTCTGTCTGCCTCGGATCATCATCGACAAGATAGCTGATCGACAGATCGAGCTGCGATTGTAGCTCACGCAGTCGATCCTTCAAGACCAAGCCGCTTGGCTTTCTCACTGCATAAAGGAGGCGATACGGTCTTGCGTCGCGCCGTGCGGCGGCCGCTTCCAAAATTCCAAGGAGTGGGGCGATCCCCACGCCACCCGCGACGAGGATTACCTGCGAGGCATTGGGCGGGAGGCAGAAGCTGCCGTGCGGACCGTCGACCGCGACCCGGGTACCAGGGAGAATGCCTTCGAAGGTGCGAGTGCAGTCGCCCACCTCGCTGATCACAAGCCGAAGTCGCGGCAGATCAGCGGGAGAGGATGCAATCGAGAACGGGTGATCGTGGAAGGGGGGCCGCTTGGGGGCGAGCGTCATCCAGATAAACTGCCCGGCGCGAAACCGCAGCTGCGTTGTTGGTGGGCCGCGCAGGATCATCTCGACGACGCGCTCGCCGACGCGCCGAACGCGTTCGACACGCCAATCCTCGCGCCACATTTGCCAGGGCCTCACGACATAAACCGATAGCGCTGCAGCTGCCGCGGCCGCAGTGAGGACAAACCAGACGATGCGCAGCACCGTTTCGTCAGTGTAAGCACCCGCCGTGACAGCGTGATGGAGAATTAAGCCGGCGACGACGATGGCGAGCGGCCCGTGCGTGATGCGCCACATTTCGTAGCGGATGAACGGCCGCGTACGGATCGTAGCGAGGCACACAATCACGAACAGACCTGCGAGAGCTATGACACCCGTGCGCAACCTGGGACTGGCCAGCATGCCAAGAAGGCGGCGCCAAGCAGCGATGGGGTCAGCGAACAACGTATCTGAGAGGTAGAGAAGTGGATGCAGCGTCGCAAATGCTAGAAGGACGCAGGCCGCGATGCGATGGAACCCCATCGTGCGGTCAATGCCCATGCGTCCCGAGATGCTTTCGAAGCGCCCGGAGCTCAGAAACTGCAGAAACAGCAGCGCTGCCCCCGTAAGTCCCAGAGCAGTCGCAAATTCGCTGGGAGCACTGGCCGGCTCGATCCCAGTTACAGCGGCGGCGAACATGGGCGAGAGCGCAGCCAAGACATACAAGAGCGCGACGACGGCCCCGGGCAGCCCGGGGGTTCTGGTCTGCAATTCCATTTAGCCACCATTCAGCCCCTGCCCGACTTCCGCCCAGCTCTATCCCGAGACGACGTACTCAGAACTGATCGGGGTCAAGGTGGTGTAGTAGTTTCGTTGTATTGTCAGTTCTGCTCAGCCGGCCATCTCATACTGCCCGAGCGCGGTCATCCGGCGGAACGATGAAGGGAACGTAAGCAGCGGTATCTTAATGACCTACTACTTCAACACGACACTAACCACTGCATTCGAGGACGCTGTGGCTCGGACAGTCCTGGCCCTTAAAGCGGAGGGCTTCGGCATCATCAGCGACATCGACGTGCAGAAAACGTTGCAAGAGAAGATAGGCGTTGCCTTTCGGCCTTACCGGATTCTCGGCGCGTGCAATCCAAAACTTGCGCACGAAGCCCTTCAGCTAGAAGACAAAATCGGGACCATGCTACCGTGCAACGTGGTTGTGCAGGCCTTAGCCGACGGCAATGTTGAGATCGCGGCGATCGACCCCGTAGCTTCAATGCAGGCTGTCGACAATCTGCGGCTCAAAGAAGCCGCGGCTGATGTCGGGCAGAGGCTGAAGCGCGCGATTGGCAGCATTGTCGGGTAGGTAGAACATCCGAAGGCCCATAACACCTTGGGGTACAAGCGGGCGCCAGCCCATCCGCGACCTCGACCGGTCTACCCTTAACAAGGGGCATTGTTGGCGACGATTTTAGCGTCGCTACACATTGAGCGCCCGACTTCGGCTTCTGGGACACCTCGCCCAGTTCTGCTTGAGATGCAGCATCAGCGTGTAGAGTTGTCACGTTCAACGCATCGACCCGCCAACCTAGTCGAACCTGATGGTGGCCGCAGGCAAACTGACTCGCCGCGGAAGCGAACACCGACTCTTCGTGGCGGCATTGCGCCAGGAGTCCTAAAGTGACGCAAATCGCCTGTTTGTCGACAGTGCCATCGCTTTCAGGGTGTCGCCACCGATGGTATCGAATACGACGTTCACCCCTTGCCCCTGCGTCAGGTCCGCCACGGCTGAAACGTAGTCATCGGAGGTGTGGTAGATGACCTCATCCGCTCCGAGCGAACGCACGAATTCATGGTTGCTAGAGCACGCCGTCGTGATGACACGCACACCCATCGCCTTGGCAAGCTGGATCGCCACCGTACCCACACCGCCGGCACCACCGTGGATCAGAATGGTCTCGTGAACGGTAAGCTGGGCACGGGTCACCAAAGCTTCCCAGACCGTACCCCCAACCAGCGTCAGGCTGGCAGCCTCCAAGTGGTTGATGTTGTGCGGCTTGCGGGCGACCTGATCGACGTCGGCAACGTGCTGCTCCGCATATGAGCCGAGGCCGCCGAAGATTTTTGGCGTAGTCACCACGTCGGATTTGATAGTCCAGGGGATTGATGGCTGTAGCGTGTACGCGCACCCGGATTTGCCGAGGTCCGACAACCGGTACGGAAACATCGCGCATCTCGAAAGCGTCGTAGCCACCGAACTTACCGAGGACGAGCGCCTTCATAGTACCGAGCATGCTCTCACCTTTTCTCAAATCCAACTGATGGTAAGAACCCCCATTAGCATGATCGTGCTTGGATGGCGTGGGGTGTTGCGTGGACCGGCCTTACGCTTTGCACCTTCGCCTTCTTCGACCCCTTTGACCGCTATCGTTGGCGCGAAGAGGACTGGTTTAACTTCACCGTGATCTGGCTTCTCCCCATTTTCGGGGGGTGGCTAGCGACTCGTCTTGTCAGATGGGCGGCCGCCGGGTCTCGCTAAACTGGCAGACTGCCACGGGCGACATGATCATCAAGCAGAGTGGACAATGGATGTCTCTTCCGGCGTCCTCGCCTCTAATGCCAGCAGGCAACGTGAAGCACACTAACGCGGCCGAAAACGTCGCCATTCGCCGTCGGCGCTCACTTGCACCACCAAGGACCCAATCGACGAGACGCCGAGCTAACGGACGTGATCGGCGATGGGCTCGGCGTTCGTCGCGCGCACGTACACACCAATCGATTGGGACCCCGTCGCCGGCCGCACCCGCATCCGGGGATATGCGCACGGCGATGGGCCGGGAAGCGCATGGGTTCGCCGCGTCGAACGGGCGATGAATGCAACGCTTCGAGGCTGCGTCGTCACCGGGTCTGCTGGAAAAGAGTAGCTAATTGCGTGATCCTCTTTCCCTCGTGGTCGATTGTAATCTGATTCAGTTGAACTCCGTAGAGCTCCGACAACACTCCCTCGTCCAAAACGTCTTGCGCGGGTCCAAAATCGAACTTAGTCCCGCTGAGCATCACCAGCGCATCGTCGGCGGCAGCCAACGCATGGTTCGGATGGTGGGTCGTGAAGATGACCGTCATTCCGTAGCTCTTGGACAGCCGGCGGATCCAATCGATGACGAGGCTCTGATTACGCAAATCGAGGGCCGAGGTCGGCTCGTCGAGGACAAGAATGTCGGCTTCGGCGACGAGCGCTCGCGCAAAGATCACGAGCTGCCGCTGACCTCCGGACATCTCGTGGAACGGTCGCTGCGCCAGGTCGCCGAGACCGAACTCTTGAAGTGCAGCGAACGCACTATCGATATCGGAGCGAGACGGCTGCGCGAACAGCCCCACTTTGCGGGCAAATCCCATGAGCACCATGTCGAGAGCGGTATATCCGAAGCTTGTCTCGAACAGTTGCGGAACGAAAGCGACCTCGCCGTCCACCGCGACCCGCCCTTCGGCAGGCTGCAAGGCGCCGATGAGCGCGCGCAACAACGTCGTCTTGCCGCAGCCGTTCGGGCCGAGGATGGCAACTGTCCGCCCCCGCCGGAACTGCACCGAGGATTCCCCGCATCCATGCGGTCTCAAGATGCCCGATCCACGTGACGCGGAAACTGAGAGCTCGCGTTACGTTAGTGGGTTATCATCGGCGGAAAACCAGCATTAGGCCAAGTTGAGGTGATCAACTTCGCAAGCTGCAAATTAAGGTGGTTGCGCGCCCCCGCAACCACCTTTATTTGCAGCGCTCTTTCGGCGGCTGTTTCCGCAGAATTCTTGGCCCCTTGCGAGAGTGCAAGGATACCGCCAAGCTCCCCCCTGACTTCGAGGCGGTATTCGCCGCCATCGTTGGGGATGACGCGGACCTCTTCTATAATGCTGCGCAGTAGCTCGATGGCCTCAAGATCGGCATCGGAGCGAACGAGGTCGCTCAAGGCCTCGACGCGGGCGCGGTAGATAGACGCCAGATTCGGATGCAGAAGCGGCTGCTCATCGCTGCTTAACGCCAACTCGCTCTTAAGTCGGGCCTGCTCTGTCTCCAGCGCCTTGAGCTTGGCGTTGATCGAGGTTGCATCGGCGCCATCGAGAATCGCATCGACGAGCCGTTTTATTTGCCGATCCACCCGCTCAAGCTCGCGGCGCATCGCACTCCTCGCCGACGAAGCCTCCGAACGGACGCGGTTGACCTCGGCGATAAACTCCCGCGTAAACTCCTCGAACAGCGCCGGCTCCATGAGCCGAGTCTTGAGACAGTCCAGAATAGCCTGCTCGATCTTGTCACCCCGGACAGTGACACGATTGGTGCAGGTAGCCCTGTCGCGGGCCCCGGCACACGCAAAGCGGTTAGCGCCGGATTTCGTATAGCTCGCTCCGCACGCGCCACATTTCAGCAAACCTGAAAGCAAATAGCGCGGGCGCTTGACCTGCCAAAATACCGGCTGCTTACAATCGGGCCGCGTTCCACGCGCCATCTCCGCTTGTCGCCCCTTGGCTCTGTCCCAAAGGTCTTGCGCGACAATCTGCAATTCAGGAACGTCGGTCACCACCCAGCTCTCGCGAGGATTGAGGCGCGACTGCCGCCGACCGGTCTCAGGATTCTTCATGTACTTGAGCCGGTTCCAAACCAGCCTGCCGATATAA
>Ga0180220_1000514_pt1 | contig 41461 bp, 31 predicted proteins | sample eDN5th37CBELigBY_FD_151335 | JGI IMG/M metagenome (GOLD analysis project Ga0180220, IMG submission 151335) | Enriched backyard soil microbial communities from Emeryville, California, USA - eDNA 5th pass 37_C BE-Lig BY (version 2) (version 2) | ecosystem: Environmental > Terrestrial > Soil >... | reverse complement strand
TGTCGCAACTCGAGCGAGGGGGTGCAGATCGGCAGGCAGCTCCGGGCCGTCGGCGTCCCCCACGCCTTCTACAAGCAGGACGGGCTGCTCCAGACGCCGGAGGCGGTGGCGCTCCACGACCTCCTCGCGGCCATCGCGGATCCCGACGATCGCTCGAAGCGGCTGCGCGCCTTCCTCTCGCCCTTCTTCGAGCTGCGGCTGCGCGATCTTCCCCAGGTGCTGGAGCTCCCGGGCACCGACCCGTTGATGGAGAAGCTGGCGAGCTGGAAGCGGGACGCCGACGAGCGCCGCTTCGAGCGGCTCTTCTCCCGGATCCTGGACGAGAGCGGCCTCATCCGCCGCCTCATCCTCTCGGATCGGGGCGACCGGGAGCTGACCAACTACCTCCACCTCGTCGAGCTCCTCCACGAGGCGGTGGGCGCCTCCTGCAGGACCCTCCCGGAGCTGGTCCGGCTCCTCGACCGGTGGATCAGGAAGGAGACCAAGCCGGAGAACGAGGAGGGGAACCAGCAGCGCCTAGAGAGCGATCGCAACGCCGTGCAGATCATGACCATGCACGCGTCGAAGGGGCTGGAGGCGAAGGTCGTCTTCCTGGCGGGCGGCCTGACCGCCTCTCGCGGACGCACGGTGGCCAAGGAGCTGCAGATCACCAGCTTCCACGGCGCAGAGGGCGAGCGCCTCGCGTGGATCGGCGACGCGCCTGCGGAGGTGAAGGAGCAGGCGAAGCAGGAGGAGCGCTGGGAGGATCAGCGCCTGCTCTACGTGGCCCTCACCCGGGCGAAGGCCCGCCTCTACCTGCCGATGTACTTCGGCCCCGACGGTGCGGGCGGCGTCGTCGACGGGTGCTACCGCGCGGTGGACGAGCGCCTGCACGCCCTGGATCGGGACCCCGGCCTCGAGGCGGCGGGCTTCGGCCGCGAGGCGATCCCGATGTCGCCGCCGGAGGAGCGGGGCAACCATGCCACCGCCCTGGAGGGGTGGGAGCCGTCGGCCGCGGTCCTGGATGCCGGGGCGGATCGGGCGAAAGAAGCGGCGGTGCTCGTGGAGGGGAGGCGGGGCAACCGCATCACCTCCTACACCCAGATGAAGTCCGGCGCGCCCGCCGCCGCCGAGCCGGATCCGGATCGGGACGACTTCGCCGCCGACCGGGGCCGGGCGCCGCCACTCCCTCCGGACGAGCTCCCGGGCGGCGCCGCGACCGGCATCTTCCTCCACGAGGTGCTGGCGAAGGTCGAACCCGGCCTCGTCTGCGGCGCGGGCTCTCCCGAGGCGCTCCGCGCGATCCCGAAGGTCGAGAACCTGCTGCGCACCGAGGCGGCGCGAGGCGGCATCGAGCCCGGGCACCTCGATCACGCCGCCCGGCTCGTCCACCTGGCGCTCACCTCCCGGACGGACCTGCACGGCGGGAGGACGCTCGCCGGGATCGGCACCGCCCCCAGGCTCCTGCGGGAGATGGAGTTCCTCTTCCCGATCCCGGAGGCGGCCCATCCCCGCCTCGGCGAGGGGCCGCCCACCTCCGCGCTGCAGATCCGGCGGGGCTTCGTGAAGGGCTTCGTCGACTTCCTCTTCGAGCACGAGGGCCTCGCCTACTTCGGCGACTGGAAGAGCGACGTGCTCCCCCGCTACGACGCCCCCGCCCTCGCCGAGAGGACCGAGGCCGCCTACGGCCTCCAGGCTCGGCTCTACTCGATCGCCATGGTGAAGATGCTCGGGATCCGGGGCGAGGCGGACTTCGAGGCGCGGTTCGGCGGGTTCCTCTACGTGTACCTGCGCGGGCTGCGCCCGGGAGGCGACGGGATCCACATCGAGCGCCCGACGTGGGCCCGGATCCTCTCCTGGGAGGCGGAGCTGCTCGAGCGCAACGATCTGGAGGGCGCGGCGTGAGGACGAGGTTCGAAGAGCGCATCCCTCCCGAGCTGCGGGAGGCCGCCGCCAGGGGCTGGGACCTCGACGACGGCGACCTCTTCGTGGCCGACGAGCTCGTGCGCCTGGAGCCCGGGCTGGATTCGCGACGGGCGCGGGCCCTCCACTTCCTCGTCGCAGCGGTGTGCGTGAACCAGCGCCGGGGGAGCACGAGGCTGCCGCTCGCCGACGGGACGCTGCAGCGGATCCTGGACGAGCTGGGCGCCAGCGCCGCGGATCGCGAGGCGCTCGGGCGCGTCCTGGAGGGCGCGAGGGCCGGCGGGGATCGCCCCCTCGCGATCCTCGGCGCGGTCGGCGAGCGAAAGCCCCTGCTGCTGGACGACGAGCACCTCTACGTGCACCGGATGTGGCACCACGAGGAGAGCCTGGGCGATGCACTGCGGGCGAGGATGGCCCTGGACGCGGAGCTGCCCGAGCCGGCGCTCCTCGAGCGCACCATGGCGGAGATGCTCGAGCGGGTCCCCGCGCCGAAGGGCGCGCCGATCCGCCTGTCGGAGGAGCAGCGTGAGGCGGTCCTCACCGCCCTGCGACTGCCGCTCGCGGTGATCTCCGGCGGCCCCGGGACGGGCAAGACCTCGATCGTGGCGTCGATCCTGCGGATGCTCATCCGGCTGGGGACGCCGGTGGAGCAGATCGCCCTGGCGGCCCCTACGGGCAAGGCCGCCCACCGCATGGCGGAGTCCATCCTGGGTTACCTCGGCGCCATCCCCAAGCCGGAGGCGGCGGATCGGAGCCTGGCCGCGGCGTGCCCGGAGCCGCGGACGCTCCACCGCCTGCTGGGCTACTCGCCCGGGACGGGCCGATTCGCCCACCACGAGCGCAACCCGCTCCCGGAGCGGGTGGTGATCGTGGACGAGGCGTCGATGATCGATCTCCAGCTCATGGATCGCCTGCTGCGCTCGTTGCGGCCCGACGCCAGGCTCGTGCTCCTCGGCGACGCCGAGCAGCTCCCCTCGGTGGACGCGGGCGCCGTGCTGCGCGACCTCCTCCCGCCCCCCGGCGCGACGGACGCGCGGTCGAGGTTCGCCTCGCGGCTGACCAGGAGCTACCGGATGGATCCGTCGGATCCCGCCGGCCGCAACATCCTCGCGGTCGCCCGGGCGATCAACGGGGGGAGCGGCGCCGGGCTCTTCGAGGGAGACGAGCCGATCCGCATCCACGCCGACGTGGGCGCGCTGGAGTTCCAGGGGGTCGAGCTGGTCGAGCCGGAATCCGCGGCGCGCGGAGGCTCGCTGGAGGCGTTCGTCGACCACTGGGATTGCGTGCGGGTGAGGGGCCTTCCCGGCTTCGCGGAGCTGGTGAAGCGGGAGTACGTGCACGCGGACGGCGCGTTCCTCCCCGACGACGAGGCGGCGCTGTCGAGCCTCTTCCGCCACTTCGAGGAGCAGCGCATCCTCTGCGTCACCCGAGGCGACCACCTGCCCACCGGCGCGGAGGCGCTGAACCTGGCCCTCCACCGCAAGGCCCTCGCCCGCCTGGGCGGAGGCCACCGCGAGGGCACCTTCCTCCCGGGCGAACCCGTGATCCTGCAGCGCAACGACTACGGCCGCGGTCTCTTCAACGGCGATCAGGGCCTGGTCTTGCGGGTGCGCGGCGCGAGCGACGCCGCCCACCGGTTCCAGGTGGTCTTCCGCCGGGCGGGGGGCTACGCGATCTTCGGGCTCGACGGCCTGCGGGCGCACCTGCGGCACGCGTACGCCATGACCGTGCACAAGGCGCAGGGGTCGGAGTTCGATCGGATCGCGCTGATCCTCCCCGAGGCCCCGTTGCCCCTGCTCACCCGGGAGCTCGTCTACACCGCCCTCACCCGCAGCCGAAAGAGCGCGGTGATCGTGGGCGCCCGGGCGGTCCTCGAGAGCGGCGTCGTCAACCGCCTAGAGCGCCACTGCGGCATCGCGGCCCGGATCGCGTAGGGCCCCTTGAGGCCAGGACGCCCGGATGGGTCCGCCTGGGAAGCGCGGGAAGGCGCGGAAGGCGCGGGAGGCGGCCGTGAGGTGCCGGCCGCCTCGCCTCGGGCCTACTTGCCGCCCGCCTTGCCCCTCATCGCCGGCGCGGCGTCCAGGGCGTACTCGACGATGGGGCCGAGGCCCATGGAGCCGACCTGCTCCGAGACGATCTCCGGATCGCCGACGAGCACGATCTGCATCATCGACGGATCGAGGTAGCGGCGGGCGGCGGCCTGGACCGTCTCCGGCGTCGCGGCCTCGTAGCCCTCGACCAGCCGCTCGAACCTGTCGAGGGGGAGGTCGTACCAGAAGAGGCTCGCGGCGGCGTAGGCGAGGCCGCCCACCGTCTCGAAGGATCCGGGGAGCGAGCGGATGCGCCCCTCCCGCGCGGCCTCGAGCTCGTCCTCGGAGATGGGCCGCGTATCGAGGTCGTGCATCTCCTTCATGAACTCGGCGATGGCGGCGCCGGTGACGTCGGCGCGGACCGCGCTGGACGCGACGATGGGGCCCACGCCCAGGCGGGAGTCCACGTACGACCTCGCGCCGTAGGTGTAGCCCTTGTCCTCCCGCAGGTTCATGTTGAGCCGGCTGCCGAAGGTGCCGCCGAAGACCATGCTGGCGAGGTTGAGGTCGAACTCGTCGGGATCGCCCACCGCGATCGCGGGGCGGCCCATCATGATCACGGTCTGGGAGAGGCCCGGCTTGGGCACCACCACGACGCGGGCGCGGGCAGCGACCTCGGGCGCCTTCGGCACCTGGGGCGCCACGGCCTTGCCCTTCCAGCTCCCGAACGAGGTCTGGGCCAGTTCGCGGGCGCGCTCGGCGGTGATGTCCCCGGCGAAGACGATGGCCGCCGCCTTGGGGCCCGCCGCGCGCTCGTAGAAGCGCTTTGCGTCGGCCACCTGGAGGCGGGCCACGCTCGCCGGCGTCCCCGAACCCAGCCTGCCGTAGGGGTGGTGCGCGCCGAAGGCGGCGGCGGCGAAGGCCTCGCCCGCGAGGTAGCGGGGGTTGCCCACCTGGGCGGCGAGGTTGGCGAGCTGCTGCTTCTTGCGCAGCTCGAACGACGCGCGCTCGAGCCGGGGACGCTGCACGATGTCGGCGAGGAGCGACATCGCCTCCTCGAGGTTGCGGGTCAACACTTGCGTCCCCACCAGGGCGCCGTCCTCGGTCACGGAGACGCTCGCGCTCGTGCCGATGTCCGCGAAGGCGTCGTCGAGCGCGACGGCGTCCCGCTTGCCGGCGCCCTCGAGGAGGAGCTGGTAGGTGAGCTGGGCGAGGCCCTCCTTGCCCTCGGGATCCGCGGCGGAGCCCGCCCGCAGCGCCACGCCCACCGACACGATGGGCAGCTCGTGCCGCTCGCTCACCAGCACCTGGAGCCCGTTGGGCAGCTCGAAGCGCTCGAACCTGGGCGTCACCAGCTCGGGGGGCTCCCCCGGAGCGGGCGGGGTGGCCCGCCAGGCCTCGGGATCCGCGAGGGGCGCGGCGTCGGGGACGGTCTGGCTCGCCGCGCAGCCGGCGGCGAGGAAGGCGGTCGCCGCGAGCGCGGCGGCGAAGGGGAGGCTGCGGCGCATCTTCGCTCCTTCGTGAATAGTGTCTGGCTTGATTTCCGTGAGTGAGAGGCTGTCCATGGCCTAGCGCCCTCCCTTCCCGGCCGATGCAGCCGGCGCGGGGGCGGCCTCGGCGCCGCCCGCGGCGACCGGCGTGGCGTGGAGGATCACCCGCCGGTCGGGATCGAGCACCGTGCGGGCGAAGGCCTGCACGTCGGCGCTGGTGACCGCCTCGTACCGCTCGAGGTCCCACTCGGTCTTCCCCGGATCGCCCAGGAAGTGGTTGTAGGACTGGAGCTGATCGGCCTTGCCGCCGAAGCCGCCCACCGACTGGAGGCCGGCGACCGCCCCGGTCTCGATCTTGTTGCGGGCCTGGCGCACCTCGCGGGCGCTGAGCCCCCTGGCGCGGACCTCTTCGAGCACCGCGTCGATCTCCGCGAGGAGCGCGTCGGTGGAGACCCCTGGCCGGGCGACGGCGTCCACGACGAAGACGGACTGGGCGCCGAGGCTCTGCTGCCACGCGCTCACGCTCTGGGCGAGCTGCTTCTCCCGCACCAGGCGCTTGTACAGCCGGCTCGACTTGCCGCCGCTGAGGGCGATCGCGAGCACGTCGGCCTCGGCGTCGCCCGGCTGGAAGACAGCGGGCGAGTGCCAGGCGACCCGCACCTTGGGGAGCGTGGCCACCCGCTCGTCCACCCGCAGCTCCACGGCGGAGGCCAGCTCCACCGGCGCGACCGCGGGGGGCTCGGGCTTCGGCCGCGAGGGCAGGGTCCCGAAGTACTTCTCGATCGTCTCCCGGATGGTCGCGGGATCGAAGTCGCCCACCACTGCGAGGGTCGCGTTGGACGGCGCGTAATACGTCTCGAAGAAGGAGCGGACGTCGTCGAGCGTGGCGGCGTCCAGATCCTCCATCGAGCCGATCACGCTGCCGTAGTAGGGATGAGGCGCGGGGAAGAGCGTCTGCCACGCCGCCTCGTTGGCGAGGCCGTAGGGCGCGGCGTCGGTGCGCTCCCGGCGCTCGTTCTTCACCACCTCCTGCTGCCTCGCCAGCTTCTCCGGCGTGAGGGTGTCGAGGAGGAAGCCCATCCGATCGCCCTCGAGCCAGAGGGCGGTCTCGAGGTGGTGGGACGGCACCGTCTGGAAGTAGTTGGTGCGATCGAAGTTGGTGGTGCCGTTAAGCCCGGTCGCCCCCAGGTTCTGCAGCATGCTGATGTGGACGTCGTCGTCCACGTTGCGCGAGCCCTGGAACATCATGTGCTCGAAGAGGTGCGCGAAGCCGGTGCGCCCCGGCTGCTCGTGGAACGCGCCCACGTGGTACCAGAGGTTCACCGCCACGATGGGCAGCCGGTGATCCTCGGAGAGGATCACCTCGAGGCCGTTGTCGAGGCGGTACTTGGTGAACGGGATCGTGATCGGGCCGTCGTCGTCGCCCGGGACTGGGGCCGGCGTCGGCGCAGCCGGAGCGGGCGCCGGGGCGGGCGCCAGCTCGGCGAGTGCGAGGGACGGCGTCGCCGCCAGCAAGGCGGCGAGGACGAGGGAGCGCATCGGATGGTCCTCCTTCGGGCTCGGGGGCGCCCGGTCGTACCATGGGGCGGCGCAACATTGAACCGGCAGTTTCCATTCCTGCGACCGGTCGATCGCGAGGCGGCCGGCGCCGCCCGCCCGGCCGCCCGCGGGCCCGGCGACGGCTCACTTCGTCCGCCAACCTGCTCCGGCCTGGCTCCGCTTCCTCGCCCGCGCCCGCCGGATCAGCTTCGACGCGATCCAGCCGCCCACGATCGCGATCAGCAGCACGAGGCTGCCGGCGCCCGCCACCTGGGACGCCTTCTCCCAGGCGGTGCCCGCCGCCCAGCCCAGAGCCACGAAGGCCGCTCCCCACAGGGCCCCCGCCAGCACGCTCGCCGGGAGGAACCTGCCGTAGTGCATCCGGGCCATGCCGCAGGCGCCCGGGATGATGACGCGGACGCCCGAGGTGAACCTCCCGAGCACCACCGCCCAGACGCCCCAGCGGGCGAGGAAGCCGCGTGCCTTGTGGAAGTGCTTGCGATCGAGCCACCGCCCCGGCCTCGTCCCCAGGAGCCAGGGCCCGACCCACCTGCCCATCCAGTAGCCCACCGAGTCGCCGCCCATCGCGCCGATCGCGGCGGCGATCGCCATGGGGAGGAAGTCCGCGTTCCCGTAGAAGACGAGGACGCCGCCGAGGATCGTCACCACCTCGCCGGGGATCACGAAGCCGAGCAGGAGCGGCCCCTCCAGGAACGCGGTACCGAGCACGATGAGGTAGGCGAGGGGCGCGTGGAATCGCAGCAGCGTCTGCTCGAGCCACTCGGTCAAGGCCGCGCCTCCCCCTCGTGGTATCGGGAGAGCACGCGGCCCGCCCAGCGCTGGAAGCGATCGCCGTACACGAAGAAGACGGGGGTCACGAAGAGCGTCAGGGTCTGGGAGAAGAGCAGACCGCCCACCACCGCGAGGCCGAGGGGCCGCCTCGACTCCGCCCCGGCCCCCCACGCCAGCGCGATCGGGAGGGCCCCCACCAGCGCCGCCACCGTCGTCATCATGATGGGGCGAAAGCGGATCAGGCAGGCGCGGTGGATCGCCTCCCGGGTGGACAGCTCCTCCTTCTCCGCCTCGAGGGCGAAGTCGATCATCATGATGCCGTTCTTCTTCACCAGGCCGATCAGCATGATCACGCCCACGAACGCGTAGACGTTCAACTCCTCGCCGAACGCGAGGAGGGTGAGCAGCGCGCCGAAGCCGGCGAAGGGCAGGGCGGTGAGGATGGTGACGGGGTGGACGAAGCTCTCGTAGAGGATCCCGAGGACGATGTAGATCACCAGGATCGCCGCGATCAGCAGGTAGCCCAGGCCCCGGAACGAGGATTGGAACGCCTCCGCGGTCCCCTGAAACCGGGTGCTGATCGTGGGAGGGAGGACGGGCGCCACCGCCTCCTGGATCGTGCCCACCACGTCGCCGAGGGCCACCCCGGGCGGGAGGTTGAACGAGATCGTCACCGCCGGGAGCTGCCCGGCGTGGTTCACCGAGAGCGGCCCCACCGTCCGCTCCATCCGCGCCACCGCGTCGAGGGGCACGAGGGCGCCGCTCCCCGCCTGCACGTAGAGGAGCGACAGCGAGGCGGGATCGAGCTGGAACCTCGGCTCCACCTCGATGATCACCTGGTAGGTGTTGGTGGAGGTGTAGATGTACGAGATCTGCCGGGATCCGTAGGCGTCGTAGAGCGTGTTCTCGATCTGCGCCATGGTGAGGCCGAGGGCGGACGCCTTGTCTCGATCCACCGTCAGGGTGATCTGCGGGTTCTTCAGGCGCAGATCGCTGGTGACGTCCCGGAGCTGCGGCAAGGCCCGGATCCGCTCCTCGGCGGCCTGGGCGGCGGCGTAGAGCTGATCCTTGTCGGTCCCCTGCAGCGTGTACTGGTACTGGCTCCGGGTGAGGACGCCGGTGAGGGGCACCGGCGGCGGCACCTGGGGAAAGGAGTCGATCCCGACGACGCCCATCAGCTTGGGCCGGAGCGCGGTGACGATCTCGTCCGCCGAGCGGGACCGCTCCGACCGTGGCACGAGCCGCACGAAGATGATGCCGGAGTTCGGCGCCTGCCCGGTCACCGCCCCCACCGTCGACATCAGGGACTCGACCCCCGGCTCCTCGGAGATGACGTCCGCGAGGGCCTGCTGGTGCGCAGACATCGCCTCGAAGGAGATCCCCTCCCGCCCCTCGGTGAAGACGAAGATCTGCCCCGCGTCCTCGGTGGGGAGGAAGCCCTTGGGGATCCAGGCGAAGAGCAGCAGGGTGAGGACGAGGACGATCGCCGACACCAGGAGCACCCCCAGCCGGTGGCGCAGGTTCCAGGCGAGGGCCCGATCGTAGACGCGCAGCGCCCCGTCGAAGATCCGCTCGGACCAGGCGTAGAGGCGGTTCGGCGGCCTCTTCCGCACCCGGAGGAAGCGGCTCGAGAGCATCGGGGTGAGGCTGAGCGACACCACCCCCGAGATCAGGATCGCCACGCCGATCGTCACCGCGAACTCGCGGAACAGCCGCCCCACCACGCCGCCCATGAAGAGCAGGGGAATGAAGACCGCGGCGAGGGAGAGCGTCATCGAGACGATCGTGAAGGTGATCTCCTTGGAGCCGACGAGCGCCGCTTCCAGGGGTCTGCGCCCCATCTCCAGGTGCCGGACGATGTTCTCCAGCATCACGATGGCGTCGTCGATGACGAAGCCGATCGAGAGGGTGAGGGCCATCAGCGAGAGGTTGTCCAGGCTGTAGCCCAGCAGGTACATCACCGCGAAGGTGCCGACGATCGAGAAGGGCAGGGCCAGGCTGGGGATGATCGTGGCGGAGAGGTTCCGCAGGAAGAGGAAGATCACCAGCACGACCAGGATCAGCGCGACGACGAGGGTGGTCTTCACGTCGTTCACCGAGGCCCGGATGCTGTCGGCGCGGTCGTAGAGCAGGTGGATCGAGACCGACGCCGGGATCTCCTCGCGAAATGTGGGCAACAGCCGGCGAACCGCGTCCGAGACCGCCACGGTGTTGGTGCCGGGCTGCCGCTGGACGGCGAGGACCACCGAGCGGTCGCGGTTGAACCACGCCGCCGTCTTGTCGTTCTCGACGCTGTCGACGACCTTCCCGAGCGCCTCGAGGCGCACGGGGCTCCCATCCCGCCAGGCCACGATCAGCGGCCGGTAGGCCTCCGCCCGGAAGAGCTGGCCCTCGGACTCCAGGGTGAACGCGGTGTCGGCTCCCCAGAGCACGCCGCTCGGCAGGTTCACGTTCGCCGCCTGCACCGCCCGGGAGACCTCGTCGATGCCGACGCCCCGGGTGGCGAGCTCGTTGGGGTCGACGCGCACCCGCACGGCGTACTTCTGGCTGCCGAAGACCTGCACCTGCGCGACGCCGCTCACCATCGAGATCCGCTGGGCCATCAGCGTCTCGGCGTACTCGTCGATCTCCGCCAGGGGCAGGGTGGGGGAGGTGAGGGCCAGGTAGAGGATCGGCTGATCCGCCGGGTTCACCTTGCGGTACGTCGGCGGGCTCGGCAGCGTCGGTGGCAGCAGCCGCTGGGCGGCGTTGATGGCGGCCTGCACGTCCTGCGCGGCGGCGTCGATGCTGCGATCGAGCGCGAACTGCAGCGTGATCTGGGTGTTGCCGAGGGTGCTGGAGGACGTCATCTGGTCCAGCCCCTGGATCGCCGTGAACTGCTGCTCGAGCGGGGTGGCCACCGACGCCGCCATGGTGTCCGGGTTCGCGCCGGGGAGCGCGGCGGTGACGACCAGGGTGGGGAAGTCCACGTTCGGCAGATCGCTGACCGGCAGCAGGCGATAGGCGGCGACGCCGAAGATCAGGATCGCCAGCATCACCAGCGTCGTCATCACCGGCCGGACGATGAAGAGCCGGGAGACGTTCATGGCGCCGGGGCACGAGGAGGCTCGCGTACCTCGACCTCGATGCCGGGCTGCAGGCGGAGGTGGCCGTCGGTCACCACGAGCTCGCCGGCCTGGACGCCCTTCGCGATCACCGTGCGATCCCCGAACGCGGGCCCCGTCTCCACCGGGCGTACGTCCGCCTTGTGCTCGCGGTCGACCACGAAGACGTAGAGCCCCTGCTGGCCGGTCTGCACCGCCGCGGAGGGCACGACCACCGCGTCGGGAATGTGCCCGACCACCAGGGTGACGTCGACGAACTGCCCCGGCCAGAGCGCCTCGTCCTCGTTGGGAAAGGTCCCCTTGAGGAGGATCGTGCCGGTGGCCACGTCCACCGCGTTGTCGATGAAGGTGAGCTTGCCGCGATGCGCGCCCTTCGCGCCCGTGCGGGGCCGGGCGATCACCTCGAGCTCCCCCTTCTCGTCGGCCTCGCGGATCTCGTTGAGCCAGTCGCCCGGGACGGAGAACGAGACGTAGATCGGCGCGATCTGCCGGATCGAGACCATGGCGAGCGTGTCGTTGGCCTTGATCTGGTCGCCGACGTGGACGTTGAGCGAGCCGGTCTTCCCGGCGATCGGGGCCGCGATCTCCGCGAAGCCCAGGTTGATCTCGGCCTCCCGCACCGCGGCCTCGTCGGCGGTGACCGCCTCCCGGGCGGACTTCAGGGCGGTGCGCCTCGACTCCGCGTCCAGCCGCGAGACGGCTCCCTTCTTCGCGAGGTCGGTGTACCGCTCCGCCTCGCTGGCGGCGAAGGCCGCCTGGGCGCGGTTGCGGCGGAGGGACGCCCGTGCCGCGTCGAGCGCCTCCTCGAGGGATCTGCGATCGAGGACGAAGAGCGTGTCCCCGGCCTCGACGTCCTGCCCCTCCTCGAAGAGGATCGACTCCAGTTGGGCGGTGACCTGGGAGCGGATCTCGACGGTGACGATCGCCTCGCCGGTGCCGATGGCGCCGATCTCGATCGGCACCTCCATCGACTCCGCGCGGGCCACCTCCACCGGAGGAGGCGGAGGCGGCCCCGGCGCCTTCTTCTCGGGGCAGCCGGCCGCGAGGGCCAGCGCCGCCACGCATCCGAGCGGGACCAGCGCCGCGCGCGGGTCGCGTCTGCTCGGAGGATGCCGCCGGGTCATTGCCCCCCTGGTGGTGGGGACGATCGACGCCGGCGGCAAGCCCCTTCCGATCGGTCAGAGCGTCGAGCGCGGCGGCGCCTCCTCCCGGTCACCGTTCGGCCGAGCGGGCTGCTCCTGGTCGGGCGCGGGCTGCTCGCCGGTCCCCTCCGGGACCAACTCGACCACCACCGCCATGAAGTCCTCGCCCACCGGGACCAGCGCCGCCCGGACGAGCTGTCCCTCGTGGATGTCGGATCGGGCGATGTCGTTCTCCGCCTGGATGAAGCGCGTGTCGGGCGCGAGCAGCAGGGGCAGGTCGGCGGGGGCCCCCGGCGCGGTGAGCGTGAGCTGATGCTCGTCGATCGACCTCACGTAGCCCTGGACGATGAGGATCTCGATGGGTCCGTCGGGGGCCTGGGGATCGTCCTGGGCTCCTTGCGCGAAGGCGTGGCCGCCCAGGAGAAGGAACACGGCCATGGCCGCGCCCCCGACGAGCATGTGCAACCGGCGAATCACGGATACCTCCCTGGTGGGGCGCCCTTTCGGACGGGTCTTCCTCAACCTGCATCCGTCGGATCGCGGCGGCCTCTTCGGGTGGTCGTTCCCCGAGCGCCCGGCCTCCCGGACGATCTCGTTCACGGCTTCGGCTCCTCTCGCGGTCGTTCCCCGAGCGCCCGGCCTCCCGAACGCGACCGCCTCCACCCCGGCGCCGCCCCATCGGGAGCCGTTCAGGGGCTGCAGCGGAAGGAGATCGTCCCCGGCGCGTCGGCGGGCCGGTCGTCCCTCCAGGGGACGACCGAGAGGATGGTCGCATCCGGCTCCATCGCGCGGAGCCGCCAGGCGATCCCCCACCCGTGGGCGACGTGCCCGGCACCAGCCAGGATCGCCACCGGTTCCCGCCCCAGGGCCCGGCGCCACGAGATCGCGGCGGCGGCCATCTGGGAGTCCCAGAGCGACTGCACGAGGACGAAGCGGCGGAACCCCTCCTCCCCCCCGCCGGAGTGGCCATCCCTCGCGTGGGCCTTCCAGGCCTCGCGGAGCATGCCCTCCTGCTCGGGAGGAGGCGGCACGATCTCCGGGAGCCTGGCCCGATCCTCCGGCGGGAGCCCGTCGACGCCGAGGCGCGCCACGTCGCGCACCAGCCGGTGCGGGAGGTTGAGGCCCAGCAGCGGCAGGCCCCACCGCCGGGCGGTGGCGAAGACCGGCTCGTAGAGCGCGAAGTCCACGCCCCAGGAGCGCTGCCAGTCGAGCGCGTCGGCGAGATCGGCGAGCTCGATCGAGCCGTCGCCGAACCGATCGAGGACGTCCTGCTGGTTCACCGCCACCATCTCGAGGCCCACCAGGGGCGGGCTCCCGTTCGCGGCGAGGGCCTCGAGGAGGGCAGCCTGCATTTCGTGATCGCAGGCGGAGTCGTGGGTCTCTCCCACCAGCACGTACGCCGCCCTGTCGGCGGCGCTCGCCAGCTCGGCCTCGCCGAGGCGCCTGCCGTCCGGGCCGAAGAAGCCGCGCCCGGCGTCGATCTCCGGCACGGGTCGGGCGTGGGCACAGGCGCCGAGGAGGGTCGCGGCGAGGAGGGTGGCGAGCGCTCTCGACGCGTGCGTCCGTGTCACCATGCGCCCCGTCCCGCCGCGACGTCGGCGGGCGTGTCCCAGTCCTGCAGGGCGCGGCGCTCCCGCGGATCGAGCGGGAGCTCCCGCGCGTGCGGGCCTTCGAAGATCGCCTGGAGCCTCGTCGGCCTCGTCGCCCGGATCCTCGCCAGCGTCCGGGCCGCGTCGTATCTGGCGAAGAAGGGCTGCCACCTGCCATCCTCCTCCCGGGGCGCCACCGCCTCGCATCCGGCGTCGAAGCGGATCAGCCGCTCCAGGAGGGCGGCGTCGACGAAGGGCATGTCGCAGGCGAGGGCGATCGCCGGGGCGTCGCCCGCCGCGGCGCCGAGCGCGGCGAGCCCGGCCACGGGGCCCTCGAGCCCCGGTTCGTCGTCCAGTGCCGCGAGGGTGGGGAAGCGCTCTCGGTAGGCGCGGGCGTCGCCCACGAGGACGCAGCGCAGGCCCGCCCGCTCCAGGAGGGCGACGGTGCGCCCCAGGATCGTCTCGCCTCCCGGCAGCTCCACGAGCCCCTTGGGGCGACCCATCCGGCTGGAGCGGCCGCCGACGAAGATCCCCGCCAGCGGGAGGGGAACGACGCGGCGCGGATGAGCGTACACGCTCATGGAACCACCCCGCGCGAACGCCGCCAGCGTGATCCCCGCGTCCCGGGCCAGATCGATCGCGAGGGAGCTGGCCGCCGAGACGCTCGCCACCACGGGGATCCCCGCGGCCGCCGCCTTCTGCACGATCTCGAACCCGGCGCGCCCGCTGACGGTGAGCAGGGCGGCGTCGCCGAGGCGGCCGCGCTGCAGGAGCGCGCCGACCACCTTGTCCACGGCGTTGTGCCTGCCGACGTCCTCGCGGATCGCGAGGAGGCTTCCCTCGGCGGCGAAGGCGGCGGCGGCGTGGATGCCGCCGGTCCGATCGAAGCGCGCCTGCCGGGCGCGCATCTCGTCGAGGCCCCTCTCGACGGCTCGCGCCGAGAGGATCGCTCCTCCCGTGACGACGCCGCAGCGCTCGAGGAGCTCCTCGATCGAGCGCCTCCCGCAGACCCCGCACGCCGAGCTGACGGGGAGCCAGCGGCGCCCCTCCATCACCCGATCGGCGTCGAGCCTCGTGCCGGGGGCGGAAGACACCCGCAGCACGTTGCGGAAGCCCTCCCGATCGCGCCGGCCGCAGTGCGCCACCTCGCCGACGTCGTCGATCGACCGGACGATCCCCTCGCCGAAGAGGAAGCCGAGCGCGAGATCGCGATCGTCGCCCGGCGTGCGCATGGTGACGGCGACGGTCTCGTCGTCCACGCGGATCTCGAGGGGCTCCTCCTCGACCACGGCGTCCGGACGGGAGCCGGCAGGGGCGCCGACGTCGATCCGCTCCGCGTCCCGACGCACCACGCCGGGCAGCCCGAAGTGTCCACGTTCGTCGGATGCGTCCACGCCCCCATCATGGATCGGCGGGGGCTTCCGGGGTACTTTCGGCCAATCCCCCAGCGGAGGAGCCATGGACCGCCCGAGGAGAGGTCGTGCCGGCCTGGTGCCCTTCGGCATCGGCGCCACCAAGCCGCGCCATTACCGGGAGATGCTCCGCATCGCCTGGCGGAACCGCGACAACCTCCGCTACGCGTGGAGGGTCCTCACCCGCGGCGTCTGCGACGGCTGCGCCCTCGGCACCAGCGGCCTGTCGGACTGGACCATCGACGGCACCCACCTCTGCCTCATCCGCCTCAACCTGATGCGGCTCAACACGATGCCGGCCTTCGATCCGGGGATCGCCGCCGACGCCCGGGCGCTCGCGGCGCACGACTCCCGGGGGTTGCGGGACCTCGGCCGGATCCCGCGCGTGCTGCGGCGGCGCAAGGGGGAGGCGGGCTTCACGCCGATCTCCTGGGAGACCGCGCTCGCGGAAATCGGCGCCAGGGTCCGCGCCACCGATCCCGATCGGCTCGCGCTCTACCTCACCTCCCGCGGGATCGGCAACGAGGTCTACTACGCGGCCCAGAAGGCGTGGCGCTTCCTGGGCAGCCCGCACATGGACAACGCGGCCCGCCTCTGCCACAGCCCGTCCACCTCGGCGATGAAGCGCGTGCTGGGCGTGGGGGCATCCACCTGCAGCTACCGGGACTGGTACGGCACCGACCTGCTGGTGTTCCTGGGGAGCAACGTCGCCAACGACCAGCCCGTCTCCCTCAAGTACGTCGTCGAGGCGAAGAAGCTGGGCACGAAGGTCGTCTCCATCAACACCTTCCGTGAACCAGGCCTCGAGCGCTACTGGGTCCCCTCGAACCTCGACTCGGCGGTCTTCGGCTCCCGCATCGCCGACCGCTTCTTCCGGGTGGCGCCGGGCGGCGACCTCGCGCTGCTCCTCGCGGTACAGCGGCGCCTCGTGGCCCGCGGCGCCGTCGACTGGGCCTTCGCGAGGGAGCACACCGAGGGGCTGGAGGCGTACCTCGCCCACCTCGAGGCGCTGGACGACGCGGCGCTGGTCGAGGCGTCGGGCGCCGACCCGGGGGAGATCGAGGAGCTCGCCGACCTCCTCGCGGCGGCGCGCACCGGCGTGTTCGTGTGGAGCATGGGGCTCACCCAGCACGCTCACGGCACCCGGACCGTGGAGGCCCTCCTCGCCCTGGCGCTCCTCAAGGGCTTCGTGGGCCGCGAGCGCTGCGGCGTGATGCCGATCCGCGGGCACTCCGGCGTGCAGGGCGGTGCGGAGATGGGCGCCTACGCCACCGCGTTCCCGGGCGGCGCCGCCATCACCGACGAGGAGGCCGACAGGCTCGAGTCCCTTTGGGGCTTTCGGCCGCCGGCGCGGCGTGGCCTCGACACCGTCGCCATGCTCGAGGCGGCCCGACGCGGCGCCGTCGACGTGCTCTACTCCATCGGCGGCAACTTCCTGGAGACGATGCCGCAGCCCGCCCAGGTGGAGGAGGCGCTGGCCAGGATCCCCTTGCGCATCCACCAGGACATCGTCCTCACCTCGCAGATGCTGGTGGAGCCCGCCGACGTCGTCTACGTGCTCCCCGCCCGCACCCGCTACGAGCACCGTGGCGGCGTCACCGAGACCAGCACCGAGCGCCGGGTGATCTTCAGCCCCCACGTCCCCGGCCACGAGATCCCCGAGGCGCGGGAGGAGTGGTGGGTCCCGCTGGAGATCGCCAAGGCCGCCTTCCCGGAGCGGGCCCACCTCCTCGACCTACCCGACGCCGCCGCGATCCGCCGTGACATCGCCGCGACCATCCCTGCCTACCGCGGCATCGAGAACCTGGTGCGGCAGGGGGATCAGTTCCAGTGGGGCGGGCCGCGGCTCTGCGAGGACGGCCGCTTTCCCCTACCGGGCGGCAAGGCGCGCTTCGTCCCGGTGTCGCCGCCGCCGCCCCGCGTGGACGACGGCCGCTTCTTCCTGGCCACCCGCCGCGGCAAGCAGTTCAACAGCATCGTCCAGTCGGAGCACGACTCGCTCACCGGCGCCGATCGGGATCACGTCTTCATGTCCCCCGAGGACATGGCGCGCCTCGGGCTCGCCGCCGACGATCGGGTGGTCCTCCACAACGAGCACGGCCGGATGCACGCGCGGGTCTTCGCGGCGGACGTGGCGCCCGGGAGCCTGCAGGCCCACTGGCCCGAGGCCAACGTCCTCGTCGCCGAAGGGTCGATCGATCCCGACGCCCTGGTCCCGGACTACAACGCCCGGGTCCACGTGGAGCGGGAGGGGCTGCCCGTCCTGCAGGCGCCCAGCACCACGTCGCAGAGCGCGTCCAGATCGGCCTCGCCGGTGCCGAAGACCGGGGCGCCCGCGTCGGGCTGATCGCGGTCGGTGACCAGGGCGAGGAGCGGCGCCGCGTGGACCCGCTCGCGCCCCCGCGCCGCGACCTCGATCTTCGGCAGCGTCCGATCCGACTTGAAGCCCTCCACCAGCACGACCTCGGCCTCGATCGCCGCGCGGCGGACCGCCTCCTCGAGCGCGAGCGCCCCCTCGCGGACCGACGCCGTGCGGGAGGGACCCACCAGGATCGTCGCCACCGCCCCGGCGGCGCGGTGGCGCGCCGTGTCCTTGCCGGGCGGATCGGGATCGAAGCCGTGGGCGTCGTTCTTCACCGTGGCGGCCCGGACGCCCTTCTCCGACAGCCTCGCCAGGAGGCGCTCGACGAGCCAGGTCTTCCCCGCGCCGGAGAGGCCGCAGATCGCCACCGCGCGTGGGCCGCTCTCCTCCGCCGGGATCTCCCCCAGCGGCAGGACGCGCAAGGGGTCGCCCGAAGCGATCGCCTCCACCTGCGGCGGGATCAGGGCGAGGGCGTTGGTGTCCGCCACCGCCGACACCTGGGAGGGTCCCTGCTTCGGCGAGGCGAAGAACTGCAGGCCCGCGGGCGTGGAGACGAGGCGGCCGCGGAGCAGCCCCGTCTTCCCCCTTCGCCGTTCGATGGCCCGGCCGGCGGCGGCGTGGATCGGGGCGGGCGGCGGCGCCCCGGCGAGCCTGGCGCAGACGGCGCGGCCGATGGAGTCGAAGCAGGCGAGAGCGGCGGAGGGGCTCCCCGGCAGGACGAGGATCGCGGCGTCGCCGAGGCGCCACAGCCCCACGGGCTTCCCCGGCTTGATGGAGACGCCGTGGAACACGCGGGTGGCCTCGAGCCTCGCGAGGGCGGCGGGGACCACGTCATTGGCCCCCACCGACGCCGCTCCCGCCGTGACGAGCAGGTCCACCCCGCGCGAGGCGGAGCGGATTCGCTCCGCCACCTCGGCGGCGTCGGCCCCCGCCGGTTCGAGGAGCGCCGAGGCGACGTGCAGGCCGTCCAGGGCCGCGTGGATCGCGATCCCGGTCGCGTCCGGCCTGCCCGAGGCCACGTGGGAGCCGACGGGCAGTACCGCCGCCCGGAGCCTCGGCCGGACCGGGATCGTCCGCTCGCCGAGGGAGGCGGCGGCCAGCGCGACGGTGGCGTCGATCAGGGCGCCCGCCGGGAAGAGGACGGCGCCGGCGGCCACGTCCTCGCCGACGCGGCGGATGTTCGCGCCCCGTGGCACCGGCAGGAGGGCGCCCACCCGATCCCCCTCCTGCCTGGCGAGCTCCAGGGGCAGGACGGCGTCGGCGCCCGCGGGGATCGGATCGCCGGTGGCGATGGGCCTGGCCTCCTGCGGCGACAGCCAGACGGGCGACTGCCGGGAGGCCCCCGCGACCCGCTCGGCGCGGATGGCCCAGCCGTCCATCGCCGAGTCGTCGCAGGTGGGGAGGGCGCCTCGCGCGACGAGCGGGGCGGCGAGGCGGCATCCGAGCGCATCGCCGGGCGCGCGATCGCTCGGCGGGAGGGGGGCCAGGTGGGCCGCCACCAGGGCGTGGGCCTCGTCGAGGGAGATCATGGCGGGCAGTCTACCGCCTCCGCGCAAGGCTGCCTTTGACCTGGGATCCGCGTTGTGTTTCTCTCTCGCACCATGAATCCGACCCGCACCCTCGTCGTGTCCCTGCTCGCCCTCTGCCTGGGCGCGAGCGCCTGCAGCGAGAACACCTCCTCCGACGCCGCCAAGGCCGCGGAGGCCGAGAAGGCCGCCGCCCAGGCAGCCCAGGAGAAGAGCGCCGACATGAAGCCCTCCGAGATCCCCGCTCCGGCGGACGTCGCCGCGCCCCCGGAGGACGCCGAGAGGACGGCCTCCGGCCTCGCCTCCAAGGTCCTCACCCCCGGCACCGGCACCGAGCGCCCGGGCGCCGAGGACACCGTGCTCGTGCACTACACGGGCTGGACCACCGACGGGAAGATGTTCGACAGCTCCGTCACCCGCGGCCAGCCGGCGCGGTTCCCGCTGAACCGCGTGATCGCCGGCTGGACGGAGGGGCTGCAGCTCATGGTCAAGGGCGAGAAGCGACGCCTCTGGATCCCCGAGGCGCTCGCGTACAAGGGGGCGCCGGGCCGCCCCGCCGGCATGCTCGTCTTCGACGTGGAGCTCATCGACGTCACCCCGGCCCCCAAGCCGATCCCCGCCCCCGCCGACGTCGCCGCGCCCCCCAAGGACGCCGAGCGGACGAAGTCGGGCCTCGCCTCGAAGGTGATCGAGAAGGGCACGGGCAAGGAGCACCCCGAGGCCACCAGCACGGTGAAGGTGCACTACACGGGCTGGACCACCGACGGGAAGATGTTCGACAGCTCGGTGATGCGGGGTCAGCCGGCCTCGTTCCCGCTGAACCAGGTGATCCCCGGGTGGACGGAAGGGCTGCAGCTCATGGTGCCCGGCGAGACCCGCCGCCTCTGGATCCCCGAGGACCTCGCGTACAAGGGGATGCCGGGACGCCCCGCCGGCATGCTCGTCTTCGACGTGCAGCTCCTCGAGATCGTCTCCAACTGAGGCGAACGCCGGGGGCGCCCCCTCGCGTGGGCCGCGGGAACGCCCCCGCCCTCCTCGGTGCCGCGGGCGGGTTCGAGATTCCGAGACGCCGGCCTCCTCGTCCATCTGCTACACCGGATCTCGAGCGAACACGGGAGCGATCGATGGACGAGAGGAGCTGGAACGAGCTCGCCCGCCGCATGGGAGAGCTGCGGGACTACGCCGCAATCGCCGGGCTGCTCACCTGGGATCAGGAGACGTACATGCCCGCCGGCGGCGCGTCCGCCCGGGCCAGCCAGCTCGCCGCCATCCAGGCGCTGCTCCACGAGCGGCGGATCGATCCGGTCCTCGGGGAGCTCCTCGCCGCGGCGACCTCGGATCCTTCGCTGGACGAGGCGCGCCGCGCGGCGGTCCGCAACCTCGCCAGGGAGCGGGATCGGGCGGTGAAGCAGCCGCCCCGCCTGGTGCGCGAGCTCGCCGAGCGGCAGAGCCGCGCGGTGGTGGCCTGGCGCGCCGCGAAGGCCGATCTGGCCGAAGGCTTCGCTTCCTTCGCGCCGTACCTCGCGGCCCTCGTCGAGCTCAAGCGGGAGCAGGCGGACGCCGTCGGCCACGGCGGTGAGCGCTACGACGCGCTCCTGGACGACTACGAGCCCGGCCTCACGGTGGCGCGGCTCTCGCCCCTCTTCGCGGAGCTTCGCGCCGGCCTCGTCCCCCTGGTAACCGCGCTCACCGACGCGACGCCGCCGCGGCGCTGGCGCTACGAGGAGCACCGCTACCCCGTCGAGCGCCAGTGGGACTACACGATCCACCTCCTCGAGGCGATCGGCTTCGACTTCCACAGCGGGCGGCAGGACCGGAGCATCCATCCCTTCACCGACGGCATCGATCCCGGCGACGTGCGGCTCACCACCCGCCTGGTCCCCGACACACCCCTCCCCGCGATCTTCGGGACGATCCACGAGGGCGGTCACGGCCTCTACGAGCAGAACCTCCCCGCGGCGCACGCCCGCGATCCGGTGGGCAGGCCGGCGTCCATGGGCCTCCACGAGTCGCAGTCCCGGCTGTGGGAGAACATGATCGGCCGCTCGCTGGCGTTCTGGGAGCACGAGCTCCCCTCGCTGCGGCGCGCCTTCCCCGAGGCGCTCGAGGGCGTCTCCGCCGAGGAGGTCTACGCCGCGGTGAACCGGGTAGAGCGGTCGCTCAACCGGGTGGAGGCCGACGAGGTCACCTACAACCTCCACATCCTGGTCCGCTACGAGCTCGAGCTCGCCATGCTCCGGGGTGACCTCGCCGTGGCGGACCTCCCGGGCGCCTGGAACGATCTGATGGAGTCGGTGCTCGGGGTGCGGCCGTCCAACGACGCCGAGGGCGTCCTCCAGGACATCCACTGGGCCTGGGCGGAGTTCGGCTACTTCCCCACCTACACGCTGGGCAACCTCTACGCCGCGCTCCTCCACCGCAGGCTCGACGAGGATCTGGGCGGCCTCGACGCGGTCCTCCGGGCGGGGGAGCTGCGCCGGGTGGGGGCCTGGCTGCGCGAGCACGTCCACGGGATCGGCCACCTGTACGAGGCCGAGGAGATCGTGCGCCGCGCCACCGGTGGCGGCCTCGCCGTGGCGCCCTTCCTCGAGTACCTGCAGGGCAAGTTCCGGCCCCTCTACGGCGTCTGACCGGATGCTTGGGCGCCTCCGGCCCCGATTCTTCGCAAGGGATGGTCGGGGGGCGGGCGCGCGGGTATAAAGCCGCCAACGATCGTCCCCAGGAGGCAGCCATGATCCACGCGACCGTCCGCGTCCCCACGCCCGCCAACGAACCCGTCCTCTCCTACGCCCCCGGCACGCCGGAGCGCGCCGAGCTGAAGCAGACCCTCGAGCGGATGGCCTCGGAGCGGATCGACATCCCCATGGTGATCGGGGGCGAGGAGGTCCGCACCGGCAGGACGGGCGAGGCCCGGATGCCCCACGACCACGCCCACGTCCTCGCCACCTTCCACCAGGGCGACGCGTCCCACGTGCAGCGGGCGATCGACGCCGCGCTGGCGGCCAAGCCGGCCTGGGAGGCGATGCGCTTCGCCGATCGCGCCGCGATCTTCCTGCGGGCCGCCGAGCTCCTGGCCACCCGCTACCGGCCGATCCTGAACGCCTCCACGATGCTGGGCCAGTCCAAGACCGCCCACCAGGCCGAGATCGACGCTGCCTGCGAGCTCATCGACTTCCTCAAGTTCAACGTGGCCTTCGCGGAAGGGATCCTCGCCGAGCAGCCCATCAGCGGTCCGCAGATGTGGAACCAGCTCGACTACCGCGCCCTCGACGGCTTCGTGTACGCGGTGACACCGTTCAACTTCACGTCGATCGCGGCGAACCTCTGTGCGGCGCCGGCGCTCATGGGCAACACCGTGGTGTTCAAGCCCTCGCCCGCCGCCGCGTACAGCAACTGGTACGTGATGGAGCTCCTGCGCGAGGCGGGGCTCCCCCCCGGCGTGGTGAACATGGTGCAGGGCGATCCGGCCGAGATCACCTCGCACGTTCTCTCCCATCCCGACCTGGGCGGCGTGCACTTCACCGGGTCGACCAAGATCTTCCAGTCGATCTGGCGGACGGTGGGCGAAAACATCTCGCGGTACCGCCAGTACCCCCGCCTCGTCGGCGAGACCGGCGGCAAGGACTTCATCTTCGCCCACGCCTCCGCGGCGGACGACCTCGAGGCGCTGGCGGTGGCCATCGTCCGGGGCGCCTTCGAGTTCCAGGGGCAGAAGTGCTCGGCGGCCTCCCGGGCGTTCATCCCCGCGTCGCTGTGGCCGAAGCTCGAGGAGCGGGTCGTCGCCCTCACCCGCGAGCTGCGGATGGGCGACGTACGCGACTTCCGCAACTTCATGGGCGCCGTGATCCACCAGGCGTCGTTCGAGAAGATCTCGGGCTACCTGGACCACGCCAGGAGCACGCCGGGGCTGAAGATCCTCACCGGCGGCAAGGCGGATCGCACCAAGGGCTGGTTCGTCGAGCCCACGGTGATCCTGAGCGAGACGCCGGACAGCCGCCTGATGTGCGAGGAGATCTTCGGGCCGGTGATCACCGTGCACGTCTACCCGGACGCCGGGTACGAGGACGCCCTCGGGGCGTGCGACGCGTCCACGCCCTACGCGCTCACCGGATCGATCTTCGGTCGGGATCGCGCGGCCATCGCCACGGCGTCGCGCCTCCTCCGCCACGCAGCCGGCAACTTCTACGTGAACGACAAGCCCACCGGCGCCGTCGTGGGGCAGCAGCCCTTCGGCGGCGGCCGCGCGTCGGGGACCAACGACAAGGCCGGCTCGGCGCTGAACCTCCTCCGCTGGACGTCGCCCCGCACGATCAAGGAGACCTTCGTGCCGCCGACCAGCGTGGGCTACCCGTTCCAGGGCGCCGAGTAGCGCTCCCGGCGGCCGGAGCCGCGTCGCCTCGAGGGCCCGGCGACGGATCAGCCGACGGCGCGGAGCCGCTTCGGCGCCGAGTAGAGGCGCTCGTAGTACTCCTCCACCATGCGGTCGGAGGAGAACCTCCACCGGCTCATCTCGATCGACGCCCGCATCATCCGGATCCAGCGCTCCTGATCCCCGTAGTAGGTGGGGAGGATCTCGCCCTGGAGCACCTCCATCAGCGAGCGCAGATCGTGCTCGTCGCGATCCTCGCCCTCGTAGCCGTCGCCGATCTGCCAGCCGTTGACGCCGTGCTCGCAGCCCTCCGGCCACCAGCCGTCGAGGACCGAGAAGTTGAGCACGCCGTTCATGGCGGCCTTCATGCCGCTGGTCCCCGAGGCCTCGAAGGGGCGGATCGGATTGTTGAGCCACACGTCGCAGCCGCGGGTGAGGGTGCGGCCGATCGCCATGTCGTAGTTCTCCAGGAAGACCACCGTGCGCGGGTAGGTCCGGGCGAGCCGGGCCAAGTTCCCCACGATCCGCTTTCCGATCTCGTCCTGGGGGTGGGCCTTGCCGCTGAAGATGAGCTGCAGCTCCCCGCGCTCGAGGAGCGGCTCGATCCGGGACGGATCCCGGAGGATGAGGTCGCTGCGCTTGTAGGCCGCGGCGCGCCTCGCGAAGCCGATCACCAGGCGCCCCGGATCCAGATCGACGCCGGCCCGCGCCTTGACCTCGGCGCAGAGCTCCCGCTTCGCATCCTGGTGGACCGCCCAGAGCGCCGCGGGATCGTCCGCCTCGAAGGCGGCCCGGATCCGCGGATCCTGCCAGGTGCCGGGGTGGACGCCGTTGGTGATGGAGCCGATCGGCGCGGCGCAGGTGACGTGCTTCCACATCTCGCGGGACGTCTCGCCGTGGAGCTTCGCCACCGCGTTCGCGTGGAACGACAGCCGCAGGCCCGCCACGGTCATGTTGAAGGGATCGCCGCCGAGCCGAGTGAGCTCGTCGTGGGAGAAGTCGAGGTAGGCCCCCATCTCCCGGAGCACGCCGTGGTCGTGGGACTCGTTCCCCGCCGGGACCGGCGTGTGGGTGGTGAACACGATCTTGTCCCGGGTGGTCTTCCACGCTTCGTCGAAGGCGGCGCCGGCGGCGACCTCCTCGCGGATCAGCTCGAGGCCCGCGAAGACCGCGTGCCCCTCGTTGAAGTGATAGACGTCCACCTCGTGGCCGAGGGCCCGCAGCAGCCGGACGCCGCCCACCCCGAGGAGGAGCTCCTGGGCGATGCGATCGTGGTGCCGCCCGCCGTAGAGGCGCCGGGTGATCCACGCGTACCGCTCGTCGATCGGCTCGATCAGGTACAGCGGCGCGTTGCCGTAGCGCGTGCAGCGCAGCGCCCGGCACTCCACGTCGTTGCCCTGCACCCGGACCTGAAAGCGGACCCCGGCGTCGTCCAGGCCCTCCAGATCGAAGGTCGGGAACTCGTCGTAGGGGTGCCCGTCCGCGCCGATCTTCTGCCGGGTGTATCCCTCCCGCCACAGCAGCCCGATCGCCACCAGGGGCAGGTTCCGGTCCCCCGCGCTCTTGATGTGATCGCCGGCGAGGACCCCCAGCCCACCCGCGTAGATGGGCAGCTCCTCGTGGAGACCGTACTCCATGCAGAAATAGGCGACTCGTGGCAACGGCATCGTCATCTTCCCCCCTCGGAAGTTTCAGGATCGGAACCTCCCTACCAAACGCTCCGACCCCCGCGGAGGCTTCCCGCGAGGGCCCCCCCGAACGGGCCTGGGAGCGGCGTCCCGGCCACTCGAGGACCAACCTCCGCCCGCCGCGCGCGGCGGCGACCCCTCACTCGATCTTCGCGAAGTTCCAGCTCTTGGTCCTCGTCAGCGGCAAGAACCCCAGCTCCGAGAGGGAGACGCCCTTGCCGGAGTCCTTCACGCCGGTCCACGCCAGCGAGGGGTCGAGGAAGTCGCAGCGGTTCGCGAAGACCGTGCCCACCTCGAGCCTGGCCGCCAGGCGGTCGGCCCGCCCCGGATCCCTCGTCCAGACCACGGCGGTGAGGCCGTAGCGGCTCCCGTTCATCCGGGCGAGGGCCTCCTCGTCGGAGTCCACCGCCTCGATCCCCACCACCGGGCCGAAGGACTCCTCTCGCATCAGCGACATCCGCGCGTCGGCCTCGTCGATCACCGTGGGGCCGAAGAAGCGCCCGCACGGTCCGTGGGTGAGGGCGCCTCCCCCGCACACCACCCGGGCGCCCAGCGCCCGCGCCTCGTCCACCTGGGAGGCGAGGAAGGCGCCCGCCGCGGGATCGGCGAGGGGCCCCAGCCGGGTGGCCTCCTCACCGGGATCTCCGGCGGTCCACTCCGCCGCCGCCGCGGCGAGTCGCTCCACGAAGGGCCCGCGCACCCTTCGGTGGACGTAAATCCGCTCGACGCCGCAGCAGCTCTGCCCCGCGTTGTAGAAGGCGCCCTCGGCGAGGTTGGCCGCGGCCGCGTCGAGGTCGGCGTCCTCCGCCACGTACGCGGGATCCTTGCCGCCCAGCTCCAGGCCGGCGTCGATGAACCGGCGGGAAGCCCGACCGTAGATTTCGTGTCCGCCTCGAACGCTGCCCGTGAAGGATACGTAGCCGATCTCCTCCATGCCCAGGACCTCGCCCACCGTCTCGTGGCCGGCGTGGAGGGGGAGGACCAGATCCGGCGGCGCGCCCGCGTCCCGAAAGGCCGCCGCGAAGTGCTCCGCGCAGAGGGGCGTGCGCGACGCATGCTTGATCAGCACCGCGTCGCCGGCGAGGACCGCCGGGAAGATCACGTTCACGGCGATGAGCAGCGGGTAGTTCCAGGCGGCGATGTCCAGGACGACGCCGACGGGCTCCCGGGTGATCCGCCGCCGCTCACCGGGCGGGGCCGGCAGCTCCCGGGGCGCCAGCCCCCGATCCGCCAGCTCGATCATCTTCCTCGCGCGGCCGAGGCAGGTGCGCACCTCGGCCCGCGACTGGGCGATCGGCTTGCCCATCTGCCGGGTGACGTCCCACGCGATCGGCTCGAGCCTCGCCTCGATCGCGGCCGCGGCGCCGAGGCAGAGGGCTTTGCGCTCCTCGAGGGGGGCGCCGGCCCAGGACGCCTGGGCGGCGGCGGCCCGGCGCACGATGCGACGTGCCTCCTCGGGGGTCGCCAGCGGGATCTCGGCGACGATCGCTCCCCGGTACGGATCCACCACCTTCCAGGACGGCGCTCCCATGGCCACGAGGTGAGGCCGGCGCCGGCGGATCGCCACGCCCCTCCTTCCCCCGGGAGGGCCGTCAGAGGCCGAGGAAGTCCAGCACGTCGTCGGAGTCGACCGGCTTGCGGAACACGTCGTCGGCCAGCCCCTCCTCTCGCTCCTCGCGCCGGACCGCGAGGCCGCTCACCACCGCGATCCGGATCCCCGGCACGCGCTCCTTGAGTTCGCGGACCACCTCCCACCCCTTCATGTCCGGGAGGAGGAGGTCGACGAGGGCGGCGTCGGGCTTCTTCCGCGACGCCTTCTCGAGGGCGGCGGCACCCGTCGCCGCGGTCACGGCCTCGGCGTCCGCCCCCTCGACCAGGTCTGCGAGCATCGCGGCGTTGTCCGGGTCGTCGTCCACCACGAGGACCAACCGCGCCGGGGGCGGCAGGGCGGCGGGGATGGGCGCCGGCACCTCCGGCGCCTCGGCCGGCGCCGCTTCGCGCGCCACCGAGAGCCGGACGGTGAACACGTTCCCCTCGTCGTCGAGCGGCGCGACCTCCACCTCGCCTCCCCAGCGCCGCACCGCCTCGCGGCCGCTGGCGAGCGAGATCGTGCGCTCCTCGAACTCCCCCGACAGCGGCTCGAAGAGCTTCTCGAGGTCGGCTTCGCCGAGGCGGGGGCCGTGCTCGATCACCCGCAGGACGACCTCCCCGTCGGTGCGGGTGGCGTCGAGATCCACCTGGCCTCCCGTCGGCGTCACGTCCCGGGCCCCGGCGAGGATCGACGTGAGGAGGGTGAGGAGCGACTCCCGCTCGCCCCGGACCCGCCCCAGCTCGCCGACGGTCGCGCGCACCTCCACCTGCCTCCCGTCGAACTCCGGGCGGGTGAGGTCGAGGGCCTCCTCGATCACGCCCGCGGCGTCGATCGGCCCGGGCTTGCCCGCCTTCGGCGCCGCCGACGCCAGCTCCTGGAGCCGGCCGACCAGGGCGGTGATCTCCCGCACCGATCGATCGATTGGGTCCGCCTCCTCGACCGCCTCGGGGATCTCCTCGAGGCGGCGCAGCCGCAGCGCGATCACGTTGAGCTGGTTGTTCAGGGCGTGGGCCGTGCTGCGCGCCAGGCTCCCCACCGCCTCGAGCCGGGAGCGCGACAGCAGCCGCGCGTGCATCTTCCGCCTCTCCTGGTAGGCCTCCTCCAGCGCCTGCGACTTGCGGTAGCTCTCGGTGCGGTCCCGCACGGTCATCACCACGCCGCGCAGCTCGCCCTCCTCGTCGGGGACGGGCGCGGCGTAGATCTCCAGGACCGCGTCGGTCCCGTCCGCCCGCTTGGCGAAGAAGACCTCCACGTGCGCCGGCCGGCCGGTGCGCAGGGGAATCGTGTGGGGCAGGTTCTCCGGCGCGATCGGGTTCCCGTATCGATCCCGCGGGTCGATCTGCTCGAGCAGGCCCTCCTCCCGATCCAGGTACGCCCCGACGTACGTGCGGGGCGGGTAGCCGAGCACCCGCTCGATCGCCGGCGTCACGTAGCTGATCATCCCGTCGCGCTCCACCACGACGATCGCCTCGTCCAGGTACCCCACGATGGTCTCGAGCAACGCCTCCTCGCGGAAGCCCGCGCTCTCGGCCCGCTGGTAGGTGAGGTAGACGTCGCCGATCTGCCGGGCGAGCTCGGCGAAGGTGGTGGCGAGCAGCCGGATCGCCGCCGGCTCGAACCGCTCCCCTTCCACCCCGCCCACCTCCAGGATCGCGTCCTGGAGGATCGCCCGCTCCTCCATCACCTCGGTCATCCGGGCGCCCTGGGACAGCCGCCTGGCCGTGAACCGGCGCTGGGTCTCGGCGTAGAGCTGGGGCCCGTCCGCGCCGTAGGCATCCAGGCAGCGCGCCATCTCCTCGACCTGCTCCTGGTACTGCGTGCGCAGCCGCTTCCTCATCCCCGTCCCGGCGAGGGGGAGGTCGGTCGTCGCCACCCGCGCCGCGAGGCGGGCGATCCGCTCCGCGTTCCTGCGGAGGAAGCGGGCGAGCGCCTGCCCGGACTCGTCTCGCCTCTCGTCGACGCCGTGCACCCCGCAAACATCGGCACCGTTGGCGTTCGGCGAAGCGGGGACGGATCTTGTCGGAAGGAGGTGGGGGCGATGGCGGGTCGGACCGGCCGGATCGCGAGCAGGCGGGCGCCCGGCATGACCGAGACCCTGATCATTCACTTCTATCGGGCGGAGGTGGCGCGCTCGACCCAGTGGCGCGATCGGCTGGACACCACCTCCAACTGGGCCATCACCGCGACCGTCGCCGTGATCTCCTTCTCCTTCACGAGCCGGGACGCCCCGCACTTCACTCTGCTGGTGGGGGCGGGCGCCGTCTTCATGTTCCTCTGGATCGAGGCGCGCAGGTACCGCTACTACGACATCTGGGCGCGGCGCGTGGCCCTGGTGGAGCACGGCTACCTCCTTCCGCTGTCGCGGCGGGAGCCCGTCTCGATCGACTTCTACGCCGCGCTCGCCGCCGAGTTCTCGAAGCCGCAGCTGCGCATCTCCGGCCTCGAGTCGCTCGCCTTTCGCCTGCGCCGCACCTACTCCTTCATCTTCGCGGGCCTGCTCGGCGCGTGGGTGTTGAAGCTCGACGTCGATCCCGTCCCGGCGGTGACGGTCGTCGAGACGCTCGAGCGGGCGCGGATCGGCGTGATCCCGGCGGCCGTCCTCTGGACGGTCTGGCTGGCGATGGTGCTCGGCTTCCTCTGGCTCATGATCCTGGGCGCCAGGCTGCGCCTGCCACCGACCGAGCTGCGGGCGCCCACCCGCCCCGGACGTCCCCCTCTCGCCGACGTGTTCCGCGGGCTCCCGTCCGAGCGCGGGCTCCCCTGATCGGGAGGCCGCCGCCCGGACGTTGCGCCGGGGAGATCGGGGCCCAACGATCTTTTTGGTGCCCCCGTCCGGAGTGGAAAGGTCTCGCCATGGGTTCCATCGCCATCGACATGAAGACCCTCACCTCCCGGCAGTTGGCCGTGGCACGCGCGATCGCCGCCACGCTCTTCGAGGCAGACGCGCTGCACCCCGTCCCCCGCGAACGGCTGGACCTCGTGCTCCAGGATCTGCGCGCCTACGTCGCCAGGGTGGGGCTGCAGACCCGGCTGGCGCTCGGCGCCGCCTTCTTCGTCCTCCAGCACGCGCCCTTCCTCCTCATCGGGAAGATCGGGCGCTTCACCCGCCTGTCCGGCGAGGCGAGGCGGCGCTACCTCGAGCGGCTCGAGCGAAGCCGCTTCGGCATCGTGATGGTGCTCGTCAAGACGCTGCTCTGCTTCGTCTACTTCGAGCATCCGGACGCGCTGGCGGGCACGGGCTACGACGCCCAGGGCCTGCTCGGCCCGGCCTGGGCCCTCGGCGCCGCGTCGCCGATCTCGCGCCTGCGGGTCCTCGAGTCAAACCCCAGTCCATCCGAGGCATCCGCCTCGGAGGCGCGGCCCACCACGGTCGCCAAGGGAGCGTAGTGTACCGAGCGCCGACCCCCATCCTCGAAGGGCGGAACCATCCCGGCCCCCTCACCGCCGAGGCGGACGTGGTCATCGTCGGCTCGGGCGCCGCGGGCTCCGTCGCCGCGAAGATCCTCGCCGAGGCGGGCCTCTCCGTGATCGTGCTGGAGGAGGGCGGCAACCACACCCCCGACCAGTACGCGAAGTACCGGCCCACCGAGACCTTCCGCCACATGTACCGGGACGCGGGCACCACCGCCGCCATCGGCCTCGGAGACACGCCGCTCGTCTCGATCCTCGCCGGCCGCACCGTGGGCGGCTCGTCGACGCTCACCGGCGGGGTGATCTTCCGGATCCCCGAGGCCGTCCTCGACGGCTGGGTCAAGGACCACGGCCTGGTCGACTTCACGCCCGAGAAGCTGGAGGACGCCTACCTCAGCGTGGAGCGCGAGACGTTCGTGGAGACCGTGCCGGAGCACATGCGCTCGGCGTCCACGATCCTCTTCGGCGAGGGCGCCAGGAAGCTCGGCTACGAGCTCAAGGCGATGCGGCGGAACACCCGGGGCTGCCTCGGATCGTCGCGCTGCAACTTCGGCTGTCCCAACAAGGCCAAGATGTCGGTGGACGTCACCTACCTCGCCACCGCCCGCTCCTACGGCGCCCAGGTGATCTCCGACTGCCGGGTGACCGGCCTCGAGATCGAGGGAAGCCGGGTCAAGGGCGTCACGGGCGAGCTCCTCGACGAGGAGCGGAGGAAGCGCGGCAGGGTGCGGGTCCGGGCGGAGAAGGTCCTCGTCGCCGGCAGCGCGCTCTCCACGCCCCTCCTGCTCAAGGGCGCCGGCGTGGGGAGATGGACCCGGGCGGTCGGCGGCAACCTCACCCTCCACCCGGGCTTCCGGGTGGCGGCCCTCTTCGATCGGGACGTCTCGGCGTGGAAGGGGGCGCTGCAGAGCGCCTACAGCGACGCGTTCGAACGCGAGGGGATCACCCTCAACAGCGTCTTCGCCCCCATCAACGTCCTCGCCGCGATGCTCCCCGGCGTGGGCCCCGGCCTCCACGCCTACACGAGCAACATGCGCGAGCTCGCCACCTTCGGCGCGATGATCCACGACGAGGGCGGCGGGCGGGTGTGGCGGCTGCCGGGGGGCCGGCCCGTTTTCACCTACCGCATGTGCCGGCGCGACAAGCTGCGGATGCTGAAGGGGATCCGGATCCTGGCCGAGACGTTCTTCGCGGCGGGGGCCAAGGAGGTCCTCCTCCCGGTCTTCGGGGTGCGGCCGATCCGGTCTCCGGACGAGCTGCGCTTCCTCGAGGACGAGCGCATCCCCGCCCGGCGCTTCGAGTGCATCACCTTCCACCCGCTCGGCACCGCCCGGATGGGCCTCGATCCCTCCACCAGTGTGGTCAAGCCCGACGGCGAGACCCACGACGTCGAGGGGCTGTACGTGATCGACGGCTCGGTCTTCCCCAGCTCGATCGGGGTGAACTCGCAGATGCCGATCATGGCCGTGGCCACCCGGCTCGCCTGGGGGATCCGCGATCGCTGGCAGCCCAGGCGGGTGGCCGCCTGATCGTCGGGAGGCCTCCATGCGGCGGGCGACGAGCGCGGCCGGAATCCGTTGCCGCCTCTCGCCGGCCTTTGCCATGATGCCCCCACCGTGGATCCGAGAAGACCCGCCACCAAGAGAGATCTCCTGGAGAGCCTGCTGGACCGGGGCATGGCGATGGTGACCCTGGACGCCCGCCGCCCCGGCGTCGACGTGCCGGCGCGGTTTCGAGGCGACGGGAGGCTCCGGCTCAACCTCTCCCACCGCTTCGGGCTCCCCATGGAGCTGAGCGACTGGGGCGTGCACGCCACCCTCACCTTCGGCGGCGTGCCGCACGGCTGCAAGCTCCCCTGGAACTCGATCTACCAGGTGACGTCCCACGTGACGTCCGAGCAGTTCGTCTTCCCCGCCGACGTCCCGGACGATCTCCTCCCGGAGGAGGAGGCCGCCGGGGAGGGGCCGCCCCGCGGGAGGTCGCGGCCCCGCCTCACGCTCGTCGCCGAGCGGGAGGACGCCCCCGAGCCCGGGACGGGCGGAGACGAGCCGCCGCCACCGCCGACGGGTGGCCGCGGACATCTGCGACGCATCAAGTGATCAGGCGTCCTTCCCCACGTAGCTGCGGAGCTGGCGCCAGCTATAGAGGCCGGTCTCGTGCCCGTCGCTCCAGCGGATCTGCATCGCGTAGTTGCCCACCGCCTCCATGGCGACCGGCTTCACGTCGGGAGAGATCCGGGTGGGATCGACGAGCTTGGCGCCCGTCCACTCGTCCACGCAGACGGCGCAGGGGCACTCCAGGCGGAGCTGCGCCGCGGGTACCTCGCCGACCTTCCCGTCGCTCCACGCGATGCGGATCTGGCCGGCTGGCGAAACCTCCACGGACACCGCCCGGGGGGCTTCCTCCGCGGCCTTCAGCTTTTCCCAGAACATGGCGGCTTAAGTAGAAAACCACCGGTCGCCGCGCAACCCTTCTGCCTCCCCGAGGCGAGTCGCATGGTAGACCTTCCGGGCATCCACGCCGCCGGTCGCCGGTTGCCCCCCGGACTCGAAGACCGACCCATGGCGCACGACGAGGGAGCGAGCAGCCGAGATGATCGAACCGACCCGAACCGAGACCGGCCCCGGCCCCGTCGCTCCCGCCGGCCGCGTCCACCGCACCCGGATCGGGGCGTGGTGGGCCAGGAAGCAGGCGCGGATTGCCGCGCTCTCCCGCTCCAAGCACGCCCACGCGGCCATGCTGGCGGTGAGCGTCGTCGACGGCTCGGTTCTGCCCGTCCCGCCGTTCACGCTCCTGGTGCCCATGGTGCTCGCGGAGCGGAGGAAGTGGGCCCTCTACGCCACCACCGGCACCATCGCGAGCCTGATCGGCGGCCTCATCGGCTACGGCCTCGGCTATCTGGGGCTGCAGCGGCTCATCGAGTTCGTCGGCGTCGACACCGAGCTGCCCATCGTCGTCAACTGGTGGATCATCAACCTGGACACCACCCTGCGCGCGCTGCTCACCGACAACTTCTGGATGCTCGCCCTCCTCTGCTCGATCCTCCCGACGCCGTACAAGGTCGTCGCCATCGGGAGCGGCATCGTCGGCGTGGGGTTCCCGGAGTTCGTCGTCGCCTCGTTCATCGGCCGTGCCGTCCGCATGTTCGGGGTCGCCGGCGCCGTCGCCTTCTTCGGCGAGCGCACCAGCAGGTGGCTGCGGCTCTGACCGGCGCCCGCCTCCGGCGCTGCCGCTCCTCACGGGCGGCGGAGCGGGCGCCGTCGGGCATCGAAAGGGGCGGGGCGCCTTCCTCCTGCACTTGGCGGCTGCTATGATCCTCCGGTTGCCGACAGGAGGATCCGGATGGAGTTCGCGAACACGCTGCGTGCGCTGTCGGCATGCACCGTTCTGATCGCCGCCGTCGCCTGCGGGGGCGGCGCCGAGGATCCCGCGGGCGCCGGGGGCACGGGCGGTGGTGGCGGGGGCGTATCCCCCGAGTGCGTCGTCCACGACGACTGCGACGGCGACCGGCCCCTCTGCGGCCCCGGCGGGAGCTGCGTCCTCTGCCTGGGCCACCTGGACTGCCCCCTGGACGCGCCGTCCTGCCTGGACGGGGAGTGCCTGCTCTGCGGCGACGAGACCTCCTGTGAAGGCAGAGGTCACTGCGATCCCGTGACCGGGGCCTGCGTCGAATGCGTCCTGGACCACGACTGCGACGGCGGGCGCTGCACGGCTGGGCGGCGCTGCGTGGAGTGCATCGTCGGGAGCGATTGCGAGAGCGGCATCTGCAACGCCAACGTCTGCGCCCAGGGCGACGCCTGCAACGACGAGGTGCCGTGCGATGAGGGGCTCGTCTGCGTGACCTGGAGCCAGGGGGCGCTCTTCGGCACCTGCGAGACCCTCTGCGATCCGGAGACGCAGACGGGCTGCGAGGACGGGCGTCACTGCCAGCTCGTGACCTTCGACTCCGTGACCTTCGGGCCCGTGGGGCTGTGCATGGAGCCGAACGGCGGCCCGCATGAAGGCGAGCCCTGCGGCGAGGATCCGATCTGCGAGGCGAACCTCATCTGCGTCTCCTACGGCGCCGACGTGGACGAGTGCGTGCGGTACTGCGATCCGGAGGCCGAGGACACCTGCGGCGAGGGGCGCACCTGCGAGGCGGTCCGCTTCTCCAACGTCCCCAACACCCCGGCGATCCACGTCTGCACCAAGGAGCGGGCGCTCTGCGAGACCGACGCGGACTGCGCCGCGGGGGAGACCTGCGCCGTGGTGGCGGGTCCGGGCGACGAGATCGAGCTCGCCTGCGTCCCGCGGATCGGCGCCAAGAAGGGCGGCGAGCGCTGCGCGGCGAACGGCGAGTGCGCCACCGGATATTGCATCCAGGAGTACGGCGTCTGCTACGGGACCTGCCTGACGGGGGACGACTGCGCCCCCGGGGGCGCGTGCGCCTCGCTCTTCGTGAGCGTGAACGACGGACCGGCGCGCTACGTCCCGGCGTGCATGCGATCGTGCGGCGCCGAGCGGGACTGCCTGCCGAGCGAAGGGTGCGGCGTCGTCCTCTCCTACTCGCGGGAGGCGTACGTCTCCGTCTGCAACCCCTCCCAGGGGACCGCCTCCGCCGGAGAGGCCTGCACCTCCTTCTCGGATTGCCGCAGCCTGGGATGCGTGGACGGGGTGGAGGACGGGTACTGCACCGCGATCTGCCGCAACAATGGCGACTGTGGGGGCAGCACGGTCTGCGCGCCGACCTGGCGGCAGGGCCCCGGCCCAGACGGCAGCTACTACACCGACGACGACACCTTCCAGCCCTTCGGGATGTGCCGGGGCCTGCCGTGCCGATCCGACGGGGACTGCGACGGGTGGGCCTGCGTCCCGGAGAGCGACGGCAACAAGCCCAGCGAAGGGCAGATGCCCCTGCGCTGCGCGCCGCCGTCCGGCCCGCGCCGGGGAGGCGAGGCCTGCTCCTTCGGCGACGATGGCTGCAGGTCCGGCGTCTGCGGGACGACGCCCTTCGGGGACGGCTCGCTCTGCTTCGAGGCCTGCACGGCCGCCGCCGACTGCGCCGACGGGATGATCTGCGAAGCGGCGACGATGCGCGTGTATCACGGCTTCGACGAGACCGGGATCGTCTACGAGGACTTCACCGCCTGCGTGCCGGCGCCGCCGCTCTGACGCGGGCGGGGATCGGTCGGTCGATCACCCGATCGGTCGAGCCGGCGCGGGGCCCGGGTGGCGGTCGGATCCTCGGAGCCGGCTCGGGTCGTCGCGTCGCTCAGGACACCCGGCGCAGGGGCCCGGGGATCTCGGTGGCGTCCGGATCCTTGATCCGGTTTCGATCGTCGAGGAGGACGACCCGGGGCACGTGCCCCTCGAGCTCGTGGGGCTCGAGGTCGGCGAAGGTGGCGATGATCACCTTGTCGCCCGGCGAGTTCAGGTGCGCCGCCGCGCCGTTGACACAGACCACGCCGGAGCCCTTCGGCCCCTTGAGGGCGTAGGTCATCAGGCGGCTCCCGTTCGTCACGTTCCAGACGTGGACCGCCTCGTACTCGTGGATGTCGGCCGCGGCGAGGAGCTCCTCGTCGATGGTGACCGAGCCTTCGTACTCCACGTCGGCCTGGGTGACCGTGGCCCGGTGGAGCTTGGATCGAAAGACGTGACGGCGCATCGGGCTCTCCATTCCCCTCCGGTCACCGCCGCGAAATCGGGTCGGCGCCGCAGGGCCCTCGGGCGTGTGCCCCGTCGTCCGAGGTAGGGTAGGGAAGCTCTATATCCGCGACACTCGTGCAGGTTCAAGCCTTCCGCGTCGCGCGGAGGCCACCTGCCGCGGTGCGTCTACGGGTGCCCTGCGGCCGCGGCGCCACCTCTTCCGCCAGATGCCGCAGGAGCGCGAGCACGCCCTTGGTCGCGTCGCGCAGCGCCAGGGCGCGCCCCCGGGTGGGGACGTGCACGAAGATCACCGGGACGTGCGAGCGGCCGCTCGCGTGCATCCGGTGGAGGGCGTGGTAGTAGGCCGCGTTGCACGCGAAGGCGCCGGCGGCGCCCGCCTTCCGCACCGAGGCGAGGGCGCCCTTCGGCTTCACCGTCGAGAAGTAGGCGTCGGGCCCGCCGGGGACGACCGGGAGGTCGATCGGCTGCTCGCCGTCGTTGTCCGGGATCGACGCCCGCACCCGGTTCACCGCCGCTCGCTCCAGCTCGAGCTGCTCGGCGGGGGCGGACTCGCCCATGAGGATCACCACGTCGGGCTTGCAGGTGAGCGAGCGGTCCATCGCGCGGCCGAGGCGCGAGAACGACACCGGCAGCGTCCGCGTGACCACGCGCACGCCCTCCCGGACGCCCTTCGGGGAAGCCGCCGCCCGTGCGATGTGCTCGAGGACGAGCTGCGAGCGGTTGGTCGCTCGGCCCCCGAATGGCTCGAACGCAGTGACCAGGACGGTCTGCTGCCCGGTGGGTGGAGCGGCTCTCTTCACGCACCTACGATTGCGCCCGGCGTCCTCGCCGTCAACCCATGGTGGATCCTCCCGCTCGCAAGGCGCCCGGCTCCCCCGACCGGACCCCCCGGAAGGGCGTGGCCCGGCGTCCCGGCGGGCAGGCGGCTTCCGCGAGCGGGTTGCCGCGAGGGTCCCGTGGGGTACACTCCGGCCCTCTTCAGACCAAGGAGGCCCCGATGTCCCGCAGGATCCCCCTCGTCGCCGCCTCGCTGGCCGCCGCGTTCTTCCTCCAGTGCGACGGAGGCGGGGACGAGCCGGAGGGCCCGCTCCTCTGCGAGGGCTCGATCCCCACCGGCGTCGTCTACCCCGACGAGAACCGGGCGTCGGACGAGGCCCTCGAGCGGGTGTGGGAGAGCCGCTGCCGGGCTTCGAACGCCAAGGGGTTCGTTCTGTCGTCGCCGGAGGACGGCGCCGTGGTCCCGGCCGCGGCGCCGGTGGAGATCCGCTGGGAGCCCCTCGTCACGCAGAGCGCCTTCCTCGGCCTGCGCTTCGGGATCGCCCGGGCCCACGCCCACCTCCCGCCGATCACCGGCGACGTCCACCTCGTCGAGCTCGCGCCCGCCGGCGGCGGCACCCCGCTCTATGTGTTCACCGCCGACACCTGGTGGACGCCGGGCGACGAGGAGTGGAGCCGCCTCGTGGCCATGGGCGAGATCCGCGTCACCGTCTGGAGCGCCCACCTGGAGAAGGGCGTGATCCTCGACGAGGCCGCCGACGGGCCGTTCGTGAGCCCGAAGGTGGGGCGCTTCACCATCGAGGGCGCGTGACCCTGCCGCGCCGCGACCTCCTGCTGCCGCTCGCCCTCGCCGCCCTCGCCGCATGCGGCGTCGCGGACGAGGGCCAGTACGTCTACGCCCAGCGGGATCCCTGGCCGCAGCCGTCGCTCCTCCCGGCGGTGACCGGGCCCAGGCTCGCGGTCACCAACTCCGGGGACGACACACTCTCCTTCGTCGATCCCGTCTCGTTCACCGAGATCGCGCGGACCCCGATCGGCCGTAACCCCGCCGAGCCGGAAGGGCCCCACCACCTGGCGGCGACGCCCGACGGCAGGACCCTCTTCGTCGGCATCTCCAACACCGTGCCCGTCAACGCCTCGGGGCCCCACGGCAGCCACGGCACCGGCACGGTGGACGGCTACCTCCTCGAGGTCGACGCCCTCACCGGGAGGCAGCGGCGGTGGACCCGCGTCCACCGCAGCCCCGGGGACGTGCGCCTCGAGCCCGGCGGCGCGCGGGTGTGGCAGAGCCACTACGACCTGGTCGGCATCGCCCGGGCGCTGGAGGGGATGTCGAAGGAGCCCGACCTCGATCCGGAGAAGGAGGCCGCCTGGTTCGCCAAGATGGACTCCATGGTCGTGGTGACCGACGCGGCGACCATGGAGCGGGTCGCGGAGTTCGCGATCTGCCCCGCGGCGCACGGGATCGCCTTCGACCCCCGCCGCGGCCTCACGTGGATAAGCTGCGGCTTCAGCGACGAGGTCGCGGCCATCGACTCGGAGACCTTCGCCGTCACCCGGGTGCCGGTCGCCGACGATCCCGGCATCCCGCCCACGCCGCGGTACGAGCCGTACGCCGTGGCGATCGCCCCGAGCGGCGACGTGTGGATCAGCAACACCGGCAGCGCCAACACCGGTCTCCGGGTCGTCGATCCGGACCTCATGGCCGAGGTGCCGGAGCGGCGGATCTCCACCGCCGGCATCCCCCTCTTCGGCTCCTTCCTCCGGGACGAGTCACGGTACTTCGTGGTGACCCAGAAGCCCGACGCCCTCCTCGCCATCGATCCCGCGACCGCCTCCATCGTGGCGGAGGTCGACCTCGCCCCCTTGGGCTGCCTCAGCGCCCACGCCGCCGTCCTCTCCCCTGACGAGGAGGTGATCTGGATCGTCTGCGAAGGCGACCACCTCACCCTGCCGGGCACCCTCGAGCGGCTCGACCGCCGCACCTTGGAGCCCACCGGGCACCTGGAGGTGGGCCTCTTCCCCGACGACGTCGTCTACGTGCCGGAGCCCTCGCCGTGACCGCCCGCCTCGTCCCGCTCGGCCTCCTGCTGCTGGCGGCGGCCTGCGGGGCCCAGGAAGCTCTCCCGGCCGCGGAGTGGGGGGAGCGGCTCGCGTCGTACCCCCGCTTCTCGGGTTCCCCGTCGAACCAGGTGGCGTGCACCACCTGCCACGCGGTCGCCGCCGGCGACGAGCGCATCCTGCCGGGGTACTCGCTCGTCGGCGCCATCGACCGCCCGTCGTTCTGGGGCGGCTACGAGACCGATCTCCGAGGCGCCGTCGACGCCTGCCTCCTCTACTTCATGAAGGGGCAGAGGCTCGATCCGAGCGCCCCGGACACCCGCGCGCTCTACGATTACCTCGCCACCCTGGGCGGCGCGGGCGAGCAGGGGGCGCTCCCGGTCACCATCGTCGCCGCCATCGACGAGGTGCTCCCGCCCGGCGATTCGGAGCGGGGCGCCGTCGTGCACCGCCTCGCCTGCGCCGGCTGCCACGGCGAGGCCGGCACCGGCGCGGGCCGCGGGGTGGACGACGCGCCCGTCCTCCCGGACCAGGCGGAGGCGGAGGCGGCCGTGCTCTTCCCCGACTCGCCGCCCGCGGTCGTCTTCATGGAGAAGGTGCGGCACGGTCCGTTCTTCCTGGTGGGCGGGAACATGCCGTTCTATTCGCTGGAGGCGCTGTCCGACGAGGACCTCGCGGCGCTCCTGACCTTCTTCGGGCTCACCCCATGAGCTTTGCGGCGGGTGGGGATCGTCGCCCGTCCGGGCATCCAGAGCTCGCCCCGGGCGCCGCGCTGCGCGGGCGCGGAGCGAGGTCGCTCGGAGCGCCGACCCGCCGCGCGCGGACGACTTGGCGGCGGTCTCTCGGTCGCCGCGCCCTCGCCCGCCTCGCGGCATCGCTCGCGGGCGCCACATGGGTGCTCGCCGCGCCGGGCGTGGCGGGCGCCCACCTGAACGGGATCCCCACCATCGCCTGGCCGCAGTCGCCGAGCGGGGTGGGCGAGGTCGCGGACGATTCGTACCGGATCTCCTGGATTGACTACGACGACCGGGCGACCACGGGTGAGACGACCATCGACATCCACGCCTCGCGGCGGATGCCGCCCACCTACCGGATGGGCGTGGTGCCCCGGATCGAGGGCGACCCCGACCACCTGGTGATCGCCGAGGGGATCCAGGAGAAGGACCTGAGGAACCAGGTGGAGTGGGACACCTCCTCCGTCCCGGCCGGGACCTGGTTCGTCTGGACCGTGGCCCACGACGATCCCTTCGAGATGTGGGCGTTCGCGCGGGGCGCGGTTTCGGTCGCGCACGACGGCGAGCGGCCCTGGCCCGCCGTGATCGTCACCCGTCCGGACGAGAACTCGGCGGTGGGGGACGAGATGGTGGTCCTCGCGTACGAGAGTTTCGATCCCGAAGGCACCGCCGCGGTCAGGCTCGAGGCCACGCGCGCCCTGGACGGCAGCGGGCTCGTCGTCATCGCGGAGGATCTCCCCGCCCACCCGACGGGGAGCTTCCTCTGGGACACCCGCGACGTGGAGGAGGGCGACTGGACGATCCAGGCGACGATCACCGACGCCCGCGGCCTCTCCTCGTCAGCGTTCGGCCGCTCCTTCGTGCGGGTGCAGCACCGGTCGAAGGGGACGGGTGGCGCGGGGGGCGCCGCTGGCGCGGGAGGCGGGGGCGCCGCTGGCGCCGCCGGTGGGATGGGCGGCGTGGAGGGGAGCGGGGCGGACGCCGGCGACGACCCGGGTGCGGGGTGCGGCTGCGGCGCCGCGCCGGGCGACGCCATGGGCCTGGCCCTCGCGGCGCTCCTGCTCCTGCGAAGCAAACGGGCCGGTTGCGGTTCGACCGCTCTGCCACCAGCCTAAGCCCCGCGAGGGGTTCGAATGATCTCGGGGCTTCGACGGGCCGGCTTCGTCCTGCTGCTGGTCGTCCTCTGGGAGCTCGTCGCGAGGTACGGGCCGTGGCCCCCGTGGATCTTCCCCGGGCCGCTGGCCACCGCCACCTCGCTCGGCGAGCTGGCGAGGGCGGGGACCCTCTGGCCGGGGATCGGCCGCAGCCTCGCGCGCCTGGGGATCGGCTACGGCATCTCCCTCCTCATCGGCGTCCCCCTCGGCCTCCTCATCGGCCGAAACCGCTGGGCCGACGAGATCCTGGGGACGCCCGTGCTGGGCCTGCAGGCGCTCCCCTCGATCACCTGGCTGCCGGTAGCCCTCCTCTGGTTCGGCCTCTCGCAGACGGCGATCCTCTTCGTGGTGGTCGTGGGGAGCGTGCTCGCCATCGCGGTGGCGTCGGAGTCGGGGGTCCGAAACCTCGATCCGCTCTGGGTGAGAGCCGCGCTCACGCTCGGGAGCCGCGGCTGGCGCCTCTACTGGACCGTGCTCCTGCCGGGGAGCCTCCCGGCCGTGCTCGCGGGGGCCAAGCTCGGCTGGACGTTTGCGTGGCGCAGCCTCATGGCGGCCGAGCTCCTCTTCGTCTCGGGAGGCCTCGGCCAGCTCCTGCAGACGGGCCGCGAGCTCAACGACGTCCCGCAGATCTTCGCGGTGATGGCCGTCATCACCATGATCGGCTTCGGCACCGAGAAGCTCCTGTTCGGGCCGGCCGAACGGGCGGTCCGCCGCCGGTTCGGGACCGAGCGCGCCTGAGCCCGCCTCCAAGCGTGTCCCGGCACGGAACCGCCTTCGCGGGGACGCGCTCGCGGCGCGGGCCTCGTCTTCGCTTCGGGGCGGGCTGGGCATGGACCCGACCCCCCGGCGAGGACGCCCGGAAGAAAATTCGCCCGAGGGGGGTTGACCGCCGACGGGGGGACGGCTACAACGCCGCCCACCCGCGACGCGGTCGGTCGCGGGCTTTTTCTGCTTGACGCGGGTGGGCACCACGGCTAGAAGCCCCGCCCACCCGTGACGGGGCCCCAGGGCCCCGGCGGTCGGTCTCTGAAAACCGAATAGCAAGCCATACGTTCGAAGTCGCGGGGTAACCGCAATTCCATCGGGCCGATCCCTTCGTGGGCGGCTCGAAGAATAGAATCAGAGCCCGGGGTGGCCTTTAG